>Ga0207864_1000092_pt1 | contig 145656 bp, 123 predicted proteins | sample HigsolmetaAR202D_FD_184834 | JGI IMG/M metagenome (GOLD analysis project Ga0207864, IMG submission 184834) | Ionic liquid and high solid enriched microbial communities from the Joint BioEnergy Institute, USA - AR20-2-D (SPAdes) (version 2) ...
CGCGAGATCGTTCTTGACGCGATCCGGATCCGCCTCGGGTTTGTCCATCTTCGTGATCGCGACCACGATCGGCACTTCGGCCGCCTTTGCGTGTTGAATCGCCTCGATCGTCTGCGGCATGACGCCGTCGTCGGCGGCAACGACCAGCACAACGATATCTGTGACCTGCGCACCGCGGGCGCGCATTGCCGTAAACGCGGCGTGACCCGGCGTATCGAGGAACGTGACGACGCCTTTCGGTGTCTCGACGTGATAGGCACCGATGTGCTGCGTGATTCCGCCCGCTTCGCCGGCGGCCACTTTCGTGCGCCGGATGTAATCCAGGAGCGAGGTCTTGCCGTGATCGACGTGACCCATCACTGTCACGACCGGAGGACGTGGCGTCAGCTCGTATTGTCCATCGAGCATCTGCAGCTGCTCGTCGACCGCACTCTCCTTGACGACGATCGGCGTGTGTCCCAACTCCTCGACTACCAACACGGCGGTGTCCTGATCGATGGGCTGATTGATGGTCGCCATCACGCCCATGTTCATCATCACCTTGATGACTTCGGTTGCCTTCACCGCCATGCGCTGCGCGAGCTCGGCCACGGTGATCGTTTCCGGAATCTGCACTTCGCGCTTGACCGGCGCAGCGGGGCGCTCGAAGCCGTGCTGGCTCGCAACGCTGATCTGTCCGGGCTTGCGCGTCTTCGTCTGCGCATGCTTCTTTTTCTTGAAGCGCGCGCTCGCATCGCTCGAGACGTGCAACTCGGTGCGCTGGAATTTCTGCGGTTGCTCGTCGATATCCTTCTCTTTTTCCTTCTCCTTTTCCTTGGCCTTCAACCGCTCGGCTTTGGCGAGCTCCTCTTGTCGCTTGCGCTCGGCCTCGGCGCGCTCGCGCGCCTCGCGAGCCTCGCGCAGACGCTGCAGCTCCTCCTCGGCTGCTCGACGAGCTTCTTCGTCGGCGCGACGCATCGCCTCGGCTTCGAGACGCTCGCGCATCCGTTGCTCGGCCTCGCGAGCCTCGGCTTCGGCCTGCTCTTGACGGCGGCGCGCTTCTTCCTCGGAAATCTTCTTCTGCTCGGCCTCGTCCTGCTGCACGCGCGTCTGCTTCTGCAGCACGCTGCGGTTCAGGTATGTCTTCTTCGTGCGAACTTCGACATTCACAGTCCGCGCACGCCCTTGAGCGGAGGCGACCTTGATCTCGCCCTGGGACTTACGCTTGAGCGTGATCTTGCGCGGCGCAGCGACGTCCTCGCGGCCGTGGGCCTTACGCAGGTACGTCAGCAGCTCCATCTTGGCTTCGTCGCTGATCGTATCGTCGGCGCCCGAGACGCGAATGCCCGCCTCGTCGAGCTGCGAGAGCAGACGCTCGACCGGTACCTTCAGTACCTCGGCGAATTGTGTGACTGTGACATCTGCCATAAGGGCCCTCCCGATCGCGACTAGGCCTGCTGCCCAGCGCCCTCGAACCAATGCTTGCGTGCGGCCATGATCAACGCACCGGCGCGCTCTTGATCGATGCCCTCGATCTCCATCAGGTCATCGACCGCCTGCTCGGCCAGATCCTCGCGCGTGACGATGCCGCGACTGGCCAAGATTCGCGCAAGCTCCTGATCCATGCCATCGACCTCGAGCAGATCCTGGGCCGGCTGTGCGGCATCGATCTGCTCTTCGCTCGCGATGGCCTGCGTGAGCAGCACGTCGCGCGCGCGGTTGCGCAGCTCCTTGATGATCTCCTCGTCGAACTCTTCGATGCCTTCGAGCTCCGACTGCGGAACGTAGGCGATTTCCTCCACGCTGGAGAAGCCTTCTTGCACGAGGATTTGCGCGACCTCGTCATCCACGTCGAGCTGCTTCTTGAACATCTCGATGAGCTCGCGCGTCTCGCCCTCGCTCTTCGCTTCGGCGGCTTGCTCAGTCATCACGTTGAGCTCCCAACCGGTGAGCTCGCTGGCGAGCCGAATGTTCTGTCCGCCGCGACCGATCGCCTGCGACAGCTTCTCCTCCGTCACCGCGATGTCCATCGAATGCGCATCTTCGTCCACGACAATCGAGACGACCTCCGCAGGCGCCATCGCGTTGATCACGAATTGGGCCGGATTGTCGTCGTACGGGATGATGTCGACGCGCTCGCCCGCAATCTCGTTCGAAACGGCCTGCACGCGCGAGCCGCGCATGCCGACGCACGCACCGACGGGGTCGATGCGGCTGTCGTTGCTCTTTACGGCGATCTTCGCGCGCACACCCGGATCGCGAGCTGCGCCGAGAATCTGAATCAAACCCTGCCCCACTTCGGGAACCTCGAGCTTGAACAGCTCGATCAGGAACTCGGGCGCCGTGCGCGACAGAAAGAGCTGCGGACCTCTCGGCTCCGAGCGGACGTCTTTCAAATAGGCCTTGATCCGATCCTGGGCACGGACCGGCTCGCGCGGAATCATCTGATCGCGCGGAATGAAGCCCTCGGCATTGCCGCCGAGATCGACATAGACGCCGTTGCGGTCGACGCGTTTGACGACACCCGACACGAGCGTGCCGACGCGGCCCTTGTATTCCTCGACGACCTGCGCGCGCTCTGCCTCGCGCACCTTCTGTACGATCACTTGTTTGGCGGTCTGAGCTGCAATGCGTCCGAAGGCGATCGACTCGAGCGGCTGTTCGACATAGCCGCCCACTTGGGCGTCCGGCGAAATCTCGAGCGCATCCTCGAGGCGGAGCTCGCTCTCAGGATTCTCGAGCTCAGTCGAGTCGTCGGCAAACACCTTCCAGCGCCGCCAAGTGTCGTAATCGCCGGTCTTACGATTGATGGAGACGCGCACGTCGATGTCCTCGCCGTAACGCTTACGCGTGGCAGAGGCCAGCGCCGCTTCGAGCGCTTCGAAGATGATTTCCTTGTCGACGCCCTTCTCGTTCGAGACTGCATCGACCACCATCAAAATTTCTTTGTTCATCGTGCGCACTCCTGCCCGTCCGGCAGACACTCATCGATAATCCGGCGCAACCCGCGCCTTGTGAATTCCTGCGATCGGCAGCTGTACTGCCGTCCCGTCCACTTCGAGCGTGATCTCGCCTCCGCTCACGTCCGTCAACCGACCCGTGAACCGCTTTCGCCCGTTCACCGGCTCGACCATCTCGAGCCTGATCCGCTCGCCGGCAACGCGCTCGAAGTGCGCCGGCGTGCGCAACACGCGATCCAAGCCCGGCGAGGACACCTCGAGCGTGTACTCCGACTCGATCGGGTCCGCGGCGTCCAGCACTTCGCTGACGGCACGGCTCACACGCTCGCAGTCGTCGAGGGAAATACCCTCGCGCGAATCAATATATAGCCGCAGCACCCCCCCTCTAGGGCGCGCTGCGTACTCGAGCTCCCACAGCTCGTACCCGAGGCTCGTCACGACCGGCTCGAGCAGCTCGACCAGCTGGTCTCGTAGCATCGCGATCACCTCCGGTTTTCAACCTGCACAAACGAAAAATGGGCCCAAGGCCCATTCTCGTTATTCCCTTCCCGGTCCGGCCGATTCGCCAGACCTCCCTGACGCCCGCCCTGACTGTGGGCAAGGCCCAGAAACCAAAAAGCCCCTTCGTTCAGGGGCCTTTTCGTTACGAAAAGCTGGTAGCGGGGGCCTGCTACGTACCCAGTTGCACCCTCGACCGCCCGGCGGACGAGCGCGCGACCCCATCACTTGGACCGCGGATTCTATAGAACGAAGCAGGCAAATGCCACAGGAATCAGGGGATTTGCCCGCCGACCGGCCCAAACCCTGCTCTCTGCTCACCTGGACGAGTGCTGGTCAAATTTTGACCATCCCCATCTTCTTCGAGAAAAACACGAAACTGGACCGGCTTATCCACAGGATCTTCTACGGTTTCAGTGCACAACTGGCCAACCGCATCTGGCAACCAAATGCAATACCCAGGCGCCTCGAATCGGCAGCGGGTCCGGTCGTTGCGTGGCCCAAAAACAAATGCGCCGCTCGAGTGAGCGGCGCATTTGTTGAAGGTTTGGTAGCGGGGGCAGGATTTGAACCTGCGACCTTCGGGTTATGAGCCCGACGAGCTGCCAGACTGCTCCACCCCGCAGCAGAGGGCGCGCATTCTAAGGGCGGGTGTCGACCATTACAAGGGTTCGCACTCGCGCCTCACGGCAAAACGCGCGCACAGAGCTCGATCAGCACGCTCGGGAAAATTCCGAGCAACAGCACCGCCAATCCGTTCAAGCTCAGCAATGCCCGCATTGTGCCGCCTGCTTGGATTTCAACCTCTTCGGTCGGCTCATCGAAGTACATGAGTTTGACTACGCGCAGGTAGTAGTACGCGCCGATGACCGAGAAAACGACAGCGACAACAGCAAGCCACTCCAACCCGACTTCGACCACGGCGCCGAGCACGGCCAACTTGGCCCAGAAACCGACGAACGGCGGGACGCCTGCCGTGCTGAACATCAGCATCGCCATCACTGCAGCAAACCACGGACTCTTGCGATTGAGTCCGCGGAAATCGTCGAGCTTGTCGGCCTCGAAGCCCTTGCGCGACAGCAGCAGGATCATCGCGAACGAGCCGATCGCCATGATCACGTACACGAACGTGTAGTACATCGCTGCGCGATATCCGTCGGTTGTTCCCGCCAGAATGCCGAGCAGGATGAAGCCCACGTTCGAAATCGTCGAATACGCGAGCATACGCTTGAGATTGGACTGCGCGATCGCGACCACGTTGCCGATCGCCATCGAGAGTACGGACAGAACGATCAGTATGCCCTGCCAGCTCTCGACCATTGCTCCGAGGCCTTCTGCCAGCACACGGATCGCAAGCACGAAGTAAGCGATCTTCGGCGCCGAACCGATGAACAGCGTCACGGGTGTCGCAGCGCCGTGATACACATCGGGGACCCACATGTGGAACGGAACTGCGCCGAACTTGAAGGCGAGACCCGCGACGATGAAAACCAGCCCGAACAGCAAGCCGAGCTTGTCGGGTCCCACTTCGCGAACCGCGATCGCGAGATCATCGAGCTGTAATGTGCCGGTGAGACCGTAAACGATCGAGAACCCGTACAGCATCATTCCGGAAGCGATGGCGCCGAGCACGAAATACTTCATCGCGCTCTCGGCCGGGACTTCCGCGTCGCGCTCGATCGCGACGAGCGAGTACAGCGACAGTGCGAGCAACTCGACGCCCAAATAGACGGTGAGCAAACTGCCCGCCGACGTCATCACCATCATGCCGAGGAGCGCCAACAACGCGAGAACGAAGTACTCGCCCTTGAACAATCCGCGTTGCTGCAGGCTCTCGCGCGCGTACAGCAGCGCCGCACCGACCGTGCCGTAAGCGAATAGTTTCAGCACATCCCCCATTGGGTCGGCGATGAACGCCCCGTTGAACGCCGTAACACGTTCATCCACCGCAAAATTCACGGTCACGAACGCCGCGCCGACGAGCGCGATCAGCGTCAGCGCAAAGGAGATCCAGCGCTTGGCGTCGTCGAGAAAGAGATCGACCAGCAGGATCGCGCAGATTGCGCCCAGCACGAAGATCTCGGCGGCCGCCGCAGCGTAATCGGCTGCATTGATGACGACTTCTGTCATGAGAGGGCTTCTAGAGTTTGGACACGGTGATCTGCTGAACGAGCTGCTCGATGGTCGGACGCATGACGTCGAGCAGCGGCGCCGGCCACACACCCAACAAGAGCACGGCTACCGCCAACACGCCGAGCACGAAGAGCTCACGGCTGTTCACATCGGTGAGGTGTGCGACGTGATCGTTCGTCACTGGACCGAAGACCACGCGCTTCACGAGCCACAGCGTGTAGGCGGCACCGAGGATGAGAGTCAGTCCGGCCAGGAACGCGTACCAGAAATCGGCGCGGAAGCTCGCAAGAATGACTAGGAACTCGCCGACGAATCCCGACGTCGCCGGCAACCCCGAGTTGGCCATCGCGAATAGCACTGCGAAGGCCGCGAAAATCGGCATCTTGTTCACGACGCCGCCGTAGGCACTGATCTCTCGGCTGTGCACGCGGTCGTACAGCACGCCCACGCAGAAGAACATCGCTCCCGAAACCAGACCGTGCGAAATCATCTGCACCATCGCACCGTCGATGCCCATCGCTGCACCGCGCACGTCGCCGTGCACTCGCACCAGCTCGAACACCAGGAAGGATCCCAGCGTCACGAAGCCCATGTGCGCAATGGACGAATACGCGATCAGCTTCTTCATGTCCTGCTGCACCAGCGCGACGAAGCCGATGTAGACCACCGCGATGAGCGATAGAGAAATCACCAGCCAATCGAGCTGTTGGGCCGCATCCGGCGTGATCGGCAGCGCGAAACGCAGAAAACCGTAGCCGCCCATCTTCAGCATGATCGCCGCAAGAATGACCGATCCGCCCGTCGGCGCCTCGACGTGCGCATCCGGCAGCCAGGTGTGCACCGGCCACATCGGCACCTTGACCGCGAAGGCGAGCAAGAAGGCGATGAAGATCAAGATCTGCGCATTCATCGCCAGCGGCAGGCGCTGGAAGTCGGCGATCGCGTAGCTGCACGAGCCGGCATCGCAGGTCTTCAAGTACATGTAGATCAGCGACACCAGCATGAAGACGGAGCCGAGGAACGTGTACAGGAAGAACTTGATCGTCGCGTAAACGCGGCGCGGTCCGCCCCACACGCCGATGATGATGAACATCGGGATGAGCATCGCTTCCCAGAACACGTAGAACAGCAGCGCGTCCGTGGCCGCGAAGACGCCGACCATCAATCCTTCGAGGATCAGGAACGACGCGAAGTACTGCGCCGGCTTCTTCTCGATCACCGTCCACGCCGCGATCACGACCAACGGCGTGATGAACGTCGTCAGTATTACGAGCGGCATCGAAATGCCGTCGACGCCGAGCGCGTAGTACGACGCGAACTGCGGCAGCCAAGCAAGCCGCTCGACGAACTGCATTTGCGCCGTCGTCATATCGAAATTCGTATAGAGCAGCGTCGACAGGCCGAAGGTCACGGCCGTCGTGACGAGCGCCACCCATCGTCCCAAACCGATTGCACGCTCGCCGAGCGCCAGCATGACCAAGCCGCCAGCGATGGGCAGCCAGATCAACACACTCAAAATTGGCCAGTCGAACTGCATGGATGTTTCTTATGAGCCTGAAGTTAGCGCAGCACGTACCACGCAATGAGCGCGGACAGGCCGATGATCATTGCGAATGCGTAGTGATACAGATATCCCGTTTGGATGCGGCGAACGACGCCCGAGAGCCATCCCACGACGCGTGCCGAACCGTTCACGGCGAGACCGTCGATCAGCGCCACATCGCCGACCTTCCACAGCGCCTTGCCCAACCCGACGCTGCCCTTGCCGAAGACGAACTGATTGATCTCGTCGAAATAGAACTTGTTCGACAGAACCTTGTAGATGGCGGAGAACTTCTCCGCGATCACATCCGGCAGGTCCGGCCGCTTGATGTAGAGATACCAAGAGGCGACCACACCCGCGAGCATCAACCAAAACACCGGCCCCGTCAGGGCGTGAAGCATGAAGCCCACGATGCCGTGGAACGACTCGCCGACATGGCCGACCGTATCGTGCTCGGGCCGCACGAAGATCGCATCACCGAAATAGCCACCGAACAGCACCGGCGTGATCGTGAAGGCTCCGATCAATAGCGACGGCACGGCCAAGACGATCAGCGGCAGCTTGATCGACCAGAATGCCTCCTCCGGCGGACCCGAGTGCCCATGGCCGTGATCGTCATGCGCGTCGTGCCCACCATGGGATTCATGATGATCCGCAGCCGTGTGGAATCGCTCGGAGCCATGGAATGTCATGAACACGAGGCGGAAGCTGTAGAACGCCGTGACGAACACGCCCAACAGCACACACCAATACGCATACGTCGCGCCAGGAATGTTCGCTGCATGCACGGCTTCGATCAACGCGTCCTTGGAGAAGAATCCTGACGTTCCCGGGAAACCGATCAATGCGAGCGAGCCGATCAACGCCGTCCAATATGTCACGGGCAGGTATTTCTTGAGCCCGCCCATCTTCCGCATGTCCTGCTCGTGGTGCATCGCGACGATCACGGAACCAGCCGCAAGGAACAGCAACGCCTTGAAGAACGCGTGCGTCATCAAGTGGAAGATCGCCACGCTGTACGCCGATGCACCGAGCGCCACCGTCATGTAGCCGAGCTGCGAAAGCGTCGAGTAAGCAACGACACGCTTGATGTCGTTGTTCACGAGGCCGAGCAGCCCCATGAAGAAAGCGGTCGTCGCACCGATGACGAGAACAAAAGACAGCGCCATCTCCGACAACTCGAACAACGGCGACATGCGGGCCACCATGAAGATACCCGCCGTCACCATCGTCGCCGCGTGGATCAACGCGGAGATCGGCGTCGGGCCTTCCATCGAATCGGGTAGCCACACATGCAGCGGCACCTGCGCCGACTTACCCATCGCACCGATGAACAACAGGATGCAGATCACCGTGATGGCATTCCAATCGACACCGGGGAAGATCTGCAGCGTTTGCGAGGCGATTTGCTCGGCCTGACCGAACACCGTGACGTAATCGAGCGAACCCGTGAAGTAAACGACGCCGGCGATGCCGAGCACGAAGCCGAAGTCGCCCACGCGGTTCACGAGGAACGCCTTCATGTTCGCGAAGATCGCGGACGGACGCGTGTACCAGAAGCCGATCAGCAGGTACGACACCAGGCCCACGGCTTCCCAGCCGAAGAACAGCTGCAGGAAGTTGTTCGACATCACGAGCATGAGCATCGAGAACGTGAACAACGAGATGTACGAGAAGAAACGCTGGTAGCCGGGATCGTCGTGCATGTAGCCGATCGTGTAGATGTGCACGCACAACGACACGAACGTCACGACGACCATCATCAAAGCCGTCAGCCGATCGACCAGGAAACCGACCTCCATACGGATGCCGTCGCTCACCAGCCACGTGTACCAGGCGTCGTTGTAGGTCGGCGCGCCGTTCAGCAACTGCTGCAGGACGTAGATCGACAGCCCGCACGAGAGCGCCACGCCGAGGATCGTGACGGTATGCGCTCCGCGGCGACCGATCAGCTTGCCGGCAATCCCTGCCAGCACCGATGCGATCAGGGGAGCAAGAACGATAGTGACTAGAACCGATTCTCGAATCACGTGCCGCGCCCCTCAGCCCTTCATCAAGTCCAACTGCTCGACGTTGATGCTCTTACGCCGCCGGAACAGCACGACCAGGATCGCCAAACCGATGGCCGATTCAGCCGCGGCGACCGTCATGATGAAAAACACGAAAATCTGCCCGTTGAGATCGCCGAGATGACGCGCGAAGGCGATGAAGTTGAAGTTCACCGAGAGCAGCATCAGCTCGATGCACATCAAGAGCAGGATGACGTTCTTCCGGTTGAGGAAGATGCCGGCGACGCTGAGCGCGAACAAAACGCCAGCAAGTAACAGCACGTGCTCCAATGGGATCATCGCTGCGCCTCCGTTTGCGGCGCACCCGCCGTTGTTTCAGTTGCCGGCGTCTGCTCCGACGCCTTGTCGGCGTCCATCTTGATGATGCGAATGCGATCTTGAGCGCGCACGGCAACCTGCGCCGCAATATCTTGTTGTTTGATGCCTTCGCGCCGCCGCATCGTCAGCACGATCGCTGCGACGATCGCGAGCAAGAGAATCACGGCGGCCAGCTCGAACGGATATAGATACTGCGTATAGAGCAGCTCGCCGAGCGCGCGAGTGTTGCTGTAGTCGGGATCCTGGGCGATCGCCGCCGCGGACTCTTGAACCCCACCGAGGTGCTTGACCCACACGACGCTGCCGATCTCGACGATCACGATCGCTGCGAACAGCAAGCCCAGCGGCGCGTAGCGTGTGAATCCCTCGCGCATCTGAGCGATGTTGATGTCCAACATCATGACGACGAACAGAAACAGCACCATGACGGCGCCGACATAGACGAGCACGAGCACGATGGCGAGGAACTCGGCTTCCAGTAAGAGCCAAATCACCGCGCTGTTCACGAACGCAAACACCAGGAACAGTGCCGCGTGCACCGGATTGCGCGCGGTGATCACGCCGACAGCCGCGACCACGAGCACCGCGGCGAACGCATAGAAAAGTATTTCGGTGATGGTCATGGCACGTCAGCGGTAGCGCGCATCGGCCGCCTTGTCCGCGGCGATCATTGCTTCGTAACGCTCGCCGATCGCGAGCAATTTGTCCTTGGTCATGATGTTCTCGCCGCGATTCTCCATGTGGTACTCATGGATGCGCGTTTCGACGATGGCATCGACGGGGCACGCTTCCTCGCAGAAGCCGCAGAAGATGCACTTGAACAGATCGATGTCGTAACGGGTCGTCCTGCGCGTGCCGTCGGCGGCAACGTCGGACTCGATCGTGATCGCAAGCGCAGGGCACACTGCTTCGCACAGCTTGCACGCGATGCAACGCTCCTGCCCGTTCGGATAACGACGCTGAGCATGCAGACCGCGATAGCGCGGCGACTGCGGCGTCTTTTCTTCGGGATATTGGACCGTGACGTTCGGGCGGAAGACGAACTGGCGAAGCGTCACCCACAGGCCGACGAACAGCTCGGTCAGGAACAGTGTCTTGAACAGGCTTCTCATGACGGATCCCTAGCCGGCCCACGGGCCGATCTTGTAGTGCGCCAGCAGCATTTCCACCGCAATCCAAACCAGCGTCACGGGAATGAACACCTTCCAGCCCAGCCGCATGATCTGGTCGTAGCGATAGCGCGGGAACGTGGCACGGAACCACAGGAAGCAGAACAGGAAGAACCAAACCTTGATGAACAGCCAGATGAAGCTCGGCGCACCCAGCCAGGCGAGCCAGGACGGCAGCGGCCAGCCGTCGAACGGCGACAACCAGCCGCCGAAGAAGAAGACCGACGTGAGCGCCGAGATCAGAATCATGTTCACGTACTCGGCGACGAAGAACACCGCGAAGGCCATGCCGGAGTACTCGACATGGAATCCGGCGACGATCTCCGACTCGCCTTCGACGACGTCGAACGGCGCACGGTTCGTCTCGGCGATACCCGAAATGAAATAGACGACGAACAGCGGGATGAGCCACCAGAAGAAGTAGCTGAAGAAGCCGCCACGCTGCGCCTCGATGATGTCGCCGAGGTTGAGCGATCCGGCCGCCATGATCACACCGACGAGCGCAAAGCCCATCGCGATTTCGTACGCGACCATCTGCGCAGCCGCGCGCATCGCGCCGAGGAATGCGTACTTAGAGTTGGCAGCCCAGCCTGCGAGGATGACTCCGTACACGCCTGCGGACGTCAGTGCGAGGATGTAAAGCAATCCCGCGTTGATGTCGGCGACCGTAAAGCCCGGCCAAAGCGGCACGACGGCCCAGGTACATAGCGCCGGGATCAAGGCGAGCAACGGCGCAACGATGAACAGAATCTTGTTCGCGCTCGACGGAATGACGATTTCCTTGACGAGCAGCTTCAGCACGTCTGCGAACGGCTGGAGGATGCCGTTGGGACCGACGCGATTCGGACCGATACGCGCCTGGATCGAACCGATGACGCGCCGCTCGATCAGCGTCAGGAACGCCATCATCAAAATGATGCTGATAAAGAGAACGAGCGCGACCACGCCGTACCAGACCACTGCCTGAACCCAGGCAGGCAGGAACGACAGCAGCTCTGCGGCGAATTCCGGAACGAGATTCACTTGCCCTGCTCCCGCAATGCTTCCGGCGTCGCTTGCAGCGCCGGCGAACGGCGCACGAGCGCATCGAGTTGATAGAGGGTCACTTCACGCACGGGCGTGTTCGTTGTGTGTTTCGCTTGAACACTGCGTGCACTCGGCTGCACCGCCGCGCCGGCAGCGTCGTCGGAGGCCTTGCGCACTTCCTCCGTAATCTGATCCGAGCTCGTGTACTCGAAGTCGGGCAAATTGAGCAGGTTCGCGAGCACGCGCAGCACCTTCCAGCCGGGACGCGAATCGCCCACGGGCTTTGCTGCACCCGGAACACTTTGCCAACGCGCTTCCACGTTCACATAGGTTCCGGACGTCTCGGCAAACGTGCCGATCGGCAGGACGATGTCCGCGAACTCTTTCGCCGTTGCATAAGGCGACAACGCCACCACGAACTCGGCGCCTTTCAACGCTTCGAGCGCATCCGGCGCAGCAATATCATTCTGCGGCTCGATGGCGCCGAGCACGATGTAGCTCTTGAGGCGCGCTGCAAGCATGTCCGCAACGTTCAAACCCGGTGCCTCGAGCGACCGACCGCCGACGCCACGATGCGGCAACACACCGGCGATATGCGCGCCGACTGCATTGCCGCCCTCAGGCAGATAGCCGAGCGTTGCACCCGTTACGTCTGCCAATGCTTGCGCGACCGCACGCAAATCGACGAACGCAGGATCGCGCTGTGCAATCGCACCCAACAGAATTAGGCGACGCTCACCCTCGGTGAGCTGACGCGCGATCGCTCGATGCTCGTCGTTCGGACGCGCTTGGCCGACGATCGCAGCAACGGAAGCCGGCGTCTGCTTGCCCGTGCTCTCCACCGCTGCAGCAAGCACGGCGACCAGGTGATCGAACATGTCGAGCCCGTTGGACGCGAGATACCCGGCGATCGGGAACAGATACTCGTAACGGCGCGGCGCGATGAAGCTGATTTTCGCCCCGCCTCGCACGGCTGCCTTGCGAATGCGATGCGCAATGATCGGCACTTCCTTGCGCAGATTCGAACCGACGACGAGCACGGAATTCGCGCGCTCGAGCTCGGCGATCGCGCATCCGAGCGTCGGCAGAATCGGCTCGCCCGCCTCGTCGCGGAAATCGACGCGCTGCAGGCGATGGTCGATGTTCGAGCTGCCGAGCCCGCGTGCGATCCGTGCGAGCAGATACAGCTCTTCGAGCGTCGAGCTCGGCGAAGCGATCGCACCGATTTGCGCGCCGCCGTGCTGTTTCGCGATCCGACCCAGGCGCTCGGCAACCAATTGCAACGCCCGCTCCCAATCGATCTCCTGCCACACGCCGCCCTCGCGAATGAGCGGCTTCATGAGTCGATCCTCGCTGTAGATGCCTTGATAGCTGAAGCGGTCGCGATCGGCGATCCAGATCTCGTTCACGTCCTCGTTGGGACGCGGCACGATGCGCATCACGCGACCGCGCAGGACGTGCGCATAAATGTTCGTGCCGACGCAATCGTGCGGCGAGACGAGCGGATGCTGCGTCATCTCCCAAGCACGTGCGCGGTATCGGAAAGGCTTGTTGTTCAGCGCGCCGACCGGGCACAGGTCGATGATGTTAGCCGAGAGCTCATGATCGACGGCGCGTTCGACATACGTGCCGATCTCGGTCATCTCGCCGCGGCCGATCGTGCCGAGTTGCTGGAAGCCCTGAATTTCCTGCGTGAAACGCACGCAGCGCGTGCAATGAATGCAGCGCGTCATGTCCGTCGAGACGAGCGGCCCTAAATTCTTGTCTTTGACGACGCGCTTGCGCTCGGTGTAGCGGGAAATGCCGCGACCGAAGCCCATCGAAAGATCCTGCAGCTCGCACTCCCCGCCTTGATCGCAAATCGGGCAATCGAGCGGATGGTTGATCAGCAGGAACTCCATCACTGCTTTCTGCGCAGCAATGGCTTTCGGCGACTTCGTGAAGACCTTCATGCCTTCGGCCACCGGCGTCGCACATGCCGGCATCGGCTTCGGCATCTTCTCGATTTCGACGAGACACATGCGGCAGTTGGCCGCCACGGCCAGCTTCTCGTGATAACAGAAACGCGGAACGTAGACGTCGTTCGCGTCCGTCACCTGGATCAGCATCTGGCCCTTGCGTGCCTTCATCGGCACGCCGTTCACTTCGATGTTGACTAGATCTGCAGATGGATCGCTCATGGGTTCACGCGGCGCGACGCTTATCGCGTTCGACGATGCTGTGGCCGTGCTCGATCATGTATTCGAACTCGTGCCGGAAATGTTTGAGGAAGCTCTGCACCGGCCACGCGGACGCATCGCCGAATGCGCAGATCGTGTGACCTTCGATCTTGTTCGCGACGTCGACGAGCATGTCGAGATCGCTCATCTTGCCTTGGCCGGCCAGGATGCGTTTGACGACGCGGTTCATCCAACCGGTGCCCTCGCGGCAGGGCGTGCACTGCCCGCACGACTCTGCGTAATAGAAGCGAGTGATCCGCTCGAGCGTCTTGACCATGCACGTCGTCTCGTCCATGACGATGAGCGATCCGGTACCGAGCGCCGAACCGACTTTACGCAGCGAGTCGTAGTCGAGATTGACTTCCATCATGACGTCGCCAGGCACGACGGGAACGGACACACCGCCCGGAATCACGGCCTTCAGCTTGCGGCCTTCGCGCACGCCGCCGCAGATCTCGAGCAAATCCTTGAACGGGATGCCGAGCGGCAACTCGATGTTCTGCGGTTTGTTCACGTGGCCCGAGACCGAAAAGATCATCGTGCCGGCGGAATTCGCCACGCCGAGATCGGCAAACCACTTCGCGCCCTTGCGCATGATCGTTGGCACCGACGCGAAACTTTGTGTGTTGTTGATCGTGGTCGGACGGCCGTAGAGACCGAAATTCGCCGGGAAAGGCGGCTTGAATCTCGGACGACCCTGCTTGCCTTCCAACGATTCGAGCAGCGCCGTTTCCTCGCCGCAGATGTAGGCGCCGGCGCCCACATAGGTATAGAGATCGAAATCGACACCCGAGCCGAGAATGTTCTTGCCCAAGAGTCCCGCTTCATAGGCTTCGCGCAGCGCTGCTTCGAAGCGAGGCACGGGCTCGGCGAGGAACTCGCCGCGAATGTAGTTGTATCCGACCGTTGCACCCATCGCGTAGCCGCCGATGGCCATGCCTTCGATCAGCGCGTGCGGGTTGTAGCGCAGGATGTCGCGATCATGGCACGTGCCGGGCTCGCTCTCGTCGGAATTGCAGACGATGTATTTCTGACCCGGCGCATTGCGCGGCATGAAGCTCCACTTCATGCCGGTCGGAAAGCCTGCACCGCCGCGTCCGCGCAAGCCGGAAGCCTTGATCTCCTCGATGATCTTCTCGGGCGGCGTCTTCTCCCGCAGGATGCGCTCCCACGCTTCGTAGCCGCCGATCTTGCGATAGGTCGCAAGCTCCCAGGAGCGCTCGAGTCCGAGCGGCTCGAAGCAGACCAAGTTCTTTGGATACTCTTTGGTCATACGGCACGCGCGTGCTTATTTGTGCTGATCGAGAATCTCATCGACCTTCTCGGGCGTGAGATTTTCGTAGTAGACGTGATTCACCATCATCATCGGTGCGTTGTTGCACGCAGCGAGGCACTCCTTTTCGGCTTTCAAGTAGAAGCGGCCATCCGGAGTGCTCTCTCCCGCCTTGATGCCCAAACGCTTCTCGACGTGAGCAAGAATCTCGTCTCCCCCGCAAAGCATGCAGGAGATGTTCGTGCACACCGAGATGTGATGACGTCCGACCGGCTTCGTCTCGAACATCGAGTAGAACGTCGCGACCTCGTAGACCTGCACTTTCGGCAGACCGAGGTAGTCGGCAACCGCGTCCATCGACTCCTGAGTGAGGTAACCGCCGTTCTCGTGCTGCACCGTGCGCAGTGCTGCAAGCACGGCAGAACGCTTGCGATCCGGCGGAAACTTCTTGAGCCAGGAATCGATCTCCTGCTTGGCGTGCTCCGAGAGTCCGCCTTGCCCCTGAGCGGGTGTGTGAGTCGCTTCGTTCACCGATCGATTTCCCCGAAAACGATGTCTTGCGTGCCGATCACTGCCACGACGTCGGCCAGCAAATGACCTTTCACCATCTCTTCCAGCGACGCGAGATGTGCAAAGCCCGGCGCACGGCACTTCAACCGATACGGCTTGTTCGCACCGTCTGAGACGACCCAAACGCCGAACTCGCCCTTCGGCGCCTCGACCGCGGCGTACGTCTCGCCTTCCGGCACGCAGTAGCCTTCGGTGAACAACTTGAAGTGATGAATCAGCGCTTCCATGTCGCGCTTCATCACCTCGCGCGAGGGCGGCGCGACCTTGCGATCGGACGTCATCACCGGGCCTGGATTCTTCCTCAGCCAATCCACGCACTGACGAATGATGCGATTCGACTGCCGCATCTCCGCGACGCGCACGAGATAACGGTCGTAGCAGTCGCCGTTCACGCCGATCGGAATGTCGAAATCCATCCGGTCGTAGACTTCGTACGGCTGCTTCTTGCGCAGGTCCCAGGCGATACCCGAGCCGCGCAGCATCGGCCCCGAGAATCCGAGCTGCAATGCACGCTCCGGCGAGACGACGCCGATGTTCACCGTACGCTGCTTCCAAATACGGTTGTCCGTGAGCAGGTTTTCATACTCGTCGACGCAGGCCGGGAAGCGGTCCGTGAAGTCCTCGATGAAATCGAGGAGACTGCCGCTGCGACGCTCGTTGAGCTTGTCGACTTCTTTCTGCGACCGCCATTTCGACGGCTGATACTTGGGCATCGTATCCGGCAAATCGCGATAGACACCGCCGACGCGATAGTAGGCGGCATGCATGCGCGTACCGGAGACCGCCTCGTAGCAGTCCATGAGATCTTCGCGTTCGCGGAACGCGTACAGGAAGACGGTCATCGCACCGATGTCGAGACCGTGCGCACCGAGCCACATCAAGTGATTCAGGATGCGCGTGATCTCGTCGAACATCGTGCGGATGTATTGCGCACGGATCGGCGGCGTGATGCCGAGCAGTTTCTCGAGCGCGAGCACATAGGCGTGCTCGTTGCACATCATCGAGACGTAATCGAGCCGATCCATGTACGGGATCGACTGATTGAACGGTTTGGATTCGGCGAGCTTCTCGGTCGCCCGATGCAGCAGGCCGACGTGCGGATCGGCCTTCTGGATGACCTCGCCGTCCATTTCCAGCACGAGCCGCAGCACGCCGTGCGCGGCTGGATGCTGCGGACCGAAGTTCAGCGTGAAATTGCGAATCTCAGCCACGGGCGGCTCCGTTGGAAGCGTCGGTACCGACCGGAACGTCCTTCAGCTCGCGTTCGTAGCGGTTGTCGTCCCGGATCACGCGCGGCACGAGCGTGCGCGGCTCGATCGTCACAGGCTGATAAACGACGCGGCCTTTCGCCGGGTCGTACTTCACCTCGACATTGCCGATCAGCGGGAAATCCTTGCGGAACGGATGGCCGATGAAGCCGTAGTCGGTGAGGATGCGACGCAAGTCGGGATGACCTTTGAACAGGATCCCGAACAGATCGAATGCTTCGCGCTCGTACCAGTTTGCGGATGCCCAGATGCCGACGACCGAATCGATGACGGGCGGCTCGGAGTCGGAAGCGAAACAGCGCAGCCGCAATCGCCAATTGTGCGTGATCGACAACAACTGATAGACGACTGCAAAGCGCGACGGACGCTGTTCGGAAACGTTCTCGCGCACGCGATCGACCGCACGGCTAAAGCCGGTGCGCGTCGAATTCTCGGTGCGCCATTCCGCGCGACCGTAGTCGAGATAATCGATGCCCGACAGATCGATGAGCTGTTCGAACGAAAGCGCGGGATCCGAGCGAAGCTGCTCGCAGACCGACAACAAATCGCTTGCGGCCACTTCGAATGCGACGTCACCAGGTACGACAGGCAGCGGCTTGAGCCTGTCACCAAAGCGCGCAGTGATCGCCGCGGTGAGTTTCTCGCTGCGGGAACTCATGAACGCAACCTTTAGCGGGCGATCGTGCTGGTGCGACGGATCTTGTTCTGCAGCTGCAGAATTCCGTACAACAGCGCCTCAGCGGAAGGTGGACAACCGGGGACGTACACATCCACCGGGACGATGCGGTCGCAACCGCGTACGACGGAATAAGAATAGTGATAGTACCCGCCGCCGTTCGCGCACGAGCCCATCGAAATGACCCAGCGCGGCTCCGGCATCTGGTCGTAAACCTTGCGCAGCGCCGGCGCCATTTTGTTCACGAGCGTTCCGGCAACGATCATCACGTCCGATTGGCGCGGGCTCGGTCGAAACACGACTCCGAATCGATCCAGGTCATAGCGCGACGCGCCTGCGTGCATCATCTCGACGGCACAGCAAGCAAGACCGAATGTCATCGGCCACATCGAGCCCGTACGCGCCCAATTGACGAGCTTGTCGACGGTCGTCGTCGCGAAGCCGCGTTGAGCAACCGGTACGTCAGGCGTTTCAGCAGTTGGAGCCGTCAATCCCATTCGAGCGCGCCCTTCTTCCACTCGTAAATGAACCCGACGATCAGCACCAACAGGAAAATGCCCATGGCTGCCAAGCCGAGGCCGCCGATCGTGTCGAGCGCCACCGCCCACGGAAAGAGAAAGGCGATTTCGAGATCGAACACGATGAAGAGAATCGCGACGAGGTAATAGCGCACGTCGAACTTCATGCGCGAATCCGAGAACGCTTCGAATCCGCACTCGTAGGCGGAAAGCTTCTCGGCATCCGGACGCCGCGGTCCGAAGAGAAAACCTAGTCCGATGAGGGCTGTGCCAAGCGCGGCGGCGACCCCCAAGAAGATGAGGATGGGTACGTAGTTTTCCAACATCGCTGCTGACTCTCGATGCCGGGCCCGGCATCGGGCGCGGATTGTATCAGGGACGTTGCGACGCAGTAACCCAATATTGTGGTCGAAGTGCGGTCGAAACGTGCATTCGAGCGAACATACATTCGCGCAACGCACGAGATTCAGAGAAATCCGCAAATACTCATGAGTGTGCGTGCTGCGCTCGGATGAGCATGCCAGTCATTGGACCGCCCCGAATGCCTCGACTCGCATTCCGCCATTGGCTTCACCGCGAAAGCAAGCTTGTGCGTCGACGCAGCAGGCGCGGGCTCACGCCGTTCCGTATCGACACGAATACGGATGCACTCACAAGCGGGTGTCAGTGGCGCACGAGATGGGGAGTTCGGAGCTTTTCGCTCACTGAGCGTAAGCCCCTGAATTAGAAGTTGGTGCGGATGAGAGGACTCGAACCTCCACGGGTTTCCCCACTACCACCTCAAAGTAGCGTGTCTACCAGTTCCACCACATCCGCACCGAAAACCGGTGGCGATCGCCGATGCGATCGACTTTAGTTTGCCGTCCAAACGGACGGCATCGTTAAGGCGTCGGTTGCTCGTCCTGAGCGGGCGGCTGCGAAACCTGTTCCGTCGGCAAGGCCGGCGGTGCGTCTTCGTCGACCGGGCTCTCGGTTGGGAGCTGCACACGGTCGATCACGCTAGCAGGCGCTTCGCTCTTACGACTGCCTACGTACGCGAGCGTGAGGCTCGTGATGATGAACAACGTGGCCAGCGTCGCCGTCATTCTCGTCAAGAAAGACGCCGAGCCGCGCGCGCCGAACACCGTACCCGATGCGCCCGCCCCGAAACCGGCACCTGCTTCCGCGCCTTTGCCCCGCTGCAGCAGCACCAGCCCGACGATGGCGGCCGCCAACAGGACGTGAACGACGGTCGTAATCGTATGCAGCCAGTTCATCGCTATCCCGCTCAGTGCACCTGGACGGCGGCGCAAATCTTCAAGAATTCATCCGCCTTGAGCGATGCGCCGCCGATCAACCCGCCGTCGACATCCGGCATCGCGAAGATTTCTCGCGCGTTGCTTGCCTTGACGCTGCCGCCATACAGGATGCGCAAGCGGTCCGCGATCTTAGCATCACGCGCACCGACGATGGATCGAATGTGCGCATGGACCTCTTGCGCCTGTTCCGGCGTCGCATTCTTTCCTGTTCCGATCGCCCACACCGGCTCGTAGGCAACGATGGCGTCGCCGAACGCAGCAACACCGGCCAGATCCAGCACGGCCGTGAGCTGACGCTCGACCACCGCATTCGTTGCGCCACGCTCGCGTTCCTCGAGCGTTTCTCCGACGCACAAAATCGGCGTCATGCCCTGCCCTTGCACTGCGAGGAATTTTCTCGCGACGAGCGCATCGTCTTCTTTGTAGATCGCGCGACGCTCGGAGTGTCCGACGATCACGTAGCGGCAACCGACATCTTTCAACATCGAGGCTGCCACTTCGCCCGTGAACGCGCCGATCGACTCGGCACACACGGATTGGGCGCCCAGCGCGACGTCGGAGGCCTTCAGCAGCCTGCCGACTTCCCACAAATATACAAAGGGCGGACACACGGCGACCTCGGCTGTCATTTGGCCCGGAACTCCGAGCAAAATCGCCTCGATCAGCTCGGCGTTTTCTGCGCGCGAGCCGTGCATCTTCCAGTTTCCGGCGACGAAAGGTCGTCGCATCGCTACCTCAACTCGTTAGGTTGTCGGCAATACCGCGGAAAGCGGCAACCGCCAAAAAAGGCGCGGAAGCTTAACGGCGACCCCACGGGAAAGCAAACGAGGCTGGGGCCGAGCCCGCGACTTTGCGCCGCAGTGCGCAATTGGCGTTGGATCAGGCAACTGCTTCCGCGGCCACGGCCACCGACGCGGCCAGGCTCTTGGCAAGCTCTCGAACGAGGGCCTCGTCGCTCCCCTCCACCATCACTCGGATGACCGGTTCGGTCCCCGACGCCCGTAGGACGATTCGCCCGGAAGTTCCGAGCCGCCGCTCGGCATGGGAAACAGCCTCCTGGATCGCGGGCGACACGGCCGGATCGATGCGCCGTTTCATACGGACGTTTTCCAGTACCTGAGGATATTTCGGCATCGGTGCCGCGAGCTCGGCAAGACTCTGGCCCGTGCGCTTCATGATAGCGAGCACCTGCAGCGCTGCGATCAGTGCATCCCCGGTCGTCGTCCTATCGAGACACAGCAAGTGCCCCGAGGTCTCCCCGCCGAGCACGCCGCCGCTCGATTTCAACAGTTCGAGCACGTATCGGTCGCCTACCTTCGCGCGCTTGAACTCGATTCCCTCTGCCGCGAGCGCGTGCTCCAAACCGAGATTGCTCATCACGGTTCCGACGACGGGCCCCTGCAAGGTCCCGTTCGTCTTGCGATCCTTCGCGATGATATAGAGCAACTGATCGCCATCGATGATGCGACCGAGATGATCGACCATGACGAGCCGATCGCCGTCGCCGTCGAGCGCGATGCCCGCGTGGGCACGCACTCCCGGCACCGTGAGCTGAAGCAATTCCGGTGCAATCGAACCGCAATTGAGATTGATGTTGCGACCGTTCGGCGAGCAGCCGATGGGCACGATCTCCGCGCCTAGATCGGCAAGAATCCGTGGCCCCACCTTGTAACCGGCACCGTTCGCACAATCGATGACGAGCTTGAACCCCGTCAGGTCGAGACCGGGTACAGTCGAAGCGCAAAATTCTTGATAGTGCACGCGCGATTTGTCGACGCGGGTCGCACGACCCAGTTCGCTCGATGCGCGCGTCACGGGTGCTTCGTCGATGTACCGCTCGATCTCCGCCTCGACCTCATCGGAAAGCTTGCCGCCTTCGGCATCGAAGAACTTGATGCCGTTGTCCTGATACAGGTTGTGCGATGCACTGATCACCACACCGAAGCTGCATCCGAACCGTTTGGTGAGGTACGCAATGCCCGGCGTCGGCAACGGCCCGATGAGCAGGACGTTCACCCCCGCTGCCGTGAAACCCGCTTCGAGCGCGGCTTCGAACATGTAGCCCGAAAGCCGCGTGTCCTTGCCGACGAGCACGGTCCCGCCGTTCGGTGCCAGCACGCGCGCGGCGGCGCTCGCGAGCTTCAACGCGAAATCGACGGTGAGAGGATGTTCGCCGACGGTCCCGCGAACTCCATCCGTACCGAAATACTTACGAGCCATGTGTTTCTCCGATTCGATATCCCGCGGCACGCAGCGCGGAAGCCGTCTTGACGGCATCCACGGTTTCAGCGACGTCATGCGCTCGGACGATGCTGGCGCCTGCCAGCACCGCAGCTGTGGCGACTGCGAGCCCTCCGGCGAGTCGCTGTTCTACGGGTCGATTCAAGAGCGATCCGAACATCGACTTGCGCGATACGCCGATCAGAACCGGACATCCCAACACAGTCAGGGCGGGCAAATGAGCCAATAAAGCCAAATTATGCTGGAGTCGCTTCCCGAAACCGATACCCGGGTCCAGCACGATACGCTCGCGCCCGATTCCCGCGGCAATGCATGCCTGCAAACGTTCGCTCAAAAAATCGCGCACCTCCGTGACGACGTCCACGTATTTGGGATCGTTCTGCATCGAGCGCGGTTCACCTTGCATGTGCATCAAACACACGGCCGCACCGCTCGAAGCCACTTCTGCCAAGGCTTGCGGGTCGGCCAACGCCCGCACGTCGTTGATGATTTCCGCCCCGGCCTCGATCGCTGCCTTCATCACTGCCGGTTTGCTCGTGTCTACGGAGATCGGCACACGGGTCAGCCGAGCAAGCTCCTCGACCACCGGCACGACACGACGAATTTCCTCCTCCTCCGAAACGTCGTCGGCACCAGGACGCGTCGACTCCCCTCCCACGTCGATGATTGCTGCGCCCGCCTCGACCATCGCGAGCGCATGAGCAATCGCCGCATTCCGATCTTTGTATCGGCCGCCGTCGGAGAACGAATCGGGAGTCACGTTCAGAATGCCCATGACCACGGGCGAACGCAGATCGAGCGTCTGGGACCGGCAGCGCAAATGCATGGATCGAGATCGACAGCTTCGGGGACCCAAAGGCTAAGCCGCCCAGAACAGCAATTCCACTGCAGGGCAACCGCAAGCTCGTCAGCCTTCGAACGTGGGGGGCGATAAACGAACAAGGGCAGCAGTGTTGAGCTGCTGCCCTTGCTGTGGCGTCGTTGATGAACCGGTTAGTGCTGGCTCGCCGGTTTGCCGATCGGACCTTCGGTCACTTCGCGTTCGCGCGGCTTGCTGCCGCTTGCAGGCGGAACCTGCGCATCGTCCCAACCGGCCGGCGGACGCGGATCGCGACCTTCCATGATGTCCTTGATCTGCATCTCGTCGATGGTCTCGTACTTCATCAGTGCTTCGGCCATCTTGTGGAGCTTGTCCATGTTCGCCAGCAAGATTTCCTTCGCACGGTTGTAATTCGTGTCGATGAGGCGGCGGACCTCCTCGTCGATCACATGTGCGGTCACGTCGGAGACCTGCTTGTGCTGCGTGACTTGCCGACCGAGGAACACCTCGCCCTGATCTTCGCTGTAGGTGAGCGGACCAAGCCTGTCGGACAAGCCCCATTTCGTGACCATGTTGCGCGCGATCTCCGTCGCACGCTCGATGTCGTTGGCGGCTCCGGTCGTCACGGCATCCGGTCCGAAAACGATCTCTTCGGCAAGTCGCCCGCCGAACAGCGTGGCAATGCGGCTCTCGAGGCGTCGTTTGCTCGTGCTGTAACGATCGGTCTCCGGCAGGAACATCGTCACGCCAAGCGCGCGTCCGCGCGGAATGATCGTGACCTTGTAGACCGGATCGTGCTCGGGTACGGACAAACCGATGATCGCGTGACCCGCTTCGTGATAGGCGGTGAGCCGCTTCTCCTGTTCGTCCATGACCATAGAACGCCGTTCGGCGCCCATCATGATCTTGTCCTTGGCCTTCTCGAATTCTTCCATCGAGACGACGCGGCGATTCGCACGCGCCGCAAACAAAGCCGCCTCGTTCGTCAGATTGGCCAGATCGGCGCCGGAGAATCCCGGCGTGCTGCGCGCGATCACGTTCGGCTTCACGTCCTCGGCCAGCGGGAGCTTGCGCATGTGCACTCGCAGGATCTGTTCGCGGCCGCGCACATCCGGAAGCGGGACGACGACTTGGCGATCGAAGCGGCCAGGACGCAGCAATGCGGGATCGAGAACGTCCGGTCGGTTCGTGGCCGCGATGACGATGACGCCTTCATTACCTTCGAAGCCGTCCATCTCGACGAGCAGCTGATTCAACGTCTGCTCGCGCTCATCGTGACCGCCGCCGAGACCCGCGCCACGATGACGACCGACGGCGTCGATCTCGTCGATGAAGATGATGCACGGCGCGTGCTTCTTCGCTTGGTCGAACATGTCGCGCACGCGCGAAGCGCCGACACCGACGAACATCTCCACGAAATCCGAGCCGGAAATCGTGAAGAACGGAACCTTCGCTTCACCGGCGATCGCACGCGCAAGCAAGGTCTTGCCCGTTCCAGGGGAGCCGACCATGAGCACGCCGCGGGGAATCTTGCCGCCCAGGCGCTGGAACTTGCCCGGATCCTTGAGGAATTCGACGATTTCGACGACCTCTTCCTTGGCTTCATCGACGCCTGCCACGTCGGCAAACGTCACCTGCACCTGGTCCTCGCCGAGCAGTCGTGCGCGACTCTTGCCGAACGACATGGCGCCTCGGCCGCCGGCCCCTCCTTGCATCTGTCGCATGAAATACACCCAGACTGCGATCAGCAGCAGGATCGGGAAGGAGGACAGGAAGAGCTGCATCAGCAGGGATTGGCGCTCGGGCGGAGCCGCGTCGATCTTCACGTCCGCGTCCGTCAGCGTACCGATCAGTGCTGTGTTCTCGGTTTCCGGATTGTAAACGATGAAAGGCTGACCGTTCTTGCGGACGCCTTCGATGATGTTGCCTTTGAAGACGACGGAGTCGATGCCGCCGTTTTTGACCTGCTCCAAGAAGGTGGAGTAGGCCATCCTGCCGTCGGTGCCCTGGCGCTGATTGAAACTGCTCACCACGGCCGCGACGACGACCGCGATGACGATCCAGAGCACGATGTTCTTTGCGAGATCGTTCAAAGTCTGATCCTCAGGAGTCCGCACACAAGGCCATTTCGGCCGGCCGAGCGTTGACAGATGACACGATGTGTGCAACCGACACTACTACATCCCCCGCGCGCAAAGCCAGAACCAAACACCGGCTCTGACATGAGACCGCGGATGATGTCTCGTTTATGGGACTGGCCCCGCCGTTTTCCACAGTGACTCCGGACAGTACCCCCATCAGGCCTTTAGACCTCTCGCCAGTAGATATAGCTCCGAGCTTCGCTGACGCGAGGCAGCCGGCTTGCGCACTTTGACGACCGAAAAGTGTTGCCGGAGTTGCTGAACGAAGGGCTGGAAGTGCCGGCCTTGAAAAACTTTCACCAGGAAATCGCCCCCCGGCTCGAGCGTGCGCAAGGCGAAATCCAATGCGAGTTCAACGAGATGCATCGATCTGTCGTGATCGACCTCGGCGATCCCGGACATGTTGGGCGCCATGTCCGACATGACGAGCCGCGGCCTATCGGGACCCAGGCGCCGCTCCAACTCTGCCAGGACTTCATCGCTGGAGAAGTCGCCCTGAATGAACTCTACGCCGGGAATCTCATCCATCGGCAGGATGTCCAGAGCGACGACCCGCCCCCGGCCGTGCACCAACTTGGCGGCTAGCTGGCTCCAGCCGCCCGGTGCCGCTCCGAGATCCACGACCGTCATGCCCGGCTTGATGAGCCTGTCCTTGCGCTGAATCTCCTCCAGCTTGAACACCGCGCGCGAGCGGTAACCGGCTTCCCGTGCTCGCTTCACATAAACGTCGCTCTCGTGCTCATCGAGCCAGCGCCGGCTCGATTTAGTTCGTTTGGTCACGCCGACCTCGCGAATTCGTGCACGAATCTCGCGGATCGCACAGAATGCATCATGGCAACCCTACTTGGCAGACGATGAATCTCTCCGAAAAGCAGCGTAAGTACCTGCGCAGGCTCGCGCACGCCCGCAATCCCATTGTACTGATCGGCCAAGCCGGCTTATCGCCCGCAATCGCCCGCGAGCTAGATATCGCGCTTGGTGCCCATGAGCTCGTCAAAGTGCGTGCCCGGGTTGGCGATCGCGAGGCTCGCGATGCAATCCTGGAAGAGCTCGCACAGGCCACCGGCAGTGCGCTGGTGCAACGGATCGGTAACGTTGGGGTGTTCTATCGCCCGAGCAAGGACAAGCCTCGCATCACGCTGCCGGGCGACTGAAACTCCAAAGAGCAAAAAGCGCGGCAGCGCACGCGCCCGCGAACAGCGCCGCCGACACGCCGTGCAGCGCGCCGAAGCGCGCCATGTCGCCTGCGGCTCGAGCCGCCTGCATGAGCGGGCTCAGGAAAAGCTGACTTGCGAGCGGCAACGCAGCCGCGACGACGATTCCGATCGTCGCGCCCCGCGGCAGGACAAAACCTCCGCGGCGCTGCGCAACGAAAATCCCTACCGCAGCGACGACGCCGATCAAGGTCTCAGCGAAGAACAACCGAGCCGCAACTTGGCCGGCTTGAGAACGTTCCAGCAATGCGAACAAAGTCGGCGCAACGAGCCCGCAGACGGTCAACAGACTGCCCGTCCAAAGCGCCAAGAGGACGGCGGCGAGGCGATATGCGATCACTGAGAGATCAAACCGTCGTCAGATGTATCTGACCGAGACGATTTCGTAGCACCGGGTGCCGTTCGGAGCGACGACTTCGACGACATCGCCCTCGCTCTTGCCGACCAGCGCACGCGCGATCGGCGAGGACACGGAAATCAGACCGATTTTGATGTCCGCTTCGGCATCGCCGACGATCTGATAGACGACTTTCGTGCCGTCTTCCTGGTCCTCGAGATCGACCGTCGCGCCGAAGACAACCTTCCCGCCCGCCGAAATCTTCGTGACATCGATGATCTCGGAGTTGGAAAGCTGCGCCTCGATGTCCTTGATCCGTCCTTCGATGAAGCTCTGCTGCTCGCGCGCTGCGTGGTACTCGGCGTTCTCGCTCAGATCGCCATGGGCGCGTGCTTCCGCAATTGCCGCGATGATGCGCGGCCGCTCCTCCGTCTTCAAACGCTTGAGCTCGGCCCGCAGGCGCTCGGCGCCTTTGGCAGTCAATGGCATGCGTCTCACGATGCGACCTCTTTGTGCAGATCCTGCAGACGATTTACGTCCACATCGTTCAAATGAGCAATCGCGTCGCAGGTTGCAAGCGCCGCCGCGATCGTCGTGTAGTAAGTGATGCGCTTGTGCACAGCTTCACGACGAATCGAGCGCGACTCGAAAATCGCTTGCTTGCCTTCGGTGGTATTCACGATGAGCGCGATCTCGTCGTTCTTGATCATATCCACAATGTGCGGACGGCCCTCGCGCACCTTGTTGACCGCCCGACACGGCAGCCCGGCGTCGGTAATCGCCTTCGCGGTGCCGGACGTTGCGACGATCTCGAAACCTTGCGCAATCAGTCGACGGGCCAGCGTCACCGCAGCCGGTTTGTCGCGTTCCCGGACGCTGATCAGACACACGCCGCGCGTCGGTAGCGTAACACCCGAGGCAATCTGCGCCTTGGCATAGGCCTCGCCGAAGGAGCGGCCGGTCCCCATGACCTCGCCCGTCGACTTCATTTCGGGACCGAGAATGGGATCCGCCTCAGGGAACTTAGTGAACGGGAAGACCGATTCCTTCACCGCGAAGAACTTCGGTACGCGTTCGGTCGTCAGTCCGAAATCCTTCAGCTTCTCGCCGCTCATGACGCGTGCAGCGATTTTCGCCAGCGGTACGCCCGTCGCCTTGGATACGAACGGTACCGTACGCGAAGCGCGCGGATTGACTTCCAGAACATAAATGATGCCGTTCTGGATAGCGAACTGGATGTTCATCAATCCGACGACGTTCAATGCGCGCGCAAGCTTGCGCGTTTGGTCCTTCAGGTCGGCTTGGATCTCGGCACTCAAGCTGTTGGGCGGCAGCGAGCATCCGGAGTCTCCCGAATGCACACCCGCTTGTTCGATGTGCTCCATGATGCCGCCGATGTACACGTCCTCGCCATCGCAAATGGCATCGACATCGACTTCGATAGCCTGATCGAGGAATCGGTCGAGCAAGACCGGGCTGTCGTTCGACACCTTGACGGCATCGGTCATGTACGCCCGCAGATCGTCTTCGTTGAAAACGACCTCCATTGCCCGTCCGCCGAGCACATACGAAGGCCGAACGACGAGCGGGAAACCCACCATGCGCGCCATGGCGATCGCCTGCTCTTCGGTACGTGCCGTGCAATTCGGCGGCTGCTTGAGATTCAGCTTCTGGACGAGCTGCTGAAAGCGCTCGCGATCTTCGGCGATATCGATCGAGTCCGGCGACGTGCCGATGATCGGTGCCCCGGCCGCTTCGAGCGCCCGGCACAGCTTCAACGGCGTCTGACCGCCGTACTGAACGATGACGCCCTGCGGCTTTTCCTTGTCGATAATTTCCATGACGTCTTCGAACGTCAGCGGCTCGAAGTAGAGGCGATCAGATGTGTCGTAGTCGGTCGAAACGGTCTCCGGATTACAGTTGACCATGATCGTTTCGTAACCGGCTTCGCGCAGCGCGAGCGCCGCGTGCACGCAGCAATAGTCGAATTCGATGCCCTGCCCGATTCGATTCGGTCCGCCGCCCAGAATCATGATCTTCTTGCGGTCGGTTGGATTCGCCTCGCACTCTTCGTCGTACGTCGAGTACATGTAGGCCGTCGATGTCGCAAACTCCGCCGCGCAGGTATCGACGCGTTTGTACACGGGTCGAATACCCATCGTGATACGGCGACGGCGCACGGTCGCTTCATCGATGCCGAGCAACGTGGCAAGGCGCCGATCGGAGAATCCCTTGCGCTTGAGCTGTCTGACGCGGTCGCGCTCGAACGCCTCAAGCCCCTGCTCCTGAACCGCCTGCTCCTCGCGGATCAAGTCGGCGATCTGCGCAAGGAACCACGGATCGATTCGCGACAGCGCATGAACTTCGTCGAGGCTCATTCCGGCACGGAATGCATCGCCGACGTAGCGGATCCGGTTTGGACCCGGCATACGCAGCTCTTCGCACAAGCGATGGCGATCTTCTTCCGACAGCGGCAGCTTGACGATCGGATCCAAGCCATCGATGCCCGTTTCCATGCCGCGCAGCGCTTTCTGCAGAGACTCCTGGAACGTCCTACCGATCGCCATCACTTCGCCGACCGATTTCATCTGCGTCGTCAAGCGGTCGTTCGAACCCGGGAACTTCTCGAACGTGAACCGCGGAATCTTCGTGACGACGTAGTCGATCGTCGGTTCGAACGACGCCGGCGTGGCCCCGCCCGTGATTTCATTCTTGAGCTCATCGAGCGTGTAGCCCACGGCGAGCTTCGCCGCCACCTTGGCAATCGGGAACCCCGTGGCCTTCGAGGCGAGCGCCGAAGAACGCGACACACGCGGATTCATTTCGATGATGAGCATCCTGCCGTCCGCGGGATTGAGCGCGAACTGCACGTTCGATCCGCCGCATTCGACGCCGATCTTGCGCAGCACGGCGATCGAGGCATCGCGCATGCGCTGATATTCCTTGTCCGTGAGCGTTTGTGCCGGCGCAACAGTGATCGAGTCGCCGGTGTGCACACCCATCGGATCGAGGTTCTCGATCGAGCAGATGATGATGCAGTTGTCGTTCTTATCGCGCACGACCTCCATCTCGTACTCTTTCCAGCCGATGATGGATTCCTCGAGCAACACCTCGCTCGTCGGCGAGGCATCCAGACCGCGCTCGACGATTTCGACGAACTCTTCGCGGTTGTAGGCTATGCCGCCGCCCGAGCCGCCGAGCGTGAACGAAGGACGAATGACGGTCGGAAAGCCGATCTCGGCCTGAACGGCGAGGGCCTCTTCCATGCTGTGCGCGATCTTCGAACGCGGGCACTCCAAACCGATCTCGCGCATCGCGTTGCGGAAACGTTCGCGGTCCTCCGCCATGTCGATCGCTTCGCGCGAAGCGGCGATCAATTCGACGTTGTGCTTCGCCAGCACGCCCTCGCGCACGAGGTCGAGCGCGCAGTTGAGCGCCGTCTGACCGCCCATCGTCGGCAGCAGCGCATCGGGTTTCTCCTTTTCGATGATCCGCTCGAGCGTGCGCCAATTGATCGGCTCGAGGTACACCGCATCCGCCGTTTCGGGATCGGTCATGATCGTCGCCGGATTGGAATTGACGAGGATCACGCGGTAGCCCTCTTCCTTGAGTGCTTTACACGCTTGTGCTCCGGAATAGTCGAACTCGCAGGCTTGGCCGATAACGATCGGTCCTGCGCCAATGATCAGGATGCTCTTTAAGTCGGTACGTTTTGGCATTTCGCTAGCGTTCGGCGGCGCGTCGTGGTGTCTCTTTTCCGGCGGCTTGCGCGTGCAGTCGCTCGTGGATCAGCGTGACGAAGCGCTCGAACAGGACTTTCACGTCGTTCGGACCCGGGCTTGCTTCCGGATGGCCTTGGAAGCCGAAGGCAGGACGATCCGTGAGCTCGATGCCTTGCAGCGAGCCGTCGAACAACGACTTGTGCGTCACGCGCACGTTGTCGCTCAAGGTCGACTCGTCGACCGCGAAACCGTGGTTCTGGCTCGAGATCAGCACGCGTCCGGTTGCAATATCGAGCACCGGGTGATTCGCGCCGTGATGCCCGAACTTCATTTTCACGGTCTTCGCACCGGCCGCGAGACCGAGCAGCTGATGTCCGAGACAGATTCCGAAAATGGGGATGTCCGTCTTCAGGAACTCGCGAATCGCCTCGATGGCATACGTGCAGGGCTCGGGATCGCCGGGCCCATTCGACAGGAAAATTCCGTCCGGATTCATCGCCAACACTTTGTCGGCGGGCGTTTGCGCCGGTACCACCGTAATCCGGCAACCCCGATCAGCGAGACAACGCAGGATGTTGCGCTTGATTCCGAAGTCGTATGCGACGACGTGCACTCGTTGGCCAGGCCGCTGTTTCGGCCCTTGCTCGAGCGCCCAGTTCGTTCCTTCGTTCCATTGGTAGATGCGCTTCGTCGACACGACTTTCGCGAGATCCATTCCCTTGAGGCCAGGAAACTTGCGCGCAGCATGGACTGCGGCGTTCGGATCCGCTTTCTCGCCCGTCATGATGCAGCCGGCCAAGGCGCCCTTCTCGCGAAGGATTCGCGTCAGCTTGCGCGTGTCGATATCGGCGATCGCTACGACTTTGCCTCGCTGCAGGAATTCCTCGAGCGATTCGGCAGCACGCCAACTCGAGTAGGTCGCGGGCAGATCGCGAATGATCAGTCCAGCCGCGTAAATTGCAGACGATTCGAGGTCTTCGGGATTCGCACCGGTATTTCCGATGTGCGGATAGGTCAGCGTAACGATCTGTCGACAATAGGAAGGATCGGTGAGGATCTCCTGATAACCGGTCATGGCGGTGTTGAACACCACTTCGCCGGTTGTATTTCCCTTGGCGCCGATCGACCGACCATGGAAGACCGTGCCATCTTCGAGCGCCAGTACAGCGGGTGTTGTCACAGAATCTCCCGAAGTCAGTGTTTCAGGCACGCACGACTAGAGCGGGAGGGGCCTCGAGGACCGATCCCGCACACAGATGTTTCGACGCGTGCTGAAGCAAGGAGTGTACGCGAGTGGTCGCAGTGATGGAAGCGAACGCGACGAATTCAAGCGCGCAAATTTCTGTTCTGTGTCCGCAGAATCGAACTGTGTTGCTGCACGAGCGTCGTACAGCAAGTCCGCGATCCGTCCACGTATTTCATGTTCGAGCGGACACCTGCTTCAACCCGAGGACGTCCTGCATCGAGTACAACCCCGGCTTGCGACCGACGATCCACCGCGCAGCGTGCATTGCACCGCGCGCAAAGGTCATTCGGTCGCTGGCGCGGTGTGTCAACTCGATCCGCTCGCCGATGCCCGCAAAGGTCACCGTGTGGTCGCCGATCACATCACCGCCGCGAAAGACCGAGAACCCGATGGCTCCGGACGGCCTGGGCCCGGTCGTACCGTGACGATCGAACACGGCGGCAGCCTCGAGCGAAATCCCCCGACCCGCCGCGGCTGCCTCGCCGAGCGCCAGCGCCGTGCCAGAGGGCGCATCCTTCTTGTTGCGATGATGGGCCTCGAAGATTTCGATGTCGTAGCTGGCATCGAGCGCTTGAGCCGCCAACTGGGTTAGGCCGATGAGGAGGTTCACGCCCACGCTCATGTTCGCCGCAGCGACGATCGGAATCTTTTCGGCAGTCCGTTCGATCTGCGCGCGTACATCGGCCCCATAGCCGGTCGTTCCGATCACGAGCGGACATCCTGCGGCCGCACACGCTTCGAGGTTACCGGCGGTTGCTTCAGGTAGCGTGAAATCGATGGCAACGTTCGCAAATCGCACTGCGTCAGCGGGACTCGACGTGATCGCAACGCCACGTGCTGCCCCACCGCCTGGCACTCCCGCGTCCTGACCGAGCCAGCGGCTCCCAGCCGACGCCGTCGCCCCCACCAACTTCGCCCCTGGCAGTTCATCGATCGCGCGGAGCAGCGCCGCACCCATTCGGCCCGTCGCTCCCAGAATCGCAATCCGCAAAGGGTGCTCGCTCATGTTCGTCGTCACTTCTTGTCGATTTCGCTTGGATGCGGCATGTCGTCGTTGCCGCACAGGGCGATGCGCCTTCGTCGACAACGCCCGGCGCTCTAGCACCAGGAATGCGGCGGCTTCGCCGCCAACCTGCAACCTACAGCCTTCAGTCTACAGCCTGACTTAGTTGCGCATCGCCCCGAAGAACCGCTTCACCCCGTCGAACCAGGATCGCTCGCGCGGCGTGTGGTTCCGCGAGCTCTCCTTCATCGTGCGCTCGAACTGACGCAGGATCTCGCGTTGTTCCTCGGTGAGATTGACTGGGGTCTCTACGACCACGCGACAGAACAGATCGCCAACCGGCCCCCCTCGAACCGGCTTGACACCTTTTTCGCGCAGCCTGAACACACGGCCGGACTGAGTCTCGGGAGGGACTTTCAAAATCACATTACCGTCGAGCGTCGGGACTTCGATCGTACCGCCGAGCGCTGCCGTGACGAAGCTAATCGGGACTTCGCAGGACAGATGGCTGCCGTCGCGCTCGAAAATCGGATGCTCGCGAACGCGAATCTCGACGTAGAGATCGCCCGGAGGACCGCCATTGCGGCCTGCCTCGCCCTCTCCGGTCAATCGAATTCGGTCGCCCGTATCGACACCTGGCGGGATCTTGACGGCCAACGTCTTCTTCTTGCGCACCCGCCCCTGGCCCATGCACGACTTGCAAGCATCGTGAATGATCTGGCCACGCCCTTTACAGCGGGGGCACGTCTGTTGAACGGCGAAGAAGCCCTGCTGCATGCGCACCTGACCCACGCCGTTGCAGGTCTCGCACGTGGTTGGCTTCGAGCCCAGGGCTGCCCCCGTTCCCGAACAGGTTTCGCACTCGCAGAGCGTCGTGAATTCGATGTCGGCGTTGTGGCCGAAAACGGCCTGCTCGAGATCGAGCTCCAGGTCGTAGCGAAGATCGGCGCCGCGAAACACTTGCCGAGCACCGCCACGACGGCCGGTGCCGAAGATGTCGCCGAAAACATCGCCGAAGATATCGGCGAACGCATCCGCCGAGCTAAATCCGCCGCCGGCGCCCGAGCGCGAAGCGAGGCCTTCGTGGCCGTACTGGTCGTAGATGGCACGCTTCTGCTCGTCCCGCAGAACGTCGTAAGCCTCCTTGGCTTCCTTGAACTTCTCCTCGGCCTCGCGATCGTTCGGATTGCGATCCGGGTGATATTTCATGGCAAGGCGCCGATAAGCCTTCTTGATCTCGGCTTCGGTCGCCGTGCGCGGGACATCGAGGATCTGGTAGTAATCGCGCTTGGACATGCGGGGACGTCAGTCGTGACCGGTTCGTGATTAGCCGCCGATGGCCGACCATCATGCCTGCGTGCGCTTCGACAATCGAGCGCACTATGTCGCAACTCGGACCGGACTCCATGACCGGGCGACGGACGCCGCCCGGTCACTCACGAATCTCGGGTCACGAGCAGCTCATGCGTCCTTCTTCTTGTCTTTCACTTCCTCGAACTCGGCATCGAGCACGTCATCCTGGCCGCTCTTCGCACCGCCAGCACCTGCGCTAGCGGATGCTTCAGCACCTTCGCTCTGCTGAGCGTAGGCCTGTTGCGCCAAAGAAGCCGAAGCTTTCGCGAGCGCCTCGATCTTCCGATCGATCACATCCTTGTCGTCGCCCGAAGCCACGCTCTTCAAATCGGACAGTGCCGACTCGACGTTCGCACGATCGCTCGGCGACACCTTGTCGCCCAGTTCCTTAAGCGCCTTCTCCGTCGAATGGATCAAGGCATCGGCCTTGTTACGCGACTCGACGAGCTCGCGGAACTTGCGGTCTTCCTCCGCGTGCGACTCGGCGTCCTTGACCATGCGCTGGATCTCCTCTTCCGTGAGACCGCTGGACGCCTTGATCACGATCTTCTGTTCCTTGCCCGTCGCCTTGTCGCGCGCCGAGACGTTCAAGATGCCGTTGGCATCGATGTCGAACGTCACCTCGATCTGCGGCACGCCGCGCGGTGCGGGCGGAATACCCTCGAGATTGAACTGGCCGAGCGACTTGTTGTCCGCTGCACGCTGGCGTTCGCCTTGCAGCACATGGATCGTCACGGCACTCTGGTTGTCGTCCGCCGTGGAGAACACTTGCGTCGCCTTCGTCGGGATCGTCGTGTTCTTCTCGATCAGCTTGGTCATCACGCCGCCGAGCGTCTCGATACCGAGCGACAGCGGAGTGACGTCGAGCAGCAACACGTCTTTGACTTCGCCCGAAAGCACGCCGGCCTGAATCGCGGCGCCGATGGCCACCGCTTCGTCAGGATTGACGTCCTTGCGCGGCTCCTTGCCGAAGAAGTCTTTGACGTACTTCTGCACGAGGGGCATGCGCGTCTGACCGCCGACCAGGATGACCTCGGAAATATCCTTGATCGAAAGATCGGCATCCTTGAGCGCCGTGCGGCAAGGCTCGATCGTCCTTTGCACCAAGTCCTCGACGAGCGACTCGAGCTTCGCGCGCGTGAGCTTCACGTTCAGGTGCTTCGGACCGGACGCATCCGCCGTGATGTACGGCAGATTGATGTCGGTCTGCTGGCTCGACGACAGCTCGATCTTCGCCTTCTCGGCCGCCTCCTTGAGACGCTGCATTGCCAGCGGGTCGCGACGCACGTCGACGCCGCTCTCCTTTTTGAACTCTTCGGCGATGTAGTCGATGATGCGCTTGTCGAAATCCTCGCCGCCCAGGAACGTATCGCCGTTCGTGGCGAGCACTTCGAACTGCCGCTCACCGTCGACGTCCGCAACTTCGATGATCGAGACGTCGAACGTACCGCCGCCAAGGTCGTAGACGACGATCTTGCGGTCGCCGCCTTGCTTGTCGAGACCGTACGCAAGCGCAGCCGCGGTCGGCTCGTTGATGATGCGCTTGACGTTCAAGCCCGCGATGCGGCCTGCATCTTTCGTCGCTTGACGCTGAGAGTCGTTGAAGTAAGCGGGTACGGTGATGACCGCGTCGGTCACGGTCGTGCCAAGGAAGTCTTCCGCGGTCTTCTTCATCTTCTGCAGGACGCGCGCGGAAATCTCCGGAGGCGCCATCTTCTTGCCCTGCACTTCCACCCATGCGTCGCCGTTATCGGCCTTGACGATCTTGTAGGGGACCATGCCGACATCTTTCTGTACGACGGAGTCGTCGAAGCGGCGCCCGATGAGGCGCTTGACGGCGAACAGCGTGTTCTGCGGATTGGTCACTGCCTGGCGCTTGGCCGACTGTCCGACGAGGACCTCGTTGTCCTTCGTGAACGCAACGATCGATGGCGTCGTGCGATCGCCTTCGCTGTTCTCGATCACGCGCGGCTTACCGCCCTCCATGATCGCAACGCACGAGTTCGTCGTGCCGAGGTCGATGCCGATCACTTTGCTCATGGCCAATAACTCCTACTGCGAGAGACGTTTGAATCTGAAAGCTGCGAAAAACCTTGATTGATGGGCTAGATGCGGGTCCCGACGGACCTTTCAAGCTGTTTTCTTACGGGGCAGCGTAATCGGCATCGACGTCAGGGCGCTTGCGTCACGATGACCCGTGCGGGACGCAACAAACGGCCGTTCAGCAGATAACCCTTCTGCACGACTTGCGCGACGGTATTCGGCGGTTGATCGGCGGACGGCTGTACCGCCATCGCCTCGTGATACTCGGGATTGAACGACTCGCCGGCGGGATTGATTTCGACGACACCCGCCCGCTCGAACGCCTTGGCGAGTAATTTCAGGGTCGCTTCGGTTCCGGTCCGCAACGCCTCTCCGGTGGCTTCACTGGCCAAACCGAGCTCGAGACTGTCCTTCACACCGATCAAGTCGTTGGTGAACCGCTCGATCGCGAACTTGTGCGCCTGCTCCACGTCGCGGGCGGCCCGCTTGCGCACGTTCTCCAGCTCGGCCAGCGCTCGCAAGTACAAGTCGCGCTGTTCCGCGACTCGAGCCTCCGCGGCACTGAGCGCCTCTTTCAGCGCCTCGATATTCATTTCGGAACTCGCCTCGGTAGTCTGCTCAGAAGTCGCCTCGGGCGTCGGAGTGGGAGCACCGGTCGCCGAATCGGCGGCATTCTGGTCGTTGGGCATCGTCATGACTTGCGCGGCTCTCCAGTTCGTTCAAAGCAAAAGACCGCCACGGCCCGACGGCCGGGAGGTCAAGGCGTCGTGGGATCTGCGGCCCGGGTAACTCGAATTCAAGAGCGGGATCGAGCGACGAATGTCTCAGTGTCGGCCGTCGAGCGCCGACCCTAGGAGCTTTGCCGTGACATCCACGATGGGTATCACGCGCTCGTAAGCCATCCGCGTCGGGCCGATCACCCCGAGCACGCCGACGACTTCTTGGTCCAGCGTGTACGGGGCCGTGACAATACTGCAGTCATCGAGGATCGTGTAGCCCGATTCCTGACCGATGAAGATTTGCACCCCCTCGGCCCCGAGGCTCTGATCGAGCAGGTGGAGAATATCCCGCTGCTGCGTAAAGGCTTCGAAGAGCCTCCGCAGCTTGTCGACATTCGACAGCTCGGCGAAACCCATGAGGTTGGTCTCACCAGCCATCACGTACTCGATCTTTTGCTCGTTCGTCGGCGTGACGACCTGCTGCGCCAATCGGATTGCATCGAGCATCGTTTGATTCAGGTGCTCGCGCGTCTCCTTCAATTGGTTGAGGAGGTGCTCGCGCACCTCTTTGAGATCCTTCCCGCGAAACTCCTGGGTCAGATAGTTCGAAGCCCGGCGCAGCTCTTCGGCGCTGTAGTACCGCTCGAGCTGCAAGATGCGGTTCTGCACCTCGCGCTCGTTCACCACGATGATCGCCAGCACGCGATTCTCGGAGAGCGGCAGGAATTCGATCGCGCTGAGCGAGGCGTGACTCTGACGAGGCAGCGTCACCAGTCCGGCCAAGCGCGTGACATTCGACAAGAGCTGCGAAGCCGTCGCGATCAGCGCCTTCGGATCGTCAGCGTGCTCGTCCAGGCGCGACTGGATTGCGGCGATCTCGCTCTCGTCGGGCGGCTTGAACTTGAGCAGTGTGTCGACGAAGAAACGATACCCTTTGTTGGTCGGGACGCGGCCGGCGGACGTATGAGGCGAGGTCACGAACCCCAGCTCCTCGAGATCGGCCATGACGTTACGGATCGTCGCGGCGCTCAGCTTCATGCCGAGATCCCGCGAAAGCGTGCGCGAACCCACCGGCTGCCCATCGCGAATGTACGACTCGATGAGCAGCTTGAGCAGCTGCTGCGCGCGTTCGCTCAAAACCTCTTCGCCAGATTCCACACCCATCACAATCGCGATGCCGATGACCCAAACCTCGCGCGAATCCCTACTGGAACATCAGACATGCTGCTCATCCCTGAAGGGGACGTGCGATGGCTGATAAACGAAGCTAACACGGAGCATGGCCGTGTCAAGCAGACCCCTCATGCCGTCCGCCGCCGTACATTCAAGTGCACAGCGCACCCTTCCGCGTGCTAAAACCGCCCCATGTCGGCCGACAAATTCAATTCCGTAGCGCTCGTGGGCAACGCCCGCGATCAACGGGTGAGCGAGTCCATGCTGGTGCTCGCCGCCCACCTGCATGGGCGTGGGCGCAAGATCCTTGCCGAAGCGCAGGCGCCGCTCGACTTCTCTGTTCCGGTGGAGCGGTGTTCTGAGGTCGACCTCGGAGCGCATGCCGATCTCATCGTCGCCGTGGGCGGCGACGGAACCATGCTCCACGCGGCGCGCCTGGCCACGCCCCATGGCATCCCCGTGCTGGGCGTCAACCGTGGCCGACTCGGCTTTCTGACCGACATTAGTCCGGCAGACGTGCGCGATCGATTGGACGACGTATTGGCCGGACGTTACGTCAAAGACACGCGCGCCATGCTGTCGGCGCTTCTCCAACGTCCTGGAAGCCCCGACCGCACGGGCGAGGCACTGAACGACGTCGTGCTTCAAAAGTGGCAGACCGGGCGCATGCTGGACTTCGAAACCTGGATCGATGACCGGTACGTCAATACGCACGGCGGCGACGGGATCGTGATCGCCACGGCCACAGGGTCGACGGCCTACGCGCTCTCCTGCGGCGGTCCGATTCTCTACCCGGAGCTCGACGCCATCGTGCTGGCTCCGATCTGCCCGCACACGCTCTCCGATCGCCCGATCGTCGTTCGTGGCAGCTCCAAGATCGAGGTACGACTCATCGAGAGACACGACACGCACGCTCAGATCACCTGCGACGGCATGCCGCTCGGCGAGCTCCGGCCGGGGGACCGGCTCGTGATCTGCCGGTCGAAATCCAGCGTGACCCTGCTGCATCCACCCGATCACGATTACTACCGCATTCTGCGTTCCAAGCTGCGTTGGGGCCGCGGCGATCGCATTCAGACACCCGACGAATTCGCCTGAAGGATCCCACAGTGCTCACGCACATTCAGATTCGCGACTTCGCCATCATCGACACGGTCGAGCTCGAGCTCGACGCCGGATTGACCGTGCTCACCGGCGAGACAGGCGCAGGCAAGTCGATTCTCGTCGATGCCCTACTGGTCGCCGCGGGGGGACGTGCCGGGGCTGAGGTCGTGCGGCATGGCTGCGACCGCGCGGAAGTGGCCGCAACGTTTTCGGTCGACGGGAACGACGAAGCCCTCGCCTGGCTTGCCGAGCAAGCGATCGAGCACGACGGCGAATGCCAGTTGCGCCGTGTCATCTCGGCGGATGGTCGTTCGCGGGCGTACGTGAATGGCCAGGCAATGCCCGTGCAGGCGCTACGCCAGCTCGGCGAGCTGCTCGTCGACGTGCACGGTCAAATGGAATATCAATCGTTGGTGCGCCGTGTCGCTCAGCGCGCCCTCCTCGATCGCCATGGCGAGCACGATGAGTTGCTGACACAGACGGCCAACGCCTTCAAAGAAATGAGCGCGCTGCGCGAGGAGCGCGACCGAATGGCTGCCGCCGCGCAAGACCGAGAAGCGCGCCTCGAACTGCTCAAGTATCACTTGGGCGAGCTCAATGCATTGGCGTTGCAGCCGAACGAAATCGAGGAGCTCACCTCCGAACGCAAGCGCCTCTCGCAACGAGGCAGATTGGCGACGGGTGCTCGCGAAATCCTTGCCCTACTGCGTGAGGCCGAAGGCATCAATGCAGAACACACTGTCGCACGCGCCTTGAACATCGCGCGCCAGCTACAAGAGCTTGACGCCGCGCTCACCCCTGCGACACGACTCCTCGATGAATCGCTGATCGGGCTGCGCGAAGCCGTTGCGGCGGTCGAGCATTACGAGTCCTCGCTCGATGCCGACCCTCGTCGTCAGGAATGGGTCGAGCAGCGCTTGGCCGAGATCGAAGGGCTCGCTCGCAAACATCGCGTCGAGCCCACGGAGCTCTTGAACGTACAGGCAGAGCTTTCTCGCGAGCTCAAGGTCTTCGAGGGCCTCGAGACTTCATTGCAAACGATCGATGAGCGCCTCGCGGCAGCTCGAAAGGCGTTCGAGGCGGCCTGCACCAAGCTGAGCGCGGCTCGAAAACGTACGGCAGCAGCTTTGAGCGAACGCGTGACGAGTCTGATGCAGACACTTGGGATGCCCGGCGGTCAGTTTTCGATCGCCGTTCAGCCCTTACCGGACGAGTCCGCAAACCAGCATGGCGCGGACGACATCGAATTCCTGGTGACTGCAAATCCCGGCCAGCCGCTTCGTCCGCTGGCGAAGGTCGCATCGGGCGGCGAGCTGTCGCGCATCAGCCTGGCCATTCAGGTCGCGGCGGCGCAAAACTTCGGTCAACCGTGTCTCGTCTTCGATGAAGTCGATGCCGGCGTCGGCGGCGCAGTCGCTGAGATTGTCGGCCGGCAGTTGCGGACGCTCGGCGAGCGCGCCCAGGTGCTGTGCGTCACGCACCTCCCTCAAGTCGCGAGCCAAGCGCACGCGCATGTGCGCGTGACCAAGCTGACGGATGGCAAGTCGACTCGTACTTCGTTGCGGGTACTCACCACGGAAGAACGCATCGAGGAAATTGCCCGAATGCTCGGCGGCGTCGACATTACGAGCAAGGCGCGCGAACACGCCACGGAAATGCTGCGTGCCGCTGCGTCCCCGGGAAAGAAACGGCGCGGGAAAGCCATCTAGAGAAAGCTCGCAAAGCGCGAATCGGTCGAGAGGCTCGGTCAAGCCTCCGGCGCAGTGCGCCGCACGATTGCCCGGCCCTTCTCCCGCGACGGGCAGTTCGTGCGCTTGCAACGTCCGTACAGAATCATCGCGTGATCCTGCAGCTCGAACTGCATTTTGTTGGAAATGATGCGTTGTCGCTCTTCGATACCGGCGTCCATGAACTCTTCGACTTTCCCGCAGTCGAGACACACGATGTGGTCGTGATGCTGACCCTCGTTCAGCTCGAAGACAGCCGTCGTGCCCTCGAAATGATGGCGTGTGACCAGCCCGGCCGCCTCGAACTGCGTGAGCACGCGATACACCGTCGCAAGCCCGATATCCTCGTGAGACTCGAGCAAATGCTTGTAGATATCTTCAGCACTCATGTGCCGGGGCGTGGCCTTGCCCAAGATCTCGAGGATCTTCATGCGCGGCAACGTGACCTTGAGTCCCGCCTTGCGCAGATCGTTCGTTTCCAAGGCTACTCTCCTCGTCTCCATCGCTGCAGCGCTCGCCGGATTTGGCTATGATGCCCCGCCGTCAAACCCTGCACAACCCAACGAATTTGCTCACTCCTATGCATTCGATTCGCAGCCTACTGACACGCGTACGCCTTTTAGGACTGCTGATCGGGCTTTGTATTGCGACGTCGGGATGCGTCTATCGCATCAACATCCAGCAGGGAAATTTTCTCGAGGCGAAAGACGTCGACCGCGTAACTGTCGGAATGACGCGTGCGCAAGTCCGTTCTTTGCTCGGCACGCCGATGGTCGCAGACCCATTCAACAATTCCCGTTGGGACTACGTGTTCTACTTCAAGCACGGCCGCGCCTCGAAGCCCGCCCGCCGTCACTTCATCGTGTTCTTCGAAGACGACCGCGTGACCCGCATCGAAAGAGCGGAGATGGGCAACAACGCCAACTCATAAAGCCGCTTAACCGAAGAACTCGAAGCTCGCGGATCTCTTTCCCCTTTCCCTTTTTCCCTTTTCCCCTTTCCCTTTTCCCTTATTCCCTTCTTCCCTCCTTCCCTACCCCTTCCCTACCGCCCACGCCCCCGCGCTGCCGCACGGCGCCGTTGCTCCTTCGGATCGATACGCAACGGTCGGAGCACTTCAATGCGATCTCCGTCCTGCACCGCATAACTCAACGGCACGTGACGTCCGAACACGGCGCATTGAAGCGGAATCGAGCGGATCTCGGGGAATCGATCGGCGAGTTTGGATAGCTCGACCGCCTGCTCGACCGTCGTTCCCGGCGACACATCGAGCCGTACGAGCGCTTGCGTTTCCGGCAGCGCGTAGATCACCGAAATCGATACCGACTCAGGCATAGATCGCGCGAGCACGCGCCACGAATGCATCGACCATTTCTGCGCAGCTTTTCTCGAACGAGCGCGAGAGCAGCATCGCCGTCACCGGGTTCGTGAATTCGAATCGAAGCGAGAGTCGGATCTTCGTTCCCCGGTCCGCAAGCGGAACGAACGTCCATTCTCCGTCCAGGAGACGGAAGGGTCCGTCGACGAGCTCGAGCGTCATGCGCGACGGTGCCTCCAATTGGTTGCGTGTCGTGAACTTCTCGCGGATCCCCGCCCGCTCCATTTCGAGTTGCCCGACGATGACGTTCTCCTCGCGCTTCAACACGCGCGCGCCGACGACCGACGGCACGAACTCGGGATAGCGCTCGATGTCCGCAACCAAGGCGAACATCTGCGCCGGTGCATAGGGAACCAAGGCAGTTCGGTCGACTTGACGCATCTGAAATCGGCAGAGACCTGCAAACGGGCGGGCAGCATTGTCACGTTCTCAACGGATAGCGTCCACCCGATCGCATGCGACCGAGCCGAACCCGCTACAATCCGCACCCCTTATGAGCAAGAAAAAGCCCGCCAGCGACAACCCTCTGATCGCCGAGAACCGCAAGGCGCGGCACGACTATTTCATCGAGGAAACCTACGAAGCCGGCCTCGCCCTGCAGGGCTGGGAGGTCAAGAGCCTGCGCGCAGGCCGCGCGCAACTCAAAGAGGCTTACGTCTTCGTGAAGAATGGAGAAGCGTTCTTGTTCGGCGCGCACATCTCGGCGTTGCCGACCGCCTCTACTCACATCATTCCGGACCCGATTCGCACACGCAAACTCCTACTGCATCGAGAGGAGCTGAACCGTTTGATCGGTGCCGTCGAGCGCAGGGGTTATACGCTCGTTCCGCTCGAGCTGTATTGGAAGAACGGTAAAGCAAAGCTGCGCATCGGTCTTGCCAAAGGCAAGAAGGCGCACGACAAGCGCGCGAGCGAAAAAGATCGCGACTGGCAGCGCGAGAAATCGCGGCTGATGAAACACACCGTACGTTGAGCCCCCAGCCCTCGCCGAGTGCGACACGCAGGCCGAAGCGCGTTGCCGGCCGCAGACGTTCCTTGTATCGTCGAAGCGTTGGATAACAAGGCGCGGTCGCAATCAGACGACCGCCATTTCAGGGGGAATTCGCGTGACTGCCCGTTCGCTTGCCTTGCTTGCGGCACTCGCGTTCGCGTGCGCCGGTTGTCAGAGAGATCGCGGTTCCGATAGCAGCTCGAATTCGATGCGTGCCGCGGCGCAAGTCGACGTCGCGCGCATCGTCAATGCGGATCAGGACCCTGCGAATTGGGTCAGCCACGGACGCACTTATTCCGAGCAGCGCTTCTCTCCGCTCGATGCGATCAACGTGGACAACGTGGAGCGGCTCGGCCTCGCGTGGTATCTCGATCTCGACACGAATCGCGGTCAGGAAGCCACGCCGCTCATCATCGACGGAGTCATCTACTCGACGAGCGCTTGGAGCAAGGTACAGGCCATCGATGCGGCCAACGGCAAGCTCCTGTGGCAATACGATCCTAAAGTGCCCGGCGAATACGGCGCCAAGGCGTGCTGCGATACCGTCAATCGCGGCGTCGCTGCGTACAAGGGCAAGTTGTACCTCGGTGCGCTCGATGGACGCCTGATCGCGATCGATGCCGCCACAGGCAAAGAACTTTGGTCCGTAGTCACCGTCGATCAATCTCTGCCCTACACGATCACCGGTGCACCGCGGATCGTGAAAGACAAAGTCATCATCGGTAACGGCGGCGCCGAGTACGGTGTGCGCGGTTATGTGTCCGCTTACGATCCGGACAACGGCAAGCTGCTGTGGCGGTTCTACACCGTGCCGGGCGACCCCTCTAAACCGTTCGAGGGCGCTCATCTCGAGCGCGCTGCCAAGACCTGGACTGGCGAATGGTGGAAGCTCGGGGGCGGCGGAACCGTGTGGGATTCGATGGCCTACGATCCCGAGCTCGACCTGTTGTACATCGGTGTCGGCAACGGCTCGCCTTGGAATCAACAACACCGTAGCCCCGGCGGCGGCGACAATCTCTACTTGAGCTCGATCGTCGCGATCAAACCCGATACCGGCGAATACGTTTGGCACTATCAAACGACTCCCGGCGAGACCTGGGACTTCACGGCCACTCAGCACATCATCCTCGCCGATGTGACCATCGACGGTCAGCCGCGTAAGGTGCTGATGCAGGCGCCGAAGAACGGTTTCTTCTACGTCATCGATCGCACGAACGGTCAGCTCATTTCCGCGAAGCCATATGCGTTGGTGAATTGGGCGACCGAAATCGATCTGGCAACCGGGCGGCCCGTCGAAGTTCCGGGTGCGCGGTTCAGAGATCCGAACGCCCCGTTTCTTTCCTTGCCGGGACCCTACGGCGCGCACAATTGGCATCCGATGTCGTACAGCCCGCAGACGGGGCTCGTCTACATCCCAGCGCACGACGTGCCGTTTGCGTACGCGCACGATCCGAAATTCCAAGCTCGACCCATCGGTTTCAACACCGGCACGGATTCGGTCGCCGTCATGTTCCCGGACGATCCGAAGGTGCGCGCCGAAGCGCTGGCGATGGTGCGCGGCTACCTGAAGGCTTGGGATCCGGTCACACAGACCGAGCGCTGGTCCGTCGAGCACGGCGGCGCCTGGAACGGCGGTGTGTTATCGACCGCGGGCAATCTCGTCTTCCAGGGTAATGTCGGCGGCGAATTCGTCGCATACAACGCGACAGACGGCACCAAGCTCTGGTCCTTCCCCGCACAGACCGGCATCGTCGCGGCGCCAGCAACGTATGCGCTCGGCGACGAGCAGTACGTCGTCGTCGTCGCGGGATGGGGCGGTACGTACGCAATCTCGGCCGGAGATGCGTCACGCAAGGGCGGGCCAGCCGTGAATCGCAGTCGCGTGCTCGCGTTCAAGCTCGGCGGCACCGCGAAGCTTCCCGAACCATCGCCGCAATTGCCGCCGCCGCAGCCGATTGCGAATTTCGCCAGCGCTGAAATCGCCGCGCACGGTCAAGCGCTGTTCCACATGCATTGTTCGGTGTGCCATGGCGACTCCGCCGTGGGCGGCGGAGTGTTACCGGATCTGCGCTGGTCGCCGATCAACCGCACAACAGAAGCGTGGAAAGAGGTCGTGATCGGCGGCATTCGCACGGACCGAGGCATGGTGAGCTTCGCGTCGGTGCTGTCCGAGCAGGATGCCGAAGCCATTCGCGCCTATGTCGTGCGCAAGGCGAACATGGACTATGCGGCAAGCGCCATGTCTGGAGCGAGCAAGTAATCGAGCAGTCCAACGTTCGCAATCGGCCATGGCCTTGCGTTCGCAGATTTCAGCCTTACACTGACTCACGTTCCCGTGGGGGCGACCGGCTTCGACGTGGGTTGCGAAACTACAGGGGCATGCGGAGTTGTAAGTAACTCCTTAAACTGCTTACAAACTTATAGTTGCCAACGAAGACAACTACGCTCTGGCGGCTTAATCCCGCCTAACCCTCACCCGGTATGTGCTTGTGCATCCGGATCTGAGGGACGCGCTCACAAGCTCGCGGTTTCAGTGTGCTCCAGGCTGACCCGCTAAACGTTACTGAAGCTGGCCTCGTGCCTTCCCTGCCCTTCGGGTAGCGCGCGGCGAGATACAAAGAACGGGCTAAGCATGTAGATCTTGTAGCGTAGGACTTGCGGACGCGGGTTCGATTCCCGCCGCCTCCACCACTCCTTCTCCAACAGCAGCGCATGACCGCGCTGCTGCCCCGAATTCTCATCGTGTATCGACCGATTTATGGGTTCCTGCGTACCGGTCCAGGAGCTGGGTCGCAACTGCTTCGCTGAGATTGCGGCGCATTAAAGCCGTACCCGCACCGAGAATTTCTGTCTGCGCGCACGCCGATAGCCCGCATCCCCGGCTGGTTGCGCCACGGGAACAAAGTAGACATCAGTTGGCGAGTTATCGCGCGATGCTGCCCGCCATCGGGACTCGCGATTGGGAGAGCACTATGAGCACAGGTACCGTGGCGCGGCGGCTCATCGAGCTGAGTCGTGCGGGCGACTTCAATCGGGCATTCGACGAGCTCTATGCAGAGGACGCTTGCAGTTTCGAGGTGCGCGGCGGGCTCGTCCAACCTACCGCCGGTGCACGCGGACTTGCCGCTATCCGCCGCAAGAGCAAGGCCTTCCAACAAGAATGTCTGAAGCTGCACGCGGTGCTGGTGAGCGATCCGCTCGTCGCAGGCCCGTATTTCACGATCGCGCGCGGTTTCGACGCTACTTACAAAGACGGCACGCGTCGTTCGGACAGAACGGTCTGCGTGTACGAGGTTCGAAACGGCAAGATCGTGCGAGAGCAGTACTTCCTGCCCCCCGTGTAAGGCCGACAAGCACCGCGGATCGCGCTCTCATGGTTTCGCTCCGCGTGCATATCAATCAATGCACGGTTCGCAGCGCCTGCGCTTCGAGCGTGCAATCATTCGGTGCCGACGCTTGCGTCCGCAGAGCAGCGAGCTCTGTGCGTGCCGCTTCCAGATCTGCACGGAAGTCAGGCTCGGCATGCAAGCGCGCCACCACCGCGGCGCCCATCAGTTGTCCTTCGATCACATCGCTCGACCAATGCACGTTGCAGACGAGACGGCTTCGACCGAACTCCCGACCGCGAGCGATGAGCGCATCCGCGCGATCTGGAGCGAGCTCGGCAAGCACGAGCGCCAAGGCCATGCCGATGGCGCTATGACCCGACGGGTACGAACCGTTCGCTCGCAGCGCATCTTCCCGATCCGGAGTACACAGCGGCTTGCCGTTCACCATGAATGGCCGGGCGCGTTGATAGTGGTCCTTCGCTTGCGACGTCGAGCGGCCCGCGTCGACCAAGGTGCGACGTAAGAGCGTCATCAGACGCGGCGTGCGTTCCTGACTGATCGAAACACCGAGCGCGCAAGAGAAAGTGTCCGCAACCTGCGGAAAAGTAAGCACGGCATCCCGAATGGCCAGCTGCCACCGAGGCGAACCCTGCAAGTCGAGCATTTGCCGGTTCACTTCCTCGTCTCGCGCCATCGCTGCACTACCCGGGGCAGGCGGCGGCGGCACCAATGCGAGGCTGCTCAATCTCGCGGATGGCGCCAGATAACCGCCGAGCGACCGATCAGGCGCCATCGGATTCGCCGCTCCACTGGCCGACGTTTGATTCTCCGCACCAAGCGCACTGGCTACGACGAAGATTCCCAGTGCAATCCCAGTCGCGATCGAGCGCATTACATCCCCCGTTTTTCGTCTCGTTGTGCGAGGTAAGACTGCGCGCGATTCGTTGTCCCTGCAACCACCGATACTTCGTATCGATCTCGCCGATGTGTTCTCTCCCACAACAACCCCAGCTGCGACCACCTGCGGTTCGATCCGAACCCGCCCAGGAACTTGTGCGATCATCCGAGTTTCTGAGTCCGCCCAGGCGGTCGGGCTCGAATGCGTTGGATGCCCTCGCAACGCTCGAGTTGGGCGAAACGCGGCACTGCCTCGTCCGCTCGTCTCCCATACAGAGGATCGATCGCGCGCGGCTGCGCCTCGAACCGCAGCTTGGCGCGCCATATCGGGCAAGGACGCATCGTCGATGCCTCCAACTTCCGCTGTGAGCTGCCAGTTCGGCCCCGCTAATTCGATCAGGCATGCCACGACGCGCCCCCTCAGCACAGGCTTCACATAAGGGCGGCGCGTTCGGCCCGTTCTTGCTCGATTCTGCGTTCCGGGACGTCCCTCTCCACGATCCGCGCGATCTGCTCTACAATCCGCGCCCCCATTTTTCAGGTATCCGAGGACAAATGGTGAATCCGGCCGAGTTCGAGCTTCAGTTGAAGGTTTGGAAAGATCTCGCAATCAGCAAGCAGATGTTGATGCGCTCTGCGGCGCAAGCATTGAAGCTGGACCCCAACTGCAGCCAAGACGAGCTCAAGGAAGCGCTGGAAAACACCCTGAAGCGAATCGAAGAGTCGGAAGAGAAACTTCGCGCCACCCGCGAAGAAGCCAAGGCTCAAATCGCATCCCTCGAAGAGAAACTGAATGCGGCGCTCAAAGCCAAAGCAGCGCTGGAAGCCGAAAAAGCAGAGCTCCTGAAGTTCAAGGAGAATGCGACCGCCCAAATCGCCAACGAGCGCGCCGCCGCAGCCAAAGAAGCGCAGAAACTGAAGGCGCAGGTCGCGGAGAAGGAGAAGCAGCTCAAGGCGATCAATATCGCGCTTGCGGATACTCCGGAGAACGTGCTCAAGAAAATGAACACGTTCAAGAAGCAGAAGCAGGAAGAAGCCGATGCACGCCGACAGGTCGAGGCAGCCTTCACCTCCCTGCGCAAGGAAAAGCAGGAGCAGGATCAGAAGCTGCTGCGCCTGACCGAGAACTCCGGAAAGCTCGTGAAGAAGTACCGCGAGCTGCACGAGACGGCGACCAAGCTGCACGACAGCTTGAAACCGCACGTCGACGCGAAGGAACTTCCGGCGGTGCCGATGATGGACGAGGACCTGCTCGAAGCCATCGAAAACCCCGACGCAAAGCCGGACGAAAAGAAGGACAAGAAGAAGGCGAAGAAGTAACGCCCGCGTCGTTCTTTTCTACCGCTTCCTCGGGCGCTCAGCCCGTAATTCACCGACCTGCTCAGTCCACCGGCAAGCTGCTGCGGCTTGCCGGTAGTCTCTTCAATCCGAGTGCGCTCGCCTCCACTATGAGCGCATCTGGATCAACTGCCGAGAACGAGGAGACATTCGATGACAGGTTTCAACCGGCCGCTGCGTCGCTCACGTCGCAATCGCATGATCGCCGGTGTGGTCGCCGGTTTGGCCGATTACCTCGGCATCAACGTCACGCTCGCGCGAGTGCTTTATGTGCTGCTGTCCGTGTGTTCGGCGGCGTTCCCCGGCATCCTCGTATACGTGCTGTTCTGGATCTTCACTCCGCAAGAGGAGCAGGACCTGGTGCATCGGGCGAGCTGATTCAGCGACTCGACGTCGATTGTTGAAGTGCACCGGCTCTCCCGCCGCTCAACCGCGGGAGGGCTATTTTTACGTTTAACAACTTCAACTTATAAGCACTTCTTCAGACATTTCTGAGATCCGGGCCGGACCGATCGCTGTTCGTAACCATCATTCGCAGCCAAAAAAAGAAGGGGCCCAGCAGGCGCCGGGCCCCTCTTCATCCTGCGCAATTTGAGGCGCCCTCGGGCCCTCAACCGCCTTCCTTCGACAGCAGCTGCATGGCGTCGCTCTGATCGACGTACTTGTACGTGACGGAGCCGAAGAACATTTCGTCCCAGCTCTGCTGACCCCACGGCACCGTACGCGACGGATCGGGGTTCGCCTTGTTCTGAGCGGAATTGTCGAAGGCGCCGACGACGCGGATCTTCGTGCCCGCCGGAACGAACTTCGGCTCCTTCAGCTCGTAGTCGAGCTGCCAGTTGTAGTTGTACTTGGCGATGTTGAGCAGCTCTTCCGTCGTGCCGTCCGGATAGTCGGCGTAGAAGCGCATGCGCTTACCGCGGAAGTGCATGTGCGGCAGCATGCTGTAGATGTACGCGTCCTTCGAGATGGTGATCGTCGACGTCATCTCGTGATCGGGCTCGTACGGCGGAATGGGGACCCAACCCCGCGTGAAAATACACGCGCACTGGTTCGACATCCGCTCGGTCGGGATCTGATCGTCCGGATAGAACCAGAGACCGATCTCGCTTGCATCGACCGTCGGCTTACCGTTCGTCGTGTAATGCAACTGCAGCGCGAGCTGCGAGCCCTTCTTCAGCAGGCCACCCGTGTTCGGCGGCTCCATCTGCGGCTGCGCACCTGGAATATAGGGCTGGATGCGCGCCTTGTTCGGGTTGCCCGCAGCCAAGAATCCTGCAGGCCGCTCACCCGGCCAGATCAGATCGTTCAAAGTGTGATGCAGCACCGTGCGGTCGCCCGGCATGTACTGGCTTGCCCGCACCCAACGATCTCGGTCGAGCTCGATCGGCACGACGACGCGGATGTAGTCGAGCACACCGGTTGCGGGAATCTCCTGCGGCGGCACCTTGACGATCAGATCCGGTTCACCGAATGCCCACTTGGTCTCAGGCCACTTGAGCTGCGCGAGCGGATCCACATCGCCATCCTTCGGCGCACCCGCCTCGATCCAGTGCACGAGCTTCTGCGTCTCTTCCGGCGTCAGCGTGTACGTCTCCTTGAACTCGCCGACATACGGATCGATCTGTCCCGGCGGCATGCGCTTCGTCAGAACGACTTCCCGAATCATCGGCGCGAAGCCCTGAACCATGGCATGGCTGTTCATCGCGAACGGAGCGATGCCTCCCTCGCGATGGCAGCGGGCACAGTTCTCGGCAATGATCGGAGCGATGTCCTTCGAGTACGACACCTTCGGACCGTGGGTCTGCGCCGTCTTGGCGTATTTCACTTTCTCGCCGCTGACGCGTGCCGTCGCCTTCTTGACCGGCTGATCCGCGAGCAATTGTTCGACGGCGCGATCGAAGTGCTTGCCGACAGGTCCGCGATAGACGACTTCCGTAGAGCCAGGACGGACGAGCACCACCTCGCCTGCCTTTTGAACGCCGAGCGCTTCGGCAACGAGCTGGGTGTCGTCCATCAGCACGGGAATATCGGTGCCGAGCTTGTCGACCTCAGCCTGAACGGAGCTCCGCGTCTCGGTCCCCGTCGGATTGATCATGAAGAACTTGATCTTGCCCTGGTACTTTTCCTTCGCCTGCTTGAAAGCATCGATGGATCGGGCAGTGGCTTTGCTGCCATTGACCTGCACGAGCAACGCGACGGCCTTGTGGTCGTCGTAATAGCTCAGTTGGTGGAAGTAGCCCTGCTGATCGAGCAAAGCAAAGTCGCCGGCCCGCTTCGCCGGAGCCGCAACCGCAGCACCCGCCATACCGGCAAGCGCCGCGACGAACATCAATCTACGCATCGACATTCTCGAATCCCCCTGGGCGCGCACGCGCCGCCACGGTACTGAAGCGTACTCCGATTACTACGAATCTGAAACGCGCAAGCTCGCGTAGAAGCGCCTCGCCGTGAGAATCTGTCAACAGTCAGGCCGCGGGCACGGTTCGTTTATTCTGCATTGCAAGCGAACCGGCCCGACGGCTGCCGCCATCAAGACTTTGTATTCAATTTCTGAACCGCCTCGAGCGCCTTCATCACATTGTCGGTCGGCGACATGCCCCCGATCACTTCGGCGATCTTGCCGTCGGGCGTGACGACGAAGGTCGTACGCTCCGCCAATCCGTGATTGATCTCCTCGCCTTTCGTGTCCTTGAGACCGGCCATCTGACGGATATTCAGATCGAACGACTTGGCGATGCTGCCGTCCGGATCCGAGGCGACGGGGAACTTGCCTGCGCAGAACTCGGGATCGGCAGAGAACTTGTTCAGTCGCTCGATACTGTCGAGCGACACGCCGACGATCGATGCGCCTGCGGCGGCGAATTTCTCCTGATTCACCGAGAACGTCCGCGCCTGGACGTTGCATCCTTGCGTGTACGCGGACGGATAGAAATAGACGACCACCGGCCCCTTCTTGAGGGAGTCCTGCAAGGAGTACTGGAACTCTTTGCCTGCCAGAGACGCGGGAGCGGTGAAGAGCGGCGCGGCATCGCCGGGCTTCAGTGCAGCAAGAGCCGGGGCGCAGATGGCGGCGGATACAAGGCAAGTCAGCAATAGACGCTTCACGGTGGTCACTCCTTCGAATTCGGATTGAGTGCGAATGGCGGATACGAGCTCTCTCGGATCTTACGCCGACAGCTTGGATGCGGCTCGAGTCGATTCTTATCCAAGAAATCACCCCCTGCGCCTGCGCTTTTGAATTCTTTGTTGCATCGCATTCATGGCGATCGCCTGCAATCGGCATCAGACCGTTGCTTGCGCCCAGCGAAATCGAAGCGAGGTCACAGTGCACGATTGATCCATGTGCTTTGCTACACTGCAGCGCAGCTTCGTGCTGGGGAACACGGTGCCCTTCGTTCAACAACTACAAGCCTTGCTGTTACTGCTCTCGGTGTCCTGCTGCGTATTGGCGTCGCCCACTGCAGAGCCCAAGCAACCGCCCGCACAGCACGCCGCCGCCTCCAAGCCTTCGGCCCCTCGGGCTGACGTGCGCTCGGCCGCTTACGTCGTCGTCGACGAGCGAAGCTCGGAAGTCCTGCTCGAGAAAGATGCCGACACCGCCGTACCGATCGCTTCGATCACGAAGCTCATGGCGGCGTTGGTCGTGCTCGAAGCCGGCCAGCCGCTCGATGAGGTGCTGAAGATTACGCAAGACGACCGAATGATCGATCCCGGCGGACGGTCGCGCCTTGCCGTCGGCGCTTCGCTGACCCGCGGCGAGTTGCTGCGTCTATCGCTCATGTCTTCGGAGAATCGGGCAGCCAATGCGGTCGGTCGCAACTATCCCGGCGGTCTGCCTTCGCTGCTGCAGGCGATGAATGCAAAAGCGAAAGCGCTCGGCATGAAATCCGCCCGGTTCGTGGATGCGACGGGTCTGTCGAGCGGCAACGTCTCGAGTCCCCGCGATCTGGTCAAGCTGGTGAATGCAGCCGCCCGGCATCCGCTGATTCGCGAGTACTCCACCGATCCGGAGGAAACCGTCATCGTCGGCAAGCAAGTGCTCGAATACCGCAATACGAACCAGCTCGTCGGCAAACCCGACTGGGACATCCTCGTGCAGAAAACCGGATTCACGAACGCCGCGGGGCAATGTCTCGTGATGAAGGCGATCATCGACGACCGTCCGATCGTCATGGTCTTGATGAACTCGTTCGGCAAGCTCACCCGCGTAGCCGACGCTAGGCGCGTACGCAAATGGATGGCGTCGACCCAAGAGTCGCAACATTACGCGCAGGGGCAATCGGGCGCGCGCGCTCGGCACGCCAGCCCCTGATCAGGAACTCGAATCCCGCCCCAGCGGTTTCAGGCACATCCGCCGCAAACGGAGGTGCCCCAATGAGAGAGATTCAGCCCACCGCCTCCTACGTGCAGAACCATGAGCTGCTCGGCGCCATGGCTGCCAAGCAAGCTGCGCTACGCACGCTGTGCTCCGAGAATCCTGCGACAGGCTACATCTGGGATCTGCTTGCGACGCCGCAGACCGTCGAGACGCTTTGCCGCCGCCTCGCACAGGACCAGGAGCGCATCGCGGTCAGCGACATCCGAGACTCGCTCACGAAACTGATGCAGGAAGACTTGATTCAGATCTCGCCCGATACCTGAGCAGCTACTTTTTCAGCGCTCTCGCAAAGGCTTCGGCCATCAAGCCGCTACCCACTGCCTCCGGTTGCTCGCGCCGCCGCGGCTTCGCAGACTGCCGATCGGCAGGCTTTGTCCCGCCGACGGCCCGCTCCGGTGCCGCATCGAGCTTCATCGAAAGCGCGATGCGCTTACGCGGCACATCGACTTCGAGCACCTTCACCTTGACGACATCGCCCGCTTTCACGACCTCGCGCGGATGATTGATGAACTTGTGCGACATCATCGAGATGTGCACGAGCCCATCCTGATGGACGCCGATATCGACGAAGGCACCGAAGTTCGTGACATTCGTAACGACGCCTTCGAGCAGCATGCCCGGCTGCAGATCTTCGAGGTTTTCGACGCCCTCCTTGAAGGCGGCAGTCTTGAACTCCGGTCGTGGGTCGCGGCCCGGCTTTTCGAGCTCGCGCAGGATGTCGCGCACCGTCGGCAAACCGAATTGTTCGTCCGTGTATTTCGCCGGATCGAGCTTGCGTAACACCCCAGTGTCGCCGATCAGGTCGGTGATGGGCTTGCCCAGATCCTGAAGAATCCGCTGCACGACCGGATACGCTTCCGGATGCACGGCCGACCGATCGAGCGGATTGTCGCCCCCCACGATGCGCAAGAAGCCGGCTGCCTGTTCGAACGTCTTCGGTCCGAGTCGCGGCACCTTCTTCAATGCTTCGCGATTCGGGAACGCGCCGTGCTGGTTGCGATGACTCACGATGTTTTCGGCGAGTGTCGCGCTCAAGCCTGAGACGCGGGCAAGCAGCGCGGGCGAAGCCGTGTTCACATCGACACCGACGGCGTTCACGCAATCCTCGACGACGGCATCGAGCGCCCTGGCCAGCTTCGTTTGACTGACGTCGTGTTGGTACTGTCCGACACCGATCGACTTGGGATCGATTTTAACGAGCTCGGCGAGCGGATCCTGCAGACGGCGCGCGATCGAGACGGCTCCGCGCAGGCTCACGTCCAGATCCGGCAGCTCGCGCGATGCAATTTCCGAAGCCGAATACACCGACGCGCCGGCCTCGGATACGACGATCTTCGTGAGCTTGAGCTGCGGATGACGCTTGATCAGCTCGGCCACGAGTCGGTCCGTCTCGCGCGATGCCGTGCCGTTGCCGATGGCGATCAGCTCGACCTTGTGTTTCTCCGCGAGCTTGGCAAGCGAGTACAGCGTGCCTTCGAGGTCGCTCTTCGGCGGGAAGGGATACACCGTCGTGGTGTCGACGACTTTGCCCGTGCGATCCACGACGGCGACTTTGACGCCAGTGCGAATGCCCGGATCGAGACCCATCGTTACGCGCGCACCTGCCGGTGCGGCAAGCAGCAAGTCGTGCAGATTCGAGCCGAACACCCGGATCGCCTCTTCTTCCGCGCGCTCGCGCAGCGCACCGAATAGATCGGATTCCAGCTGCCAGGCGAGTTTCACCTGCCAAGTCCAACGCACGGTCTCGCGCAACCACGCATCCGCCGGACGTCCCTGATCGGCGATTCCGAACCTCGCAGCGATCTTGAGCTCGCACGAATTTGCCGGCACCGACGTCTTGTCGGCCTCGGCGAGCTCTTCCGGCAGCTTCAAAGCAAGACGCAGAACTTCCTCGGCACGTCCGCGAAATAGCGCGAGCGCGCGATGCGACGGAACCTTGGCAATCGGTTCCTGATAGGCGAAGTAGTCGCGAAACTTCGCCCCGGCCTCCTCCTTGCCCTCGACCACCGACGACACCACGATGCCGTGCGCCTCCAAATGCGCACGCAGAGCGCCGAGGAGCTCGGCATCTTCGGCGAAGGTTTCCATCAGAATCTGCCGGGCGCCGTCCAGCGCCGCTTTGACGTCGGGAACGCCAGGATTGTCGCCCTGCTCCGTCTTGAACGGCGGCTTCAAGTACTTCGCCGCTTCGGTTTGCGGATCGAGCTCGGGATGCTCTAGGAGCGATCGGGCCAACGCCTCTAGCCCGGCCTCGCGCGCGATTTGCGCTTTGGTGCGCCGTTTCGGCTTGTAAGGCAAGTAAAGGTCTTCGAGACGCTGTTTGCTCTCTGCAGCCTCGATGGCGGCCTGCAGCTCCGGCGTCAATTTGTTCTGCTCGGCAATGCTCTTGAGAATCGCCGCGCGCCGTTCTTCGAGCTCTCGCAAGTAAACCAGCCGCTCGCTCAACGTGCGCAACTGAGCATCGTCCAAGCCGCCGGTCGCTTCCTTACGATAGCGAGCGATGAACGGCACCGTCGCGCCTTCATCCAGGAGCGCCACGGCGGCGGCAACTTGTTTGGGATTGACCGAGAGCTCGGTCGCAATACGGGACTCAATCGAAGGCAGCATCAGTCTTCTGCGCGGGTCGGTTGAACGAGCCGCGCACTATGCCAGATTTCGCTGCAATGATTGAGCGAGCGATTTGCTCAACCAGGCCGGCGCGTTTTCGACGAATCGACCCGGACGATCACTCGCCTGGGTCGTCGTCGTCGGGCGGCCGGTCATTCACGCGGCCTCCCGCAAGAATCCCCGGCAGCGCGTAGTTGCCTTCGTGACAGGCGTATTCGTAGATCGGCTCGTTCGTCAGATAGAACGGCATTTCGCCGGTAAACGAGCGCGTGAATGCCGCCGGATCGTCGACCGTGAACCGATACAGCATCGTGTCCGGCCCGATTCGCGTGAAGCGCTCGGTGACTCTCATCTGCGGCGTCGAGCCGCGGAAGCTTTGCTGCTCGTTGAAATTCGTCGTTTCGACGACGAGCGTATCGCCCTCCCAGCGGCCGATCGAATCGCCCATCCATTTCTTGATCGCAGGATTGTTGTGGCTGCCGCCCATACGGACGATGCGCGCGTCGTGAACCATTTCGACATGGATCAGGACGGCGTCTTGCGTCTGCACGATCTGATAGTGGTTGTTGTACAGCACCGGCAGCATGGGCGGTCCGGAGCTCGAACCGAACGCCAACAAACAGCGCTCGGCTAGCGTCAGCGTCTCAGGACCGTCGTAGCGGCCGCGGCTGGCGCGTAGCTTCGCCAGTTCCTGGCGGCGATGATCGGTGAGCGGAGGCAGCTTGCCGTTCGGCGGGTCGATCAAGAGCGAGCTGCGCTTCTGGCCATTGATCTCGACCACCTTGGAGCCGCGGTCGATCCAGAAATTGTTGTAGCCGCAGCCGAACTCGAACGCGGCGGTGCATCTCGGCTGCTCTTTGCTCAGGTCGGACGGCTTTCTCGCGTTCTGGACGTACTGAGCCTCGGCATTCTCGATCGCGAACGCTTCTTCGTCGGTGAGAACCAAACGATCACCGAACTGATCGGGCCGCTCCAACCGCGTCAAAGTCGCGTTCGTCCACACGCCTTGCAAATCGGGTGTGTCATCAGACGTTCGCGGCGGTTGCCATTTGCTGCCAGCAGCGTCTTGGGCATGAAGCTCGCCGGCTGAGAGGACCAGCAAGGTGCTCGCGATTGCCGTAGCCAAGGCGTGAGAGCCAGCGATGCGGCGCGCCATAACTTCCCCCCTTTCCATGTCGCTCGCGTCTGCGCGCGAGTGCCGGGAGGTTACTCTGGCGAAGTCAAAGAACGTACAAGCTGAACGTTTCTTTGCGGCAGGGCTGTTCAGACACCGTCGGGGTGTGTTTGTGCTTCGAGCCTCGTCAAGATTTCCATCGCCTCCGCCGCGTTGTCGCCGCACATCTCCGGCATCGGTTGGAGACTCCCGCACACCTTGGGACGCTCCGGCTTCCCGAACAAAGCACACCGTAAATCGTCCGTGAGGTGAATGCAGCGTACGCCCGCGGGCTTACCGTTTGGCATTCCAGGTATCGGACTGCTAATCGACGGCGCGATACAACAGGCGCCGCAGCGCGGCCGGCATTGAAAGGACTGTTGACAACTCACGGGTTCGCGCTCGATTGAGCAATTGTTCGTAACGCCGCAGTGAATCGGCTGTTCCACTTGCACTTTTCTTGACGCGTCCCGACGATCGCATTGCCGGTTCGCGCGTTTAACTCGTCACCTGCTGTCCGCTTCATCCATCACCGTAGTGAGCCGGCAACCCCATCGGAGTATGGTCGCGTGGTCCTTCCGCTCGCACCGATTCCGCCGCACCGTCAGCCGAAGGTTCTTCGCCGATGTCTTTCCCGTCCATACATCGCATCCAAGTCTTTCCGCAGAGCTTCCTGCTTGCTGCGCTCCTGTTTCCTGCGATCGGCAGTCACGCTCAGGATGCAGACGAAGGCAGGAACAATTTCCGCGTGCACTGGGTGAAATCGTCCGAGACCGATCTGGCGACAGTGGTTTTCGGAGATTACCAGCCTTCGCCGGAATCCAACTATGCCGTTTCGATCGATTGGGGACGGCGCTTCAGCGATACGCTGTTCACATTGCCGATCGAGATGACGGCAAACCTGGGCGTGCAGTATCTCGACGAGCGCGGTCGTCAACCCGACGGTTGGGGTGTCACGGCCTACATCAAAGCGCATTACACGTGGCGAATACCGCTCACACGCTTGAACGTTCGGCTCGGCCTCGGCGAGGGGCTCAGTTACGTCTCGCGCATCCCCATGAGCGAGCAACGCGATTTCGCCAAGAAGGGCGTCGAATCCGAAAAGCTCATGAACTACGTCGAATGGACGATCGATGTGCCGCTACGTCAGTTCGACCTCTTCGCTCCGCTCTTCGACGGCGGCATCAAGGAAGTCTACGTCGGCTACATGGTCTGGCACCGCTCGAGCGTGTTCGGCTTGTTCGCCGACGACAAGGGCGGCGTCAACTTCATGGGCTTCGGATTCGAGGCGCGGTACTAGGTTCCAGAGAACGGCGCTGGAGTCGCCGGCGACCGCGCGCTCCATTCATTGTGCGCTAAGCGCCATTGCTCCTGCGCCTACATCCACCGGCCGCAGATCGAGTCGGGTCTCAGTCGGCACACAGAAGATGTCGATGGGATTCGAGCGGCCGCGCAGAACGAGCGGCGGCAAAGCGAGCGCCGCAAGATCGAAGCCGCTCGCATCGAGTGCCCTCTTCACGGCTTCCGAGAACAACATTTCGCCGGCTCGTGCGCGCTGCCCGAGACGCGAGGCGACGTTCACCGTATCGCCGATGATCGTGTAATTCATGTAGGCCGGCGAACCGACGTTGCCCGCCACCACTTCGCCGACATTGATACCGATGCCGAGCCCGGTCTCGATTCCGTGCTTGGCCTTCCACTTGTTCGCGAGCACCTGGAACTCCTCGAGCATCCGACGCGCGGACAACACCGCACGCTGTGTCCCGTCGGACTGCTGCACCGGAACGCCGAAGCCCACCATCAAGCTGTCGCCCGCCATACTGAAGACGGTGCCGTCGTATTCGAACGTGATCGCCGTGAGACAGGAGAAGAACTCGTTCAGCAGCTCGACGACTTCCGCAGGCGGTAGCCGCTCCGAAATGCCCGTGAAACCGCGCATGTCGGCGAACAGCACGGCCGCTTCGGTTCGGATGTTCGAGCCGGACAGTACGGAGTCGCGCAAATCGGGGGTCGCGAGAATTCGATCGGCAATGTTCGGAGAAATGTAGCGGCGGAACGCCGCCCGGATCTGTTCGCGCTGTCTGACTTCCGCGGCCACCTGCTCCGCCGCGAGCCGACGGCGCGCAGCGCTCACTCTCATCAAGGCACGCGCACGGACCAGGAACTCCTCGCGCTTGACTTGAGTCGTGAGCAGGTCATCCGCACCGGCTTCGAATGCCGCCATCCGATGACGCGTCGAGCGCGCGAGCACGAGAACCGGCAAGAGCATGGTCGATGCGTGCTCCTTGAGCATGCGGCAACACTGCGTCGCCTCGGCGATGGCGTTTTCGAATCCCAGAACGATGATGTCGGGAGTGCTTCGCGCGACCGCAGCGAGCACATCGGCATGACCCACGACATCGTCGATCGCAATCTCCGTGCCCTTGAGCAACCGCTTCAACAGCGAATACGTTTCGGACCGATCGCCGACGAACAACGCCTTGAACGCTATCGACACTTGCTCGCGCCCCTCAACTGTTCTTGACGAGACCTGAAACGAATTCGTTGACCGGCATCTGCTCCAATCGCGATCGATCGGCGAACATGGCCTTGATCGATTCGCTCTGTTTCGGAGCGAAATGCGCCGCGACAGCGGTCTCGAACTTTTTGACGAGCACGGGCATGCCCTCGGCACGACGCTTGCGATGACCGAGCGGATACTCGACGACGACGCGTTCGGTCGCCGAACCGTCCGTGAAGAACACCTGCACGGCGTTCGGGATGTAACGCTTGTCGGGTGCGTAATAGTCTTCGGTGAATTTCGTGTTCTCGCGCACGATCATTTTGTTGCGCAGCCGGTCGATGCGCTCGTCGCTCGCCACCGCGTCCTCGTAATCTTCGGCGACGAGGCGGCCGAAGATCAATGGGATTGCGACCATATACTGCAGGCAATGGTCGCGGTCGGCCGGATTGGCGAGCGGTCCGGTCTTGTCGATGATTCGCACGGCGGGTTCCTGCGTCTCGATGACGATCCGATCGATCTGGTCGAGTCGATCCTTGACTTTCGGGTGCAGAACGAACGCGGCTTCGACCGCGGTTTGCGCGTGGAACTCGGCAGGAAAAGCAATCTTGAACAGGATGTTCTCCATCACATAGCTGCCGAACTTCCGGGGGAATGACAGCGGCTTGCCTTCGAACAGCACGTCCTGGAAGCCCCACGTCTTGGCCGTGAGCGCAGACGGATAGCCCATCTCGCCGGTCAGCGCGATCAAGGCGAGACGCACGGCGCGGCTCGTCGCATCGCCGGCTGCCCAGCTCTTTCGCGAACCGGTGTTCGGCGCGTGACGGTAGACACGTAATGCCCCGCCGTCGACCCAGGCATTGGACACTGCGTTGATCACTTGCTCGCGCGTGCCTCCGAGCATCGCGGCTGCAACTGCCGTGGATGCAATTCTGACGAGAAGCACATGGTCCAGGCCAACCCGATTGAAGCTGTTCTCGAGAGCAGTCACCCCCTGAATCTCGTGCGCCTTGATCATGGCCGTCAGCACGTCGCGGACGATCAACGGCTTCTTGCCCTGCGCGACGTTCTTGCGGGAAAGGTAATCGGCGACGGAAAGAATCGCGCCCAGGTTGTCGGAGGGGTGTCCCCATTCTGCCGCCAACCACGTGTCGTTGAAGTCGAGCCAGCGGACCATCGTCCCGATGTTGAACGCCGCTTGCACCGGGTCGAGCTCATACGAAGTGCCAGGCACTCGCGCACCGCCGGGCATCGTAGCTCCTGGCACGACAGGACCCAGCAGCTTCGTGCATGCGGGATGTTTCAAAGCCTGAAACCCGCACGCGAGCGTATCCATCAAGCAGTAGTACGCCGTCTCATACGCAAGCTCGCTATCGATTTCATAGGCGAGCGCGTACTCGGCGATATCGACGAGAACCTGATCGGGATCGGGACGTTTGGCGGACTTGGTATCGAAGTGAGCCATAGCGGAAACGGCCGAGTCGTCTAGGCCACCGGACTCGCCTCGAGATCAGCGAGCCTCCAGCGCTGCGATGTGCAAGCGACCTTCGACGCGGCAGCGAAAACGATGTCGACGCTATCGATCGCTTCGCGCGATGCTCCTGCAAACATCGCTCGAGCGCACGCGGGATCGTAACCGTATGCGCTCGCAACTGCCATGCGCAAACGTGCCCGGGGCGTTTCCGGCCCGGGCACGTGATGCGCGAGTCTCAAGCGGCCTTGACTTCGATGCGACGCGGCTGCGCCTTCGGCTGTTTCGGGATCGTGACTTCGAGAACGCCGTTGCGACCGACCGCGCTGACATTGGCAGCATCGGCCGTATCCGGCAACGTGAATCGCCGATAGAAACGCCCGTGCGGGCGTTCGGTGCGGCGACGCTCCGCGTCGGCTATGGTGCTGTCCTTCTCGCGTTCGCCGCTGATCGTCAGGATGCCGCGATCGAGCGTGATGTCGATCGCATTGGTGTCGACGCCCGGCACGTCGAACTTCAGCACCCAGCGATCCTTGAACTCGGCAATATCCGCCGGCGGCATCCAATCCGCAGTTGCCGAGCTATCGGCAGCCGCGCCGACAGCCGCGGTCGAATCGAACATGCGATTGATTTCGCGATGTAGCTGGGTCAACACGTCCCAAGGTTCGTAACGCACAAGGCTCATGACTCTCCTCCTGCTCGAATACGGATTCGTTTGCGCCGCCGTCGAACGGCTGCGCGCCTGGCGTGGAGATAAGGACCGGCTACTTCGTTTCAAGCGTTACCAGAACGGCCTTCTGCGGTTACTCTTGTTTAATGCTCGACGTGTCATTGCAATTACGTTCCGATCGCCCCTCACCGCGCGCGCGGCGGTATCTCCTCGGGTTGCTGTGCTTTCTGTTTGCAGGCCCGCCGCCCGTTCTGGCCGCAGATGTTTATTTCGATGCCGCTTTTCGTGCCGAGCTTGCGCCGAAGCGTCCGGTCATCCGCGTCGAGTTGACACTGAGCGGGGATCGCTTGCCGAGCCGCATCGAGTTTCAGATCGATCCTGAGCGGCATCGCGCGTTCGCTTCGAAGGATCCGCTTTCGCGCACTGCGGATCGCGTCACCTGGCAGCCGCAAGGCAAGCAGGCCCGCCTCACATATGAGTTCGTCGCCACGCATGAGCGCGCGCCCAAACGCTACGACTCGCTCGTGACCGACCAGTGGGCCATCTTTCGTGCCGACAGAATGGTGCCGCGGATCAGCGTGACCAGCCGACGTAGTCTCAAAGGAAGAACGACCTTGGCGTTCGACCTGCCCAAGGGCTGGTCCATCGTCACCGCGTATCCGCGCGAACAAAATGTGTTCAAGATTCCGGATTCGGATCGGCGTATCGATCGACCGGAAGGCTGGGTGCTCGCCGGGCGCCTCGGGGAGCGCAGTCAACTGATCAGCGGCACTCAAACCATCGTCGCCGCTCCCGAGGGCGAGCGAGCGAGACGCCAGGACATCCTGGCATTCCTGAATTGGAACCTGCCGCACTTGAAGGACGTGTTCCCGAGATTTCCGCGACGGCTCCTCGTCGTCACCGCAGGCGATCCGATGTGGCGCGGCGGACTGTCCGGACCCGCCTCGCTATTCCTGCACGCGGACCGTCCGCTCATCAGCGAGAATCGCACGAGCACACTGCTGCACGAGCTCGTACACGTCGCGATGGGCATTCGCGGCGACGAAGAAAGCGATTGGATTGCCGAAGGTTTCGCGGAGTACTACTCGCTCGAAATCCTCCGGCGCTCGGGCGGCATTGGGCGCAACAGATACGAAGCGGCCATCGCGCGACTGGCCAAATGGGCGCGCGAGTCGCCAAGCGTGTTTGGACGACAGTCGACAGGCGCGACCACGGCGCGAGCCGTCATCGCTTTGCGCGAGGTGGACGCCGAGATACGCAACGTCACAGGCGGTCGCGCGAGCCTGGACGATCTGGCGGCTGCGCTCGCGCAGGAACGCGGCGAAGTGGGTCTCGAGCAACTGCAGTCTCACGCGCGGAAGATCGCCGGCCGCGACCTCGACTCGTTACGGCGGGAGCGACTATCCAGCCTGCCTGCCGATTGAGTCAGCGCGTCGAGCCCTGGACGAGCTGCGTAATTCGAATCGCAGTCTCGAGGGCTCTCATCCCATCCTCGCCCGTAACGACCGGCTCGGTGCCTTCGCGAATCGCTTTCAAGAACGCCTGAATCTCCGCAAGCAGCGCATCGCCCTGATCGAAGGATTCTTCCTCGATCGACACTTGCGCGGGCGACTCGACGGGCGACTCATCCTTCTTACGGATCACCGTCAGAATCTTTTGCTGCATGTCGATCGAGAGGTACGCGTCGTCCTGGAAGATGCGGATCTTGCGCTCCTGCTTCAGGCTGATCCGGCTTGCCGTCGTGTTCGCGACGCACCCGCCGCGGAAGCGGATGCGTGCATTGACGATGTCCGTTTCGCCTGAAAAGACCGTTGCGCCGACTGCATCGATGCTCTCTATGGGCTCGCGCACGAGCTCTTGAATCAAGTCGATGTCGTGGATCATCAGATCCAGAATGACGCTCACATCCGTGCCGCGCTGCTTGAACGGTGCGAGCCGATGCGACTCGATGAAGCGCGGCGTGCTCAGACGCTCGACGGCAGCGACGATTGCGGGATTGAAGCGCTCGAGATGTCCGACTTGCAGGATGCAGCCGCGCTGCCGGGCCAAATCGACCAATGTGCGCGCCTCCTCGAGAGTCGAGGTGATCGGCTTTTCCATCAGCACGTGCACGCCCTTCTCCAGCGCCGCTTTACCGATTGCAAAATGCAGCGGCGTTGGCACGGCGATGCTCACGGCATCGACGCGATCGAGCACCTGAGCGCTGTCGGTGCACGCCTCGACTCCGAGCTCGGCGGCAACGCGCTTCGCGACATCGGCATTGGCATCGACGACGGCAATCAGCTCGGATTCGGGGAGCTGGGCGTATTTCTGTGCATGGAACCGTCCTAGGTAGCCGACGCCGATGACGGCCGTGCGCAGCGGTGCAGCGCTTGGCGAGCTCATGAATGGACCTCGAAAGATGCTAGACAAGCGCGATCATAGCGAGTCGCAGCCCCTCACCGGGCAGTTGCACGCGAGAAACTCAGCCGCCAAGATGCGCCGCCACGATCCTTACGTGTCGAATCGATGACCGAGTACCGCAAATCCCGTACGAATCTCGATCCTGCCCAAAGGCGCCTGCGATTCGAGTTGATCTTTGCGAGCGTGTGGCTTGCCGTCGGTTTGTTCGTCGTGCCGGCGCTGATTTTCTGGGTCGGCATCACCTTGCTCGGCCCATACGGCGACGGTACGGGCGAAGGGCTGGGAAGCTTCTATGCTGATTTCTTCGGTGATCTGGCGACCGGCGACATCCGGACCTGGTTGCTAGCGCTCGGACCGCTCATTCTGATCTCGCTGATCCGACTCGTCTTCATCGGCGTGCGCGGCACTGACGAGTCGCCCGAGAAAAGCTCTTCGGAACCGCCGACCCCCAGAACGGTCGAGCCCCGCCGCATCGAGCCTCGCATCGGCGACTAACCTTTCGGGCTGCGCGGGTCAAGCCCAAATCGCCGGTATCGCGCAATTGCCCTTAGGGGAAGCCCGTGATTCCCGTCACATTCTCGAAAAATCGCCAGGAATCGCCGCGGAACCTGTAGGTAAGCTCACTCCACGAATTACGACAAAGCGGCGGCATGAATCGCCGCACCCGCCGAAACGGCGGGATGGTAGATGGTTGATTTGGGAAGGCTGAAGGGTATGTGGTTCGCCAAATGGTTTGGCGGGCGAAGAGACGATGAAGAACCTTCGGAGCATCCGCCGCATCCAGCGGCGTTTGCGCCCAAGGCGAGGCAGAACACCGTCCGTCCGTCATCGCAGTTCGAAAAGAAGAAGCTCGCCAACGCGGACAAGGGCTTCGATCCCTATAACAGCGGCACTTTCGATAAGAACAAGGCGTGGGAACGCGTCGTGCGCTGACAGGGCGGGACCGCGCCCTGTCGCTTCTTAGACTGAAGGCTGAAGGCTGAAGGAAAATGGCGCGCCCTTCCCTTCTTCCCTCATTCCCTTTTTTCCCTTTCCCCTTTCCCGTGCCTGTGGCCTGCCGCCTGTCAGGCTGTCGCCTGCTTGGTTTGACCCTTCCCCCCGCACGCGCGTAGGCTCAGGTCGGTCTCAAGAGGGGGTCTCGCTGGCCGTGGCCATCCGAGTCGGGCATTCGCCGACCGCACGCGTCGGGTTGCGGGGTTTTCCGCGACCTCCCCATTCGTTTTGGGGGATTCCCTCATGGCCCGCAGATCAGCGAGGCCAGTACAAAGCACCTATCGCGAACAGAGTCAGCCACATGGCCGCCTGCGCCCACCAGCGCCAGCGTAGGTTCTTCAGCATCGCTACGAAGCTTGCACCCGAAATGGCCGTCAACACGGCGAACTGCGCGCTGCTTCGAAGCAGCGGACCGAACTCCTGGGCAAGCTCCGGATGACGCCCTTTCAGGATCGCGTAAATGATCAGAACGGCGGTGAGCCCGAACGTGATAGCCGCTGCCGATCCCAGCACTATCGCGTTAAGTACCGTCAACGGACGCATCGAACTTCCCCGCCGCTTCGCTCGTCGTATTTGGAGTCGCCGTACTTGATCGCGCCGCGTGCGCTCTCTAGCCTTGGAAAAGAGGCGGCTTGCAGCTGCAGGCGCCGAGGATATGGTCGAGCGGTTGGATTGAATTTCACGGCGATCGAATTAATGAAGCAGGTAACCTGCTTCCATCACACGAGGACGTAACACAGTGTATCAGCTGCGCTCCAAAGACTCCGCCGGTCGCCCGCGCCGGTTCGCGCTGCTCTTCAGCCTGCCGGCACTCGTGGTTTTGTGCGGACTCTTGGCTGGTACCGCTCAGACACCCGTTGCCAACGCCGTCACGAGCGCGAACACCCAGGATCTCGCGCCGACCGAACGGCATCGACGCGTGAGCAAGCTCGTCAGCAATGTCATCGAGCGTTCTCACTACCGGCAGTCGCCGATCAACGATCCCGTGTCGGCCCTCGTGCTGGACCGGTTCCTCGACCAGCTCGACGGCTCGCGCAGCTACTTCCTCGCGAGCGACATCGCAGAGTTCGAGCGGTTCCGATATCAACTCGACGATGCCGTCGTGCAAGGCTCGTTGGAGCCAGTCTTCTTCATCTACAACCGATTCCAACAGCGCAATCGCGAACGCATCACCTATGCGCTCGAGCTGCTCAAGACCGAGCCTGATTTCACGGTCGACGAGTACTTCGAATTCGATCGTGCCAAGGCCCCTTGGGCGAAGTCGCAAGAAGAGCTCAACGAGATCTGGCGCAAGCGCGTGAAGAACGATGCGCTCTCGCTGATGCTGACCGAAAAGCCCTGGCCGGAGGTGCGCGAGATCCTCCAGAAGCGCTACGAGCGAGTCCTCAAGCGCACCGAGCAAGTGACGAGCGACGACATTTTCGAAGTGTTCATGAATGCGTTCGCTCATGTGTTCGATCCGCACTCGAGCTATTTCTCGCCGCGCAACTCCGAGGAATATCGAATCCAGATGAGCTTGTCTTACGAGGGCATCGGCGCTTCGTTACAGCTCGTCGACGACTACGTGACGGTGTTGAATGTGCTGCCCGGCGGTCCAGCCGCACTGAGCGGCAAGCTGAATCCGAACGATCGCATCACCGCCGTCGCCGAAGGCAAGGACGGCAAGCTCATCGATGTGGTCGGCTGGCGGCTCGACGACGTCGTACAACTCATTCGCGGCAAGGTGAACACAGTGGTCCGGCTGCAGATCCTGCCGGCCGGCGCCACGCCGGGCTCGCAGGAAAAGACGATCGAGCTCGTCCGCAACAAGGTGACGCTCGAAGCGCAGGCTGCGCAGAAGGAAGTCCGCAAGATCAAGCGCGGCGACCGCGAGTTCACCGTCGGCATCATCAACGTGCCGAGTTTCTATCAGGATTTCGAAGCGAAGGCGTCCGGCGAGAAGGACTATCGAAGCACGACGCGCGACGTGCGCCGCCTAATCGAGCAGCTCAAGGCCGAGAACATGGACGCGCTCGTCATGGACCTTCGCGGCAACGGCGGCGGACATTTGACGGAAGCGACGGGGCTCACCGGTTTGTTCATTCCCGCAGGCCCGATCGTGCAGCTGCGTGAAACCGGCGGTCGCGTCGAAGTACTCGACGATACGGAGCCGTCGGTCGCATGGGACGGTCCCTTGGTTGTTCTGGTCGATCGCTTCAGCGCTTCTGCGTCCGAGATCTTCGCCGGCGCGATCCAGGACTACGGCCGCGGCATCATCGTCGGGCAGCAGACCTACGGCAAAGGCTCCGTGCAGAACCTGTACCCGCTCGACCGCTATGCCCTCGGCACGGATCCGGGTTTCGGACAGCTCACGGTCACGATCGGCAAGTACTACAGAGTGACGGGCGAGAGCACGCAGCATCGCGGCGTCCAGCCGGACATCTCGCTGCCGAGCGCCATCAGTCCGCAGGAAGTCGGCGAGAGCACCCGCGAAAGTGCCCTGCCCTGGGATCGCATCCGCCCGGTCCAGTTCACCAAGGTCGCCCACTGGGTCCAGGCCGTGCCGGCGCTCGCGCAAGCTCATGAGCAGCGCGTTCAGAGCGATCCTGACTTCAAATTCCTGCTTGCGGAGTTGGAGTCCTTTGAGAAGGTGCGCAGCCAGAAGAAGCTGTCGCTCAATCTGAAGACACGCATCTCCGAACGCGAGCAGCTCGAGAAGGCGCGCTTGGCGCGCGAGAACGAGCGGCGGGCGGCGCACGGCTTACCGCCGATCGAGAAGCTGAGCGACTTGAACGGGGCGGAGCCGCCCGATGCAGTGCTCGCGGAGACCGCACAAATCGCAGCGGACCTGAGCTCGATGTCGAGCACGTATCTGACGAAGCTGAAGGCGGACGGACGCAGCGCACCGGCGCCGTAAGCTCACCGAAGCCCTCAGAAGCAGCGAGGCCGGCTGGAACACGTTCCGCCGGCCTCGTCGTTTAATCTCCGCCAACTCTTCCCGAAGAGAGCGCTGGAATCGTCCTGACGCGGTCACTGCAACAGCGCCTTGTAGACCTCCCAGTAATCGTCGACGAGCACGTTGATGCCCGCGCGATTGATGCTTTCGAGCCCTGAAACCGGTGCGGCGGGCACCGGTAGCGTGCCGATGGAATCCGTGAGCGGAATCGTGTCGGCGTCGCTTCGGTAAGTCGCCGACGCACGGATCGCCTCGGTGCTCTGCTTCAAGCCTTTCAGATCGTCCGCCTGCACCGTGACGATGGCCACCGCTTCCTTCAGCAGCGTCATCAGCTTCATGCAATCCTCACGCGAACCGTAGCGGACATCGTAGACGCGTTTCGTCGTCGTTTCCTTCGCCAACATGGCAATGCCGCCGGCCGACAGGTTCGCCGTGAGCTGTTTCGCGTACGCGATCACGGCAGTGTTCACTGTGCGGCGCCCATCGATCGAGATGCCGGGGAACGGCGGCGGCTGCGCCTCTTCCAGGTCTGCACGATCGTCGGAGATGTCCGTCACCCGTGTCGCAGCTTCGTCCCACTGAATGCGTAGCGTTGCGACTTCCTCGGCCAGCTTGCGGCGCCGGAAGTAGTTCCAGAATCCGCGCAGCCCGTCGAGACGCCGTTCCAAGAGCTTCAACTGCGATTCGAGAGCATCGGCCTGGAGTCTTGCCTCGCTCAACGTCGCATCGAGATCGGCAAGCTTCCTACGCTTGTTCTGATCGAACTCGATCAGCTGACGGCGCCGCTCGCGCTCTTCCTGCTGCCGCTGCAACTGTTGCGAAAACTTGAGCACCTTGGAGGCACACGTCCGCCAAAGGCTGCGAAGCTGAAAGTACACGAGCGCGTGGACGGCTGCGTCGGGATCGCCCAGATACTGCTCGAGCTGATCGATCTGCTCGTGCAGCTTGAGCACGGTTCCTTCCTGTTTCTGGAGCTGCTCGATGAGCCGATCGCGCTCGACCTGCAGCCTGACCAGCTCCTTCTTCAGCTCCGCGCGATTCCAGAAGAGCTGCAGCAGGCGCTCGTCCTCGACCTGCCGCGAGGGGCTCAGACGCTGCCGCAAAGAGGAGATGCGATCCGAGATTGCCATGCACGCCAGGCACGCCGCCTGTGGGCAATGTTCTTAGGTTGTGGGATGAGGGGCGAACCGATGGCCGCGCTCGACGCAATAGTCGAGCCATTTGTTGAGCATGATGTTGCGCAGCCATCGATCGCCGAGCGCCCGAGCCAGATCCGAGCGGATCGCCTCGAGCGTCGAATGCCGATGCCAACGCGCACACGCCTGAACCTCTGCGAGACGCGCATCGTGATAGACGCGAATCTGCAGGTCCGGATCGGCGACCTGGTCGAACCCCTCTTCGAACAAATATGTGAGCGTGAGCGTCGTCGTGTAGCGAGTACGCTCGTCCACGCGCAAGTGCAACGGGCAGTCGCCGCTCACTCGCGAGATACGCGAGCCCTCGATCGAGCGCACGTCGGGAATCAGCCAGCCGAGCCGGATGTAGTTGCTCTCGTAAACGGACATGAGGCTCACGAAGCTGCCAGGCCTCGCGCGCCAACTGACTGCGCAATTGGTGTCCGTCTCGAGCACTGAGAACATCATGAATCGACTATAACACAGCGCTTTCGCGCGTCTCGGTGCGGCATGAGACTTGCGTCACGGTCGTAAACGTCTCTCGATGCCCGTCATGTCGAGAATGCGACTTGCAATCTCCTCGATGGAACATTCCGTCGTGTCGATGTAGGGGATGCCGTAGCGATTCAGAATCGCCTCGGCGTTGCGGACCTCGAACTCGCATTGCGCGGGCGATGCGTATCGGCTATTCGGTCGCCGCTCGTTGCGGATCTGCTGCAAGCGCTCCGGCGAGATCGTCAGCCCGTAGAGTTTGCGCTTGTGCGGTACGAGCGCCTGCGGCAACCGCCCGCTCTCGAGCTCCTCTTCGCTGAAAGGATAATTGGCGGCAAAAATGCCGTACTGCAAAGCCATGTACAGGCACGTCGGGGTCTTACCCGACCGAGATACGCCGACGAGAATGATGTCCGCACGGTCGTAATCGCGGACGTTCTGACCATCGTCATTGGCGAGGGCGAAATTCGTCGCATTGATGCGCAGCGTATAGGCATTGATATCGGCGATACCGTGCGCCTTGCCTTGCGCCCGCGACGATTTCGTCTTCAGCTCCTGCTCGAGCGGGCCCAGAAATGCATCGAAGAAATCGAGGAACAAACCGTTCGCGCGCCTGATTATCTCCCGCAGGTCTTCTTGCAGCAGTGTGCTGAAAATTACGGGTCTTACGCCCTCGGCTTCCGCGGTTGCATTGATCCTCCGAACCGCCTCCTCCGCCTTGTCAACGGTAGAGATAAATGGCAAAGTCACCTGCCGAAAAACCTGCCCGTCGAATTGCGTTAGCAAGCTGTGACCCATCGTCTCCGCGGTCACGCCGGTCTGGTCGGATACAAAGAAAACGGTTCGCCTATCCATTCTCGTGCCGTGCTGCTCTTGCTCGGGATTTCATCAATCGGATCGACTCCGTGCGACGCGTGTCCTGGTCAAGTACAACTCGTGGCATGAGAATCGTGCTGCGAGTGTTTCATCCCGCCGCTTCGTAGATCAAGAGGTCGTCCTTTGACTGCATATATCCTGCCTTTCGAGAAGCTCGGTCGTCACGACGTCGATATCGTCGGCGGCAAGAATTCATCGCTTGGCGAGATGATCAGCCATCTCTCGAAGATGGGCGTGAGCGTGCCCGGTGGGTTCGCCACGACGGCCCAAGCCTACCGAGATTTCCTCAAGCACGACGGACTCGGCGAACGAATCTCGAAGGCGCTCGCCGATCTCGATGTCGACGACGTCGAGAAGCTCGCCGTCGTCGGCGGCCAGATTCGTAGCTGGATTCTCAGCACGCCGTTCCCAGAGCGCCTCGAGCGCGAGATTCTCGAGGCCTACGAGAAAATGAGCGGCGGACGCGAGATCGCGGTCGCGGTGCGCTCCTCAGCAACTGCCGAAGACTTGCCCGACGCATCTTTCGCCGGTCAGCAAGAAACGTTTCTCAACGTCCGGGGGCGCGACGCATTGCTCAAATGCGTGCATGAGGTGTTCGCCTCGCTGTTCAACGACCGCGCAATCGCTTATCGAGTTCATCAAGGATTCGCCCACGACGCCGTCGCGCTGTCCGCAGGCGTCCAGTTCATGGTGCGCTCGGATCTCGGCTCGAGCGGCGTCATGTTCACGCTCGACACCGACTCCGGCTTCCGCAACGTCGTGTTCATCACCGCTTCCTACGGACTCGGTGAAACAGTCGTGCAGGGCGCGGTCAATCCGGACGAGTTCTACGTCTACAAAACCGCACTCAAGACCGGCAAAGCCCCGATCCTGCGGCGCACGCTCGGTGCCAAGGCGATCAAGATGGTGTACGGCGATCCGGCGAGCGACGTGCGCACGGCGACCGTCGATGTGCCGCTCGAGGAGCGTCTGCGCTTCTCAATCAGCGACGACGACGTCATCGAACTCGCCAAGCAAGCGCTCATCATCGAAGAGCACTATGGCTGCCCGATGGACATCGAATGGGGCAAGGACGGCGAGACGGGCAAGATCTACATTCTGCAAGCGCGACCCGAGACCGTGCAGAGCCGCGCCGGTCGCACCGTGCAGCGCTTTGCCCTCAAAGGCAAATCGAAAGTCCTTGCCAGCGGCCGCTCCATCGGTCAGCGCATCGGCGCAGGCCCCGCGCGCATCATTCGCGACGTCAAGGAGATGACGCGCGTTCAAAGCGGCGATGTGCTCGTCGCCGACATGACCGATCCGGATTGGGAGCCGGTCATGAAACGCGCCGCAGCAATCGTGACCAATCGCGGCGGGCGTACGTGCCACGCTGCGATCATCGCGCGCGAGCTCGGTATTCCCGCCGTCGTCGGCTGCGGCGATGCGACCGAAACCATCCGCGAAGGCCAGGAAGTCACGGTTTCCTGCGCAGAGGGCGATACGGGTTACGTCTATGAAGGCGCCCTGCCCTTCGAGCAACGAACGTTGGAGCTCGATGCGCTGCCGCAGATTCCGACCAAGATCATGATGAATGTCGGCAACCCCGACCGCGCGTTCGATTTCGCGGGCATTCCGAATCGCGGCGTCGGTCTCGCGCGACTCGAGTTCATCATCAATCGCATGATCGGCGTGCATCCGCGCGCGCTGCTCGAGTTCGATCAGCTCCCGTCCGATCTGCAACAGACGATTCGTCGCCAGATGGCGGGATATCCCGATCCCGTCTCGTTCTATGTCGAGAAACTGTGCGAAGGCATCGGCACGATTGCTGCTGCGTTCGCACCCGAGCCCGTCATCGTGCGCTTATCGGACTTCAAATCCAACGAGTACGCGAACTTGATCGGCGGCCGGCAGTACGAACCGCACGAAGAGAATCCAATGCTCGGATTCCGCGGTGCATCGCGCTACATCGACGAAACGTTCCGGCCATGTTTCGAGCTCGAGTGCCGTGCGCTCAAGCGCGTGCGCGAAGAGATGGGCCTCACGAACGTACAAGTCATGGTGCCGTTCGTGCGCACCGTGAAGGAAGCCGAGCAAGTCGTTCAGCTGCTCGCGGCAAACGGCCTGAAGCGAGGCGAGAACGGTCTGAAGGTCATCATGATGTGCGAGCTGCCGACGAACGCGCTGCTCGCAGATCGTTACTTGCAGTACTTCGACGGCATGTCGATCGGCTCGAACGACATGACTCAGCTCACGCTCGGTCTCGATCGCGATTCGGCCATCATCGCGAAGCTGTTCGACGAACGCGACGACGCCGTCAAGGCGCTGCTGAAGATGGCGATCGATGCATGCCGCAAAGCCGGCAAGTACATCGGCATTTGCGGCCAAGGTCCGTCGGATCACCCGGACCTCGCGCGCTGGCTCGTCGATCAGGGCATCGAGAGCATCTCGCTCAATCCGGACACCGTCGTCGAGACGTGGTTGTTCTTGGCTTCGGAGAAGAAAGGCTGAAGGCTGAAGGCTGAAGGCGAGCGTCCTGCGCGCTTTGCCTACGGCCTTCGGTCTGCAGCCTCGAGCGTCAGCGCTTCCTCCACACGAGCATCCTGTTCTTCGCCGGCATCGAGTGATCGGCGACGAACTCCAAGCCGTTGCGTCGTCCCAGCCCGATCAAAGCCTGATCGTCACGAATACCCATGACGGGGTCGCGCGCACGTAACTCTGCGTCGAACAGCCGGTTCGATTCGCTCGTGAACTCGCCGTCGCGATTGATGGGGCCGTAGTAACAGAACAATCCCTTGGAAACGAGCACCTTGCCGATTCCCTCGAACATCGCCTCGACTTCCGTCCAGCTCATGATGTGCGCCGTGTTGGCCGAGAACACGTATTGCACGGAGATCACTGGCCAGTGCGGGTCCATCACATCGAGCCGCACCGGTTGGTGACAGTTCGCGAGCCCGGCCTCCTTCACCCACATCTCGATCCCGACGAGGTTCTCCTCGCGGTCGGAGGGTATCCACGTCAGGTGCGGCAACTGCTCGGCGAAAAACACAGCGTGCTGTCCGGTACCGGCGCCTATTTCGAGCACCGATCCCGGCACGAGAAACCATTGCTTGAGAACGCTGAGAATCGGCTCGCGGTTACGGTCGCATGCTGCTGAATACGGCTTCATGACACACGCAAGAAGTGTTCCCTGTAATGCTGCAGCTCGCGAATCGAATCGCGAATGTCATCCAAAGCGAGGTGAGTGGAATTCTTCTGGAAGCTGCTGACGACCTCGGGACGCCAACGCCGCGCGAGCTCCTTCAAGGTGCTGACATCGAGATTACGGTAGTGAAAGTAGCGCTCTAGATCCGGCATCTCCCGGGCCAGAAACCGCCGATCCTGGCAGATGCTGTTGCCGCACATCGGCGAGACGCCTGGGTCGACCCACTTGGACAGGAATTCGAGCGTCGCCAACTCTGCCTCGCGGGCCGTCGTCCTACTCTCGCGCACACGCTGAGCAAGTCCGGACGACGCATGTTGCCGCCGGTTCCAATCGTCCATGGCGTCGAGCACCGAGTCCGGCTGGTGAATGGCGAACACCGGCCCCTCGGCAAGAATGTTCAGATCCTTGTCCGTGACGACCGTGGCGATCTCGATGATGTGATCCGTATCGGTCTTGAGCCCCGTCATCTCGAGGTCGATCCAAATCAAACGGAACGGGTCACGGTCGCTCACATCCACACCTTTTCCATGCTGTTGCGTTGCCGATGATAACAGCACTCGTTAAGCTCGCCGCCACTCCCGGAGCGTTCAAATGCACTGGTTTACGGAACTTTTTCTCGCGGCGCTCGTGGTCGGCACGCTCGTACGCAGCTGGCTGAATCAACGACAGATCGCGGCCGTGCAGCGTCATCGGGACCGCGTCCCCGAAGCGTTCGCCGAGCAGGTCGATCTCGAGGCGCATCGCAAAGCCGCCGACTATACGGTGGCGCTCGCACGGCTCGGTCGCTGGGACAACTTGCTGAACGCCGCCGTGGCACTCGCGCTCACGATCGGCGGCGGCATCAGCGCCATCGATGCGGCCTGGCGTGCATTCGGCTGGACGCAACCTTGGCATGGCACGGCGGTCGTGCTTTCGACGCTTCTGCTCATTTCGGCCATCGAAGTGCCGTTTTCGGCGTATCGGACGTTCGGCATCGAGGCACGGTTCGGATTCAACCGCACGACGCCCCGTATTTTCGTGACGGATTTGATCAAAGGACTGCTCGTCAGCGCCGTGCTAGGCGCGCCGCTCATCTGGGTCGTGCTGTGGCTGATGGAACGTGCGGGTTTCTGGTGGTGGGTGTATGCCTGGCTCGTCTGGGTCGGCTTCAGTATCGTCGTGACCTGGGCATGGCCGACGCTCATCGCACCGCTTTTCAACAAGTTCACGCCGCTTGCTGACGAAGCGCTCCGTGAGCGCACCGAAGCCCTGCTCGCGCGCTGCGGGTTTTCATCGAAAGGCGTGTTCGTCATGGACGGTTCGCGACGCTCCGTGCATGGCAATGCCTATTTCACGGGTGTCGGACGCAACAAGCGCATCGTGTTCTTCGACACGCTGCTCGAGCGCTTGAACGCCTCCGAGATCGAAGCCGTGCTCGCCCACGAGCTCGGACATTTCAAACTCCATCACATCCGTGCTCGCCTTGCGCTGTCGTTCGTTTTCGGCTTGGCCGGGCTCGCGTTGCTCGGCCTACTCGCCGATTGGCCGGAGTTCTACTCGGCGCTCGGCGTACGCACCCCCGCTACGCACAATGCACTGCTCTTGTTCATGATCGTGCTGCCGGCATTCACCTTCTTTCTCACGCCGCTTGGCGCGTGGTGGTCGCGCAAGCATGAATTCGAAGCCGACGAGTTCGCAGCGAGACATGCGGATGCGCGCGAGCTCGCTGCCGCGCTCGTCAAGCTTTATCGAGACAACGCGACGACGCTCACTCCCGACGAGCTGCATTCGGCGTTCTACGACTCTCATCCGTCGGCGCTGGTTCGCATCGCACGCCTGCGCTCGCTTGCGGCATGAGCTCGAACAACACTACCGATTTTCCCGCTCGGGTCGTCGAATCGTTCGGCCGACACGTCATCGTCGAAACACAAGACGGCGCACGCATCCCTGCCGAGTTGTTCGGCAAGCGCTTGAGCGTCGTTTGCGGCGATGAGGTCACAGTGCGGCCTGCGCGCGCCGGCGATGCGCCGCGCGTCGTCGCGGTTCAACCGCGACGCACGCTGCTCGCGCGCACCGACAGTCGCGGACGTACAGAACCTCTGGCGGCCAATCTCACGCTGCTATGTGCAGTGATCGCGCCGGAGCCGGCGCCCGATCCCTTCGTCACCGATCGCTTTCTTGCCGCTGCTGCTTACGCAGGAATCCGTTCGGCCGTCGTGGTGAACAAGTGCGATTTACCCGAAGCGAAGGAAGAGAGCTTCATTCAGATCGAACACGAATATCGCAACGCAGGCTACCCGGTTCTGACGCTGTCTGCGGTCGACGCAGAGACCGTCGCGCCGCTCGCAGCACTACTCGATAACGAGCTATCGATCCTCGTCGGCCAATCGGGTGTCGGCAAGTCCACGCTTACGAACGCGCTCGTCCCCGCGTCGTCCCGTCCCACACGCAGCCTTTCCGAGGCAACCGGCGAAGGCCGACATACGACGACATCGACAGCGCTGTTTCGCATTCCAACGGGAGGAGAACTCATCGATGCGCCCGGCGTGCGGGATTTCGCGCCGGCGTTGGTGGACGATGCGACCGTACAAAAAGGCTGGCCGGAAATCGTGAGCCTCGCACCTGGCTGTCGGTTCAACAACTGCCTGCATCTGCGCGAGCCCGGCTGTGCGGTCATCGCGGCAGTGGAGGAAGGTCGCTTCGCCGCGCGGCGCTACGAGAGCTACAAGCGGCTCATCAACATCATGCGCACGCTGGCGCCGGAGTACGAGCGAAGGAAATAAGCGCAGCGAGGCTCAGCCCGCCGAGAGAATCTGCCGGCCTGCCAGTGCGTGCGCTAGCGTGCCGCCGTCGACATATTCGAGCTCGCCGCCGACCGGCACGCCGTGCGCGATGCGGCTCGATTTCACGCGCTGACGGGCGGCGATTTCGGCAATCACGTGAGCGGTCGCCTCGCCTTCCACCGTGGTGTTCGTCGCGAGAATGGCTTCTTTGATCGTGCCTTCGGCGAGCAGCGCCTCGAGTTGCGCAAATCCGAGCTCATCGGGGCCGATGCCGTCTAGCGGCGAGAGATGGCCCATCAACACGAAATAACAACCGCGATAGCTGCCCGACTGCTCGATAGCAGCAACATCCGCTGGCGATTCGACGATACAAAGCAGACTCCGGTCGCGCGTCGGCGATGCGCACACCGGACACAACTCCGCATCGGCAAACATGCGGCAACGTTGGCAATGGCCGACGCCGCTCAAAGCCTGCTGCAACGCGTCCGCGAGCGCGGCGCCGCCTTTGCGATCTTTCTCGAGCAAATGAAACGCCATGCGCTGCGCGGACTTCGGCCCGACGCCGGGCAGGCAGCGCAATGCTTCGATCAGCCGTTGCAGTGAAGGCGGATACATCATGAGTCAACTGATGATCGAAATTGACAACTGACAGTCAATGTTGAAACGAAGATCGCTGTTTCCACAGTCACAACGCTTCGCTGTCAACTGCCAACTATCAACTGTCAACTAGAACGGTAGTTTCATCCCAGCCGGCAGCTGCATACCGCCCATCAGGCTCGCCATCTTCTCTTGCGTCGCCCGCTCGACCTTCTGCACGGCATCGTTGATCGCCGCAGCGATGAGATCCTCGAGCATCTCCTTGTCGTCGCCGATGATCGAAGGATCGAGACTGACACGCTTGACCTCGTGCCTGCCCGTCATCGTCACCTTGGCCATGCCGCCGCCCGCCTCGCCGGTCACTTCGAGACTTGCAATCTCGGCCTGTGCGCGCTGCATGTTCGCCTGGAGCTGCTGCGCCTGTTTCATGAGTTGACCGATGTTGCCTTTCATGGGGTGCTCCGCGAGTCAATGAATCGAAACATGATTTGAACAAGCGCGTGCCGAGAAGTCGACCTTCGCTTGCTCTGAGTGAGGATCGTCAGGTCTCCGAGGGGCGGATGGAGTCGGGCTGCACCGTCGCACCGAAAATATCGCGCATGGCACGAATGTTCGGATCGGTTTCGATCGATGCGCGCGCCGCTTGCATGCGATCGTCCGCAGCCGCCTTCTGCAAACGAGCGGGCGTGTTCACGACGTCTTTTGCCGCCGTGATCACCAAGTCGATTTGCTCGCCGAAATGGGTCGACAAAGCTTGGGCGAGCCGCTCTTCGAGCGCCGGCCGGCGGAAGGTCTCGCCTTCCGCATCGAGCGCGAGGTATACCTTCTTGCCTTCCTTGCGCGTCAGCACGCAATGCGCCGCGAGCTGGCTGGCCGGTCCCGTAAGATTCAATTGAGCCACGATCGACTGCCAATCGCCCGCCGCCCCAGCGGCACTGGCCGTCTTTCGAGGTGCCGCCTGCATGTTCGCGGATGCTTGCTGGCGTTGCTCCTGCGGCGACCGTGGTCGAATGCCCGTCGCACCCGCATCGGCAATCGAAAATGCCAGCATGCGCAGCAACACCATCTCGAAGCCGCCGCGCGCATCAGGCGCAAGCTCGAGATCGCGACGGCCGACAATTGAAATCTGATAAAACAGCTGCGTGTCTTCAGGCGTCAGCGCCTGCGCGAGACGCCTGTAGGCTTCGATGTCTTCCGCCTCATCGAGCTGAAGATCTGGCACGGCCTGCACGAGCGCGACCTTTTGCAGCACCGACGCGATCTCAGCGAGCACCTCGCGATATTCGGGCGCGCGCTCGTCGAGCCGATTCACGCAGTCGAGTACGGCTCGGGCATCGCGTGCAGCGACGGCTTCGAGGATCGAGAACACCTCGGATCGATCGAGCGTGCCGAGCATCGTGCGCGTGTCTTCTGCGGTGAGCTTCCCGCCGCCGAAGGCAATGACCTGATCGAGCAAGCTCAATGCATCGCGCATGCTGCCGTTTGCGGACCTTGCGACGAGGCGCAACGCCTCCGGTTCCGCGGGAATGTTCTCCGCTGCGGTGATCTCGCTCAGTCGCTTGAAAATGAGCCCTGGCGGGAAGCGCTTCAGATTGAATTGCAGACACCGTGAGAGCACCGTGATCGGCAGCTTCTGCGGATCGGTCGTCGCCAGGAGGAATTTGACGTGCGGCGGCGGTTCCTCCAACGTCTTCAAGAGCGCGTTGAACGAATGCGTCGAGAGCATGTGCACCTCGTCGATGAGGTACACCTTGTAGCGGCCGCGCGCCGGCGCGTATTGCACGTTGTCGAGCAGCTCGCGGGTGTCGTCCACTTTCGTGCGGGAAGCCGCGTCGACCTCGATCAAATCGACGAACCGCCCCTCGTCGATCTCACGGCAAGCCGTGCACTGGCCGCACGGTTGCGCCGTCATGCCCGTCTCGCAATTCAGAGATTTGGCGAGGATGCGCGCGATCGTCGTTTTGCCTACGCCCCGCGTGCCCGTGAACAAGAAGGCGTGGTGGACGCGCCCCGTCTCGAGCGCATTCACCAGCGCGCGCATCACGTGCTCCTGGCCCGCAAGCTCATTGAAATTGCGCGGACGCCATTTGCGAGCGAGGGCGAGATAGGACATGTGATCCGAAGCTGTAGGCTGAAGTGTAGGTAGAAGAGATTCCGAGAACCCGCTTTCCATTGCGAATCTTACACGACGGGAGCACGTCCAAACGGGCGCTTGCTCTACCTAGAGCCTACAGCCCACAGCCTGATGGAGACGGCCCGCGCCGGCACCTCTTCGGCACCCGATGTAACCGTTACCGTTGCTCCCTTCCGGGCCTGGCGGGGTTGGCGGTCTATCGTCGCGAAGAAACCGACGCGAGCCGCCATAGAAATGGCGATCGACCAAGCGGGTCTGAGACCCCTCTGTCGGCGTCGAAGCGGGCGCGCACTATAGCAGAGAGCGGACGGTTCTAGGCCGAAAAGGGGCGCGTGCAGCGCTCAGCCTCGTCCTCGATAAGGCTGGACGCCTTGATCCGGAATCCACAAGTCTGCCGGCGGCTTGCCAGTCTGCCAGAACACATCGATCGGAATTCCGCCGCGCGGATACCAATAGCCGCCGATGCGTAGCCACCGCGGCTTCAGGAATTTGACCAATCGGTCTGCGATCGCGATCGTGCAGTCTTCGTGAAACGCGCCATGGTTGCGGAACGAGCCGAGATACAGCTTGAGCGACTTGCTCTCGACGAGCCATTTCGCCGGCACATAGTCGATGACCAAGTGCGCGAAATCCGGCTGTCCCGTCACCGGACACAACGACGTGAACTCCGGCGCTGTGAAACGCGCGAGGTAGAGCTTGTCCGGATGCGGGTTCGGCACTCGCTCGAGCACCGCCTCCTCCGGCGACTTCGGCCACGCGACGGAGCGCCCGAGCTGAGTCACAGAACCGATTCGCTTACGTTGTGCCATGGCGTGATTCTGATTCCTCAAAGCGTCTCCGACGCAAAATCCGCGAGCCTCGAACGCTCGCCGCGCATCAGCGTGACGTGGCCGGCGTGCGGCCAGCCGCGGAAACGATTCACGACGTAAGTCAGGCCCGAGGTCGTTTCGGTGAGATACGGCGTGTCGATCTGAGCGATATTGCCGAGACACACGAGCTTCGTCCCGGGGCCGGCGCGAGTGACGAGCGCTTTCATCTGTTTCGGGGTGAGGTTCTGCGCTTCGTCCAGGATCAAGTATCGATTGAGGAACGTGCGGCCGCGCATGAAATTGAGCGAGCGAATCTTGATGCGATTACGCAGCAGGTCGTTGGTTGCCGCCCTACCCCAATTGCCGCCCTCCTGGCTCTGCGTCAGCACCTCGAGGTTGTCCATGAGCGCGCCCATCCACGGCTCCATCTTTTCTTCTTCGGTGCCGGGCAGAAAACCGATGTCCTCGCCGAGCGGAATCGTCACGCGCGTCATGATGATCTCGCTGTAACGATTGCTTTCGAGCGTTTGCGCAAGACCGGCGGCGAGCGCGAGCAACGTCTTGCCCGTACCCGCAGGACCCAAGATCGTGACGAAATCGATCTCGGGATCCATCAGCAAGTTCAGCGCGAAATTCTGCTCCCGATTGCGCGCGGAAATGCCCCAAACGCTGTGCCGCTCGCTGCGGAAGTCGCGCAAGAGCTCGAGCACCGTGCCGGAAGATTCCGTGCGCCGGACGATCGCTTCGAGACCGTTCGGTTCCGACTGATATACGAATTGGTTGACGTGCCATTCGCGCGTCAGCGGCCCTTGCACTCGATAGAACGTGCGCGATTGCTCCTGCCAGGACTGCATGTTCTTGCCGTGCTTCTCCCAGAAGTCCGCCGGCAGCTCCTGCATTCCCGTGTACAGAAGATCCGCATCCTCGATCGTCTTGTCGCTGTAGTAATCCTCCGTGTGCACGCCGACGATCGCGGCCTTGATGCGCAAGTTGATGTCCTTCGACACCAGCGTGACTTGCGCTTCCGGATGTTCCTTCTGCAGCGCCAACGTCTGTCCGAGAATCGCGTTGTCGGCGCCGTGACCCGGCAGGGTTTCAGGCAATCCGCTGTCCAGGATCTTGGTCTGGAAGAACAGGCGACCGGTCGCCGGCTTCTTGCCGTTCGTGAATTTGGCCGTCGGCAGCGGAATGCCTTGATCGATCTGCGCTTTCGAGACGTTGCCGATCATCTCGTCGAGAAAGCGACTGACCTGACGCACGTTGCGCGCGGCCTCGGAGAGACCTTTCTTCCCCGCATCGAGCTCTTCGAGCACGATCATCGGGATGAACACGTCGTGCTCGTCGAAACGAAAGATCGCGGTGGGATCGTGCATCAGCACGTTCGTGTCGAGCACGAAGATGCGCCGTTGCGGGCGCTTCGCGCTTTGGCGCGAGCGCTTGCCCTCGGCCGGTTCTTCTTTCGGCATATTCGAGCGGGAAGTCGTCTCGGTATCGGGCATCAGAGGGATTTCGCAGCTTCGAGCACGGCTGCAGCGTGCCCGGGGACTTTGACCTTACGCCACTCCTGACGCAGGACACCTTCCTCGTCGATCAAGAACGTGCTGCGCTCGACTCCCATGAACTTGCGTCCATACATGCTCTTCTCCTTGTAGACGCCGAAGAGTGTGCACAGCGATGTGTCTTCATCCGACAGAAGCTCGAACGGCAGCTCGAGCTTCGCCTTGAACTTTTCGTGCGAGGCGATGCTATCCGGCGATACGCCGACGATCACCGCCCCTGCCCGCTTGAACTGGCTGTGGAACTCGGCAAACCCTTGCGCCTCGAGCGTGCAACCGCTCGTGTTGTCCTTGGGATAGAAATAGAGGACGAGCTTCTTGCCGCGCGCGTCGCGGAGACTCCAAGTACCGCCGCCGGTCACCGGTCGCGAAAATGCGGGCACCTTTTTGCCCACCTGAACCGTCTTGGAAATCGACTTAGCTACCACATCGCCTCCGTCTCGAGATCGCGAGACATCCGTGAGGTGGGCAAACGCCCGTACCGCTTCCGCTCGTTTGTAACGTCCGCGACGTCACGTCGGTTTGACGGGCTCCAGGATCGCATCCAAGTTCAACTGATCGCACAAGTCCATGAATTCCTCGCGCAAGGCCGCAATATGGACCTTCGCCGGAATGTGGATGAGCATCTGCACGCTGAACATCGGTGCCCCCGTGTGCGCCGCGGCGTACGAGCGGGTGTTCAGCTCAGCGATGTCGATGCCTCGCGCGCTGAAGAATCCCGCCAAGTTGTGCACGATGCCGGGCTGGTCGAGCGTGACGACATCGACGGAGTAAGTCACGACATCCTTGCGCGGAGAACGCGGCTCCGTCCGCCGCATGCTGACCGTGATCCCGGTCGACTCTGACAGCTTCTTCAGCTCGGTCTCGAGCTTCGCGACCGTGTGCCAGTTTCCCGAGACCAGCAGCAGCATCGCGAACTCGTTGCCGAGCGCGGTCATCCGGCTGTCGAGGATATTCCCGGAGCAATCGAGCACAACCCGCGTGAGATCGTAGATGAGGCCGGTACGGTCGCTACCGAGAGCGCTGATAACGATAAGTTGCATTGACGGGGGAGTTTCGACTGTCGGGCGATGAGTGTACAGGCAAGCCTTTGAGGTGAAAACGCTTCGCACAGGCCGGTTTCGCCGAAAAGAGACATCGCTGCGCACCCGTTTGCGCTTGCGCGCCCCGAGGGGCCACCAGTACGATCCCGCGCAAATTTACGCACAAGGATTCTCATGTTCAGCGGCAGTATCGTCGCGGTTGTCACCCCCATGCACGTCGACGGCAGCGTCGACTTCGAGGCACTCGACAGGCTGGTCGAGTTCCACATCGATAATGGAACCAACGGCATCGTGGCTGTCGGCACGACCGGCGAGTCGGCGACTCTCAGTGTCGAAGAGCACATCGAGGTCGTGCGGCGCGTCGTCAAGAGCGTCCGCAAGCGCATCCCCGTCATCGCCGGGACCGGCGCCAATTCCACACCCGAAGCCATTGAGCTCACCCAGCTTGCGAAGGAAGCGGGGGCGGACGCCTGCTTGCTCGTGACCCCCTATTACAACAAGCCGCCGCAGGAAGGGCTCTACCGCCACTTCAAGCTGATCGCCGAGACGGTGGATATTCCTCAGATTCTGTACAACGTGCCGGGCCGGACGGCCTGCGACATGAAGCCCGAAACCGTCGCCCGGCTAGCGGAAGTCAGGAACATTGTCGGCCTGAAGGAAGCGAGCGGGTCGCTCGACCGCAACCGCGAGCTCATCGAGCTCGTCGGGGACCGCATCACCCTCCTGAGCGGCGACGACGACATCGCCGTCGAGAGCACCATTGCCGGCTTCAAGGGCGTCATCTCGGTCACTGCGAACGTGGCGCCGCGTCAAGTCCATGACGCGATCGCCGCCGCGCTCGCCGGCCGATTCGACGAGGCGCGCGCCATCGACGCCTCCCTCCGCCCCCTGCACCGCGCCATGTTCATCGAGTCGAACCCCATCCCGGCCAAGTGGGCCCTGGCCCGCATGGGCCTCATCAGCGAGGGCATCCGGCTTCCCCTGACCCCCCTTGCCGCGGAATACCATGGCCAGGTTCTGGAGGCCCTGAAAGCCGCCGGGATCGCGTTTGCCTGACCGCAGCGGCGCGTGTAACCTCCCCGCCCCCAAGGCGAGGTACAAGGATGTACCGAGTAACGCGCTGCGCTGGAATTCCCCCGAATTCCAGTCCACGGCTTCGGGTAATCGAAGCGACGCGGTGCGATGATTAGACGAATTCGGAGAGATGGCCGAGTGGTCGAAGGCGCTGGACTGGAATTCCAGTAACACCTTCACGGGTGTTCGTGGGTTCGAATCCCACTCTCTCCGCCAGACATGAAAAAGGGGCCCGGTTGGGCCCCTTTTTCATGTCTGCAGAGAACGGGATACCAAGCCACGAACCGTTCGTGGGTTCGACAAAATTGCATGGACAGCAATTTTGCACAGCCGTCAGGCTGCCCGAAGGGCGAGGCACATGGATGTGCCGAGTGAGTCCCACCCTCTCGCACAAACGAGAGGGTCCGACCCCTCTTCGCTGCGGGAATGATCCAGCAGCACACGACATGGCTTGTACGCGCCGCGGTAGATCTCGCTGAACAACAACCAGTTCACCACGATCTCACCGATTCCCAATTCCGTTTCCGACGGGCGCGGTGGCGCGACAACCAGTCACCCTGCACTTTTGTCCGACGACGCTCCGCAGATGCTTGGGTACCGCTCGGAACTAGTTCAGTGCGCACTATCGGGTGCTCTCTACCTGTTCGAGAAATTCTCGTTTAATGCGTTTTGCGAGCGACCACTTATGGACTTCGGTGGGTCCATCGTAGATTCGGAATGCCCGCACTTCCCGAAACACCTGCTCCACCACAGTATCGCCGCTCACACCGGTACCACCCATCACTTGTACGCAACGATCGGCGATGCGAAACAGAGCGTCGGAGACGGCGACTTTCGTCATCGAGGACTCGATGGTTCCCGGTGCGCCGCTGTCGAGTACGCCCGCACACCAATCGATCATCAATTCCGCCTGCTTCAAGTCAATCCGATTTTCGGCGAGCATGAATCCAACGCCTTCGTGATCTATAAGCGGCCGCCCGAACGCTCGACGCTTCACGGCATAAGCTGACGCGATTTCATGAGCCCTTTGACACGCACCTAGCCAGCGCATGCAATGCGTAAGCCTGGCGGGCGCGAGCCGCACCTGTGCGTACTTAAAGCCCTCACCGCTCGCACCGAGTACTTGGCTACGATGCACTCGCAGATTCTCGACCCTGACCACCGCGTGACCACCTGGCATCGAGCTATCGATCGTGTCCAAAATGCGCTCGATACGTACCGCCGGGTCGGGCAAGTCAACCAAGAACATCGTCGCACCGTCTCCAGTCTTTGCCATAATGATGCCGACACCGGCGCCTTCCGCACCGGTGATGAATGCCTTTCTTCCATTGATTACCCAGTGATCGCCATCTGGGGTGGCAGCCGTCTTCATCATCGATGGATCGGAACCCGCGCCCTCATCTTCAGCCGGTTCGGTCATGAAGAATGCCGACCGTTTGCGCCCTTCGATGAGTGGCTTGAGAAAACGATCCTTTTGCTCGGCCGTTGCGACGCGACCCAATAGGAACATATTTCCTTCGTCGGGGGCGAAAACATTGAGTGCGACAGGGCCCAACGGCGAGAGACCTGCCGCACGCAACACGAGCGCAGTTTCCCGATGCGACAAATGCGTGCCATCGGGATGGATGTGCGGGGTCAGCAGCCCCGCCTCCCGAGCGAGCTGCTTGAGTTCCATCGCTAATTCTTCGGATGGACCGTGCGGGGTACGGCGCGGATCCTTCTCATACGGTACGACCTGCTGTCGCACGAATGCTTCGACACGCGCAGCGATCTCGCGCCCACGCGACAAGTCGGTATTCGTCATAGAGATACGCTCCACTCCAAGTTGTCACAAAACCGCGCTGCGCTCCGCCGATTCGTCCTCTACCGATCGATCTAACGCGCGATCCAATGCTCTGCTTGCCTCCTGCGAAGATCGATGCACGCGCGCGACCAGAAAATAGGTCACCGGGACAACAAAGATCGTCAAGAAGACCGAAACCATCGTGCCGTAAAACACGACGACGCCGACAGGCCGGCGTTGCTCCGCTCCTGCACCGGTTGCAAGCAAAAGAGGAAGTGCACCAAACGCCGTACACAGACTGGTCATCAGGACGGGACGCAACCGCGTCACTGCCGCGCGTACTATGGCCTCCATACGCTCGACGCCGGCATTGCGAAGCTGATTCGCGAACTCGACGATCAAGACGCCATTCTTGGCTGCAATACCGATCAGCAGGATCGCCGCAATCTGGCTGAAAATATTGATAGTCAGTCCGGACCATTTGAGGCCGAATACCGCCCCAAGTAGAGCCAGCGGTACCGAAACCATGATGATCGCCGGCTGCAAGAAACTCTCGAACTGGGCTGCCAGCACCAAGAACACGACCGCAAGCGCAAAGAGCAGGACGATGTACATCTGCCCCCCACTAGCCAAGTATTCTCGCGCTTCTCCGTTGAACATCAGGCTCGCAGAGGGCGGCAACTCTTCGCGAACGACCTTCTGAAACCACTCCACGGCCTCACCCAACGAGTATCCCGGGGCGAGATTCGCGGAGATTGTGATGGCTCGCAGCCGTTCGAAACGATTGAGCTGCACCGGCCCCGACCGCTCTTCCAAATTCACGAGATTCGATAACGGAATCAAGACTCCTGTTCGGTCGGAGCGTACATATAAGTTGTCGAGATCAGCGGGCGTTGCCCGATCTGCCGCCCGGCCTTGCAAAATCACGTAATACTCGCGGCCGCGATCGAGAAATGTCGTTACGATCCGCGAACCCAGCATGGTCTCGAGCGTTCTTCCGACAGTCTGCAGCGATACCCCTAGCTCAGCAGCACGATTCCGGTCGATCGAAACATAGATCTGCGGTTTACGTTCCTTGAAATCGGAGTCGACGCCGATGAGTCCTGGATTCTGGTGCGCGAGCGCACTGAGCTTGTCGCTCCACTGAGCAAGCTGCTCGTAGTCCGGCCCGCCTATCACCGCCTGCAGCGGACGACCGCCACCGCCTCCAAGTCCACCCAACTGAAGCAGAAAGGCGCGAACGCCAGGCAACTCTTCTACAGCCGCATTGATCGATCGTTGAATCTCGGCCGCCGATCGCGAGCGATGCTTCCAATCCTCCAGCATCAAGAACATGATTGCCGAATTCACGTCGCCGACACCGCCTCCGCCGAAGCCGGCGGGGATCCGAATCAAATTCCGCGTAATCCCACCCTTTTCCGCCTCTTTCGTCACGATCTCTTCGAGCCTGCGCCCGTACTCCTCCGTGTACGCAAAGCTCGCGCCTTCCGGCGCCAACATCTGGATTGTCAAGAAGCCGATATCCGTGCTCGGCGCAAACTCCTTCGGCACCTCTCGAAACATCCATGCACCCAGCGCAACGACAACGAGCGTTCCGCCGATCGTCCACCACGAATGACGGATCGCAGCTCGTAACGTCCGTTCGTAGCAACGCGAGAGTCGCCGAAAGAATCCATCTGTCGCTTCCGTAATCCGTCCTCGAGTCGCTCCCACGCGCATTCGAGACAGCATCATCGGCGTTAACGTCAGCGCTACCCAAGCAGATATAAGCACCGACGCCGCCAATGTGAACCCGAATTCTCGAAACAGTCTTCCGGCGTTGCCTGGCAGGAACGAAATGGGCACGAAAACGGCAACGAGCGTCAGAGTGGTTGCAATGACCGCAAAGCCAATTTCATTGCTACCACGATACGCTGCGACCAACGGGCTCTCGCCCAAGTCGATTCGACGATGGATGTTTTCCAGTACGACGATCGCATCGTCGACGACCAGTCCGATGGCCAGAACGATTGCAAGCAACGTGAGAACATTTATCGAATAGTTCAGGAAATACATGACCGTGAACGTGGCCACGATCGATACGGGAATAATCACCGATGGAACGAGCGTTGCCCGAAACGATCCCAAGAAGAAGTAGATCACGATCAGCACGGAAATGAGCGCGAACGCAATGCCGATCTCCACTTCATGCAATGAGGCTTCCACCGCGAGTGCCTGATCGTAGTTAACACCCAACTCTGCGCCAGGCGGCAAATCCGATTGCATGCGTTCGACTTCCTTACGGACCTCCTGCGCCACTTCCAGAATGTTTGCCTTCGACTGCGCCTCGATGGATAAGAGCACACTAGTCTTGCCGTCCGCCCTCGACATCGTGCGATCATTCTCGGCACCAAGCTCGACTTCCGTGACCTCGCCAAGCCGGACAAAGTGACCGTCCGCGCCTCTACCGATGACGAGATTCTGGAAGTCTTGCGGCGTGTGTAGCCCGACGCTCGTCCGCAAAGAGAATTCACGCTGGCTCGACTCCAGGCGGCCCGCCGGCAATTGAACGTTCTCCCGATACAGAACGCCCTCGATGTCCGTGACAGTTAAGCTTCGTGCCGCCAGCTCTTGCGGATCCAGCCAAACCCTCATCGCCGGGCGCCGATCGCCGATCATACTGACGCGCGCCACACCCGGCACCGCCGCAAGACGATCGATCAGATGCCGTTCAGCGTAATCGGTGATCTCGAGCAGAGTCATCGATTCGTCGGAGAAACTTACATACATGATGCCTTGAGCTGTCGAATCCGCCTTGAGAACCTGAGGCGGATCCGCTTCCTGCGGAAGACTGGCCAGCACCCTCGAGACTCGATCACGCACGTCGTTAGCAGCGCTGTCCAGATCGCGGCTGACGTCGAACTCGATCCGGATGCTCGAAAACTCATCCGCGCTTTGCGACTGCAGCTTCACAATGCCTTCGAGACCGGCTACGCGATCTTCGATGACCTGCGTGATCTTGTTCTCCACGACCTCCGCGGATGCGCCCCGATAAGTGGTGATCACCGAAACCACTACCGGATCGATGTTCGGATATTCGCGGACCGCCATACGCGACATCGACACGAGCCCGACGATCAGCAGTAGCAGGCTCATGACTGTCGCGAAAACCGGCCGACGAATCGATAGCTCGGAGATTTTCATTTTGGGTCCGCCGCACTCGACCCGCAGACTGCGCCGCCATTCATACCGAGCCCGATGGCTGACCGACGGCCCTCACTTGCATCCCGTCGCGCAGCTTGATGACTCCATCGACGACGATACGCTCGCCCACTGAGATGCCGGATACGATCTCGACTTTTCCTACTTGGCGTGCACCTGTCACGACTTCGCGTCGAGACACTCGCGAATCCTTATCGACAACGAAGACGTAGGCCGTTCCGCGCTCACCGATCAAGGCCTGTTCCGGAATCACAATTGTGTCGCGCGGCGCGCCGACCAGCTCGACTTCCATGAACAGCCCAGGGCGCAACAATCCAGATTCGTTCGGCAACAGCGCACGGACGGTGACGGAACGCGTAACCGGATCGACTCGTGAATCCATCGCCTGGATCTTCCCCTCGAACACGCGATTGGGAAGCGTGACGCTTTTCGCAGCGATTTTCGCTCCGGATTCGACAAACGGCATCAAGCGCTCCGGAAGCGTGAAGTCGAGCTTGATCGCGGACGTATCGTCGAGTGTCGTAATGACATCGCCTGGCCGAACGAAGCTGCCGACGTCGAAGCGGTAAAGGCCGACGATGCCCCCGAAAGGCGCACGAATCACGGTATCGCTCAACCGCGCTTGTGCAGCCTTGAGCCTCGCGCGATTCGACGTAACGACCGCTTCGAGCTGCTCAATGTCGGCCTGCGACAGCACTTGTCGCTCGAACAGCTTCAAACTGCGGCGATACTGCCGCTCGCTTTCCGCAAGCTCAGCTTCTACAATAGCCACCTCAGCTTCGGCCTCGGCTGCATCGAACTCCACTAGCACGGCGCCCTGATTCACGCGAGTCCCCTCGCTGAAGCGGAGAGCCACGATTGTGTTAGCCACCTTTGAAGCGACGTCAATGGACTGACTCGCCACAGCAGTCCCCACGGCGCGGATCTCGGCTCCGAACGGCACGGTACGCGCAACTTCGATCACGACCGCGACGCCTGGCGCAGCGGACGGAACGACTTTCGTTTCGCTATTCGGCGAGCTGCATGCCGAGAGGCCGGTGCAAATTGCCAGAAGGCATGCAAACGTGAATGCGACCAGGTTGGCGTGTCGCGGCATTCGTCCGTTCTCGAGACTGCGGTGATTGTTGTGTAGAGGGCGCCGGCAATGCAGGACGCAGCGCACCCATCCCGTAGCGCTTATGACGGGCGGCGGGAAAAACTCGGAAATGATCGATGGCGGAGAATTTCGACCCGGAGGCCGATTTCACTCAGCAGCCGCTCGCGACTGCAGACTCGCGGCGATCAGGCAGCGCATGCGTCAATGCTTCCGGAGCCGTCTCCCGCAAGACGACGCGCTCATCCCCGTCGAACTCAACAATGAGGGGAAAACTGCCAGGGAGCGTCGCAAGCCATTCATCGATGTACTCGAGAAACAGTGTACCTGTGAATTCCAGCCGGCCAATGTCCGGATTCGCAAACACGATCTTGCGCCGTGTATATCGATTCACGTCCGAGATTACGAAGCGCAGCTCTTCTTGGATGTAACCCAGGCGTCCGTCGCGCCAGCCAAGTGCATCGCTTGCATCATACGTCGTCACGCAATGCGAATCGGAACTGCCACCGAGAAGCACACGTTCGCCCGCATCGACAAACACCGGCCGCGTCTGATCGTGGGCGCCGCGACGCGCTTGACGCTTCACGCGTACCCGTCCCTCGGTAACGATCACCGCCACACGATCGGGTTTGGTATCAACGGAAAATGCGGTGCCCACCGCCTCGATCGAATACCCTCCGCCAGTGACGACAAAAGGTCGCGAGGTGTCGTGGGCCACCTTGAAGTAAGCAATCCCTTGATCGATCGTCAATGATCGTTGCTTCTTGCTCATTTCAATGGCAACACGGGTTTCGGCACCCAGCACGACCTGCGAGCCGTCCGTCAGACGCAATGAACGCTGCTCCCCCGTACTCGTCTCGATCACGTCGGCACCGCGATCGCGCAGTACTGCCACCGAGGTAATCACAGCCATCGTCGCAATGGCCGCAGCGCTTGCATATTTCACTCGCTGCCACACAGTACGATCGCGCGATTTTCCGGAGCCGGCATGCGCTGTCTCGACGGGTTCGAACCTCGTCTCGGTCGCTTCCTCCGACTCGCCGCGAGCTGACCGTGCCTCGGGCAAATGTCCCAGGAGCGCCCAAATGCGCTCCATTTCCTCATAAGCAGATGCATGCGCTGGATCTTGAGCAAGCCATTCCTGCCAAGCACGGAAATCCTGCTCGGTCGCACCCGGATCGGTAATGCGCGCCACCCATTCGGCGGCGGCACTCAAGTTCTCATGTGCGCCGTCCACGGCGCTTCTCCAATTCACGATGACCTGTCCCCTGTAGAGGCCCTGCGTAAGCGATGAGCCTCGGCGAGACGCATCTGGCAATGCGTCAGCGCCTGGGCAATGTAAACTCGAACCATTCGCGGACCAATTCCCGCTCGGCGCGCGATCTCCTCCGTTCCTAGATCGCTAAACCGGCGCATCAAGAAAACTTCTCGACACTTCGGCGACAACTCGTCGACGGCCGCGCTCAGGACCTCCAAATCCTGCTGCGCAGCCAACGTATCCATCGGTGTCGGCGGTTCGAGACTGAAGAATTCCTCGTTCGCACTCGACTCGACGACACGTCGATGACGCAGCCGATCCGTCGCCAGATTGGCTGCGGTCTTGAACAAATACGCGCGCAAGAAGCCGATCGCGCCCGGCGAATCGAGCTGTAGCAAACGCACATATGCCTCTTGCGCGACTTCCCGTGCATCCTGTGCCGAAGAAAGCCGCGCCTGCAAAAACCGCAGAAGACTCGTGTTGTGCTCGCGGAAGATCCTTTCGATCAGTGCGGCCCGGCTCTCCTCGGTCGGTTCATCCGACACGACCTGCTCATCAGCTTGTAGCGTCATTGCGCTCGTACCGCCTGCTACATGACCTTAAGACGAGTGACCCCGCCAAAGCGGAAATGGCCGCCCCGGAAAGAAAGATCCGCACTGCAGAACTTTGACATTTCGCTATGCGCGCAGAGCCAGCTCCCATGCTAAGTCCGCGACCGCTTCCACACGAGCCGCATAGTCCTCAGCCCGCGGACTTGCCGCCGTTCCCCGACGCAGACGGGCACGAATGCCGTGGAAGATGCCCGCCAACCGCAGCATGCTGAATACGAGATAGAAGTCGAGTGCATCCAACGTCGATCTTCCCGTCTGGCGGCAATATTGATCGATGTATGCACTCTCGCTCGGAATGTTCAGGGCATTCAAGTCGGCATGCTTAAGCCCTGGAAATGCCAGCGACGGAAGACGATACATCATCAGATGATAGGCAAAGTCCGCCAGCGGATCCCCGAGCGTTGACAACTCCCAGTCGATGATCGCCACGACCCGCGGCTCGCTGGGATGAAAAATGAGATTGTCGCACCGATAGTCCCCGTGCACGATTGTCGTTGATGACTCCGTCGGGATGCGAGCCGCCAACCAGTCGAACAGGTGCTCCATTGCAGGAACGCGATCGGCAATCGCCGCGTCCTGGGCATACTGACGCGACCAGCGAGCCAACTGACGAGCCACATAACCTGACTGCCGCCCGTAGTCCTGCAAACCCACCTCGGTAACGTCGACGTTGTGAAGACTCGCGAGCGCCGCATTCATCGCGGCGAAATACGACGGGCGCGATTCCCGATCTACCTCCGGAAACGACGTATCCCAGAATACTCGCCCCTCGATGAACTCCATCACGTAAAACTCTGAACCGACGATCGAACGGTCGGCACAGTAAACGTACGGCCGCGCGACGGGTACTGATGAATGGCGCGCAAGCGCGCTCGTCACCTTGAACTCCCGATCGATCGCATGCGCCGATTCCAGCAGTTGGCCGATGGGCTTGCGCCTCAGGACGTAGCGTGCATCCGGGGTGGTCAGCAAATACGAGGGATTGGACTGCCCTCCGCTGAACTGACGCATCTCGAGAGGCCCGCGAAATCCGACCAGGTGCTCCTCGAGATAACGCACCAGCGCAGAGGAATCCAGAGGACAAGATGCGAGCGCGCTCATAGCGTGCTCGTGAGATGCCCGCCGTCTACAACAATCACGGCTCCCGTCATGTAACGAGACGCATCGGATGCAAGGAGCAACAGCGCACCGTCGAGATCACCGACCGTACCCAAACGCCGCATCGGAATCCGTCGAATCAACGCCTGGCCTGATTCCGTCGCAAACCAATCGCGGTTCAAGTCACTCTCTATATAGCCGGGCGCGAGCGCATTGACCCGAATCTGATGGCGCGCAAACTCAAGCGCCAGCGTTTTCGTCATCTGAATCAAAGCCGCCTTCGACGCAGCGTAGGGCACAACCATTCCCGCCTGCCGCAATCCGAGAATGGACGCCACATTGACAATGCATCCTCCATGGCCGGAATCACGCATGTACCGCGCAAAATGCGTTGTCATGAAAAAGGCGCCCCTCAGATTCGTATCCAGCACGCGATTCCAATCATCTTCGCTTTGCTCGATAGCCGGTTTCGTGATTGCAATCCCTGCATTGTTCACAAGGACGTCGACGGTACCGAATATTTTCTGCGCTTCCTCCGCCGCACGTTGAATCGCCGACACTGAACTCACGTCAAGCTTCAATGACGCCGCTTCACCGCCGGAAGTGCGAATGTTATCTGCAACAGCGTCGACCCGATCGAGACGCCTCGCAGCAAGAATCACCCGCGCGCCGTTGCGCGCGAGCGTACGCGCAAAGTGTTCTCCGATACCGCTCGATGCACCGGTAACGAGGGCGACCTTTCCTGAAAGATCGACCCGCATTGTTGCGAGATCGCTCATCGCGCTCCCGTATCAACCCCAAGCGGCATCTGGATCGAGGCCTAGCTTCTCGACGCGATACTCGTAGTACGGCCCGTCGCACAAAAACACCATGAAAACTTCATGTGCGATATGTACGAGCTTACGCGTGCAATAGACGAACTCTTGACCCTTCACATGCACCGTAAGCGACAGCGCCTGGCGGTAATGAGTCAGCCGTAATTCGCCTTTCAGAGGATCGAGACGGCGATGCTCGGGAAGCTGATCCGTACTGAATTGCTTCAGGAACGTACGCAGCTCCGAAATCATCGGCGATTTCGGCGGCACGCCGGGAAGCATTCCCGGTATCGCAACCGAACGGGCTTCCAGGTCGAGCACGAACCGATACACGCGGTTGTAGTGCCACAGCATTCGATACGTCACTCTTCCCGAACGCGTGTCCCCCTCGCTGAAGCCACGGAAAGTCCCCCGTTCGGCGTAACGGCGAAGCGCGTCGCTTACGGCTCGGATGTGCATCGCCCTTGATGCACGCTCCGAGCCCGAGGCACTCGCCGATCCTTCCATTTCGATGGTATTGAGCATCAATGTTGGAACCCCGCAATTCCCGGCTCCGCACCCATTGCCGGTCCCGGCGGATAGTCACGCGGCGAGCTGAATTCCTTCTTGGACTGAATATTGATCAGCGACGGCAAGCTCTCGCGAGCTGCAAGGTCATAGGCCTCCGCAAGCGCCGTGCGCAACTGTTCGGGCGTCTGAACGTACGCGCCGAATGCCCCCATCGCCTCCGCCATCTTGTCGTAGCGAATGTGCTCTTGAAACAGATGCAAATGCACCGAACGCGGCGAACCCTCGGTGAAGGGCCAAGTGCCCCAAGCGTTGTTGTTGTAGACGAGAGTGATCAGCGGAATCTTGTACTTCGTAGCGGTATCGAGCTCGAGCAAACTGAATCCCATACCGGCATCGGTGGTAAGCACGACTGTCGGCGCGCCCTTGTACTTCTGCTGCGGTCCTGCGCCGTCCTTCACAGCCGTCGCCGCACCCAGCATCATCGCCATGTCGGGACCAATTGCGCCGAATTGGTATGGACAAACGATTTCCTGCCCCGGACGATTCGCACGAAGCATCGGCACGACGAAACGTTGGCACGTGAACCCGCCCCATCCGGTAACCGTCTGCAATGGATCGATGTTTCCCTTGTACAGGAAATCGTGCAGCTCCTTGCCGATGACAGCGGGATGCAAAGTACCGGTTGCGTTGCTGTACTTCAGTCCGGCTTCGTAGTAACCCGCCAGCTCCCTTTCGTAGGCCTGTCTCGCCGCAGCAAGCTCGGCCACCCACGAATCTCGTTTTCGCTTCGGCAGGAGATCCGCCAGCGCCTCGAGGAATGCGTTTTCGTCCGAGACGATGCCGAGCTCCAGAGGCCAATTGCGCCCCATATCCTCTGGCACCGGATGGACGCGAATAGCCTGAACGTCGGGATTGACGCGATAATCGCTCGGACTTGGCATGCAGTACTGTCCGACGAATACAATGAGATCCACGCTCATCAAGGCCCGAGGCGACAAGCTCGCGGAAAGGCGATGATCGTCCGGGAAGTGACCGCGCATCGGACCACTCGTGCAAACTGCCATCTCGTGCTTTTCCACAGCACGCTTGAGGGCATCCCATGCGCGGCGATGGAAGACTCCGTGCCCCGCAATCAGCAGAGGACGTTCGGCTTTGTTAATGAGATCGACGGCCTTCTTGAGGTCGGCCTGAGCCGGAGCGGGACGCGATTCCGTACGGTACTTCGAACGATCGAAATAATCCGTCAGCAGCCCTGGGTTGTTGAAACGCGTACGCGCTACCTCGCCGGGGAAATCGAGGTGCACGGGTCCTGGAACGCCGCTCTTAAGATGTCGGAACGCGTAGGCTCCATACTCATGTACGCGATTCGGTAGAATCAATCGCTTGCCGTACTTCTTAATCCCCTCCGTCAGCGGCTGCTGATACATCGTCTGAATGCCGGCCTCGCGATCCTCGCCGGAAAGCTGCACGTTACTTGCCAGCACCAGCAGCGGCGTGCGTGCAAAGTGCGCCGCCGAGATGCTCATGATCATGTGCGTGAAACCTGGACCTTCGGTGCCCGAGCAAGCGACCACTTCGCCTGTGGCACGCGAATAGCCGTCTGCCGCTGCAGCCATCGAACCTTCGGTGCGCCCGCCATAGCTGGGAATTCCGGCCGCCGCAATCGCATGCGTTACGGTGTAATTTCCAGGGCAGCAAAACATCGCAGCCAGCCCTTCTTGCTTGCACAGCTGAGCGAAGATCTCGGCTCCCATCATGCCGTTACCTTCGAATTTGCCCTCCACCGGCTGCTCGGCGAGCGCGGCCGGAATTTCCTTTGGCACGCGAATCGAAGGTATTTGAACCGTGTCCGCAATCAGCGAGCTCGGCTTCAACGCCGAAGCCGCGGCCATTACTGCCGCAGCCGGTGCCGCACCCTTCAAGAACTGCCGGCGACTCGTCAAAGTCGAGGGAGACGCTTCGCCTTCGGAAAGCTCTTCCGTATTGTCAATGGTCTTGTCATGTTCAAGCATGCGATCCCCCCCCACAAAATGTTTGTAACGATGACGTGCTCGTATCGGCTTGCTCTCAATCTTCTCCGGCTGTCGGCGGTTTGTAATCCGCCGGCCAAAGGCTGCGCACGTAATTCACCAAATGCCAAATCTCCTCCTCCGTGGATATCTGCGCTTTGAAAGGCGGCATTGCCACACCTGCACCATCGCGAATACTTCGGAAAATTTCGCCTTCTTTGGTGCCGTTCTTGTAGACCGAGGGATTCGTCAAATCGGTCGCGTTCGCCACTACCTCGATCAGCGCCTTGCCATCGGTCCCGTGACAGGCCGTGCAACCACTGGTCATATACAGGGTTCGCCCCAGCTTCACCGAGTCGGCGGTGCTCGGGATCGGATTTTTCAACGCTCTCGCCTCCGCAAGGCTGAGCGCGGGCGTATCCATGTTGAGCGTTCCGAGTGCGGGCTCACCCGCGTGTGCGGGAATGAAGCCGACGCCACCGATCGCACCAAAAGCTGCCAGCATCGCGAATGCTTTGTTCATGGCTGAAACGCCAGTGAGAGGCGACCACTCCTTCGAGGTCAGTCGTAATTCCCAGGCGACATTGAAAACTCGCCCACCGTAGACTAGACGGATCATTGGTCGAAAACGGCAATCGGCGGCTCAATGCACTATCGCCCCTGAAGCCACCGCCACTCCTCGGCTCGCCTGCCGACGGATTTCGTCGAACAGTCGGCCCGCCTCGCTTGCGCCGTATTGCGGATCCAATCTGGAAACCAGCCAACACGTGAAAAACGCGAGCGGCATCGACGCAAGTGCTGGATAGGCATACGGAAAGAGCGGCTTCGCGTATCCGAGAATGCCGACCCAAATCGGCGGTCCTGCAACGATCAATGCGACCGAGCTCAGCAGTCCGGCCGCCCCTCCGGCAAGCGCGCCTCGACGCGTCAGTCCCCGCCAATAAATGGCAAGAATCAACACAGGAAAATTCGCGCTCACAGCCACCGTAAAGGCCAAACTGACCATGTACGCAATGCTCTGGCCTTCGAAAGCGATCCCGAACAGGATGGCAAGCGCCGTGATCACGATCGTTCCCACTCGAAAAGCGTTGACCTGTCCCGTCTCCGACACCTCACCGCGCCGCCAAACCTGCACGTACAGGTCATTTGCTAGCGCGCCAGCCCCTGCCATGGTGAGTCCCGCCACGACTGCCAAGATGGTCGCAAACGTCACTGCAGCGACGACACCGAATAACGGCTCACCCCCTAATACGCGAGCCAGGTGTATGACCGCCATATTCGAACCGCCCGCCAACTGACCATCCGTATCAAAAAACTGCGGCTGCCCGTAAACGAACGCAATCGATGCATACGCCAGAACAAAGACGATGCAGAAAAACACCGCCGCGATGATGTACGTCGCGACCAGCACCGATCGCCGCGCTTCGAGCGCATTCGGCACTGTGAAGAAGCGGATCAACACGTGCGGCAGCCCTGCCATTCCGAACGACATCGCTAAGCCAAGCGACAATGCGGAAAACGGCGACGTCAATGCCGTCTTGGCGTCGTTATCGCCGAAGACACGCAACAATTGATCTCCAGCGATTCGATAGAGCGACGCGGGATCGAAATCGACACGCGCCAAAGCCATCACCGTCAGCAATGCAACGCATCCGACGAGGAGCACCGCTTTGAGAATCTGAACCCAGGTCGTCGCCAACATGCCGCCGAGTAAGACGTACAGCATCATCAAAGCGGCCACGACCACAACGGCTACCGAGTAAGGCACACCGATCAGCACCTGGAGCAACGTTCCGGCGCCCACCATCTGCGCAATCAAGTAAAACAGCGTCACGGTCAACACGGCGAACGCACAAAATGCCCGGATGGCACGCCCCTCGAAGCGCAGAGTCATAACCTGAACGATCGTGTAACGCCCCAGGTTACGCAACGGCTCAGCTATGTAGAGCAACAGGAACGCCAACCCCAGGATGGGGCTTGCGACATAGATGACCGATTCTCCGTTACCTACGAACGCCAGTCCGATCACACCGAGAAAGGTGCTCGCCGACATGAAGTCTCCGCAGATCGCGAGCCCGTTCTGCATGCCTGTAATTCGGCCGCCTGCAGCATACAGATCGTGGGCCGAGCTGACACGCTTCGCTGCCCACAAAGTGACGACGATCGTCATCGCAACGATGAGACCGAACATCGTTAGCGCGATCGGCCCTCCACTCGTGATCCCACCATCATCGGCGCGCGCCACCGATCCGACATGAGTCGCAATACCGGTGCACAAGAGCGTCCCGAACGAGCGACGGTTCATCGCTTCTCTCCTTCCGACGCTACCGGAACTCGCCGCGCGAATAGCACCATTGCCACAACACAGGAAACCACAACGCCTCCGAATGCGAAGATGCCGTAACGAACTTCGACGAGAGGACGTATTGCCGCCTCGGATGCTTGCGCAATAAGAACGCCCATGCCGACAACGTAAATCACAACACATAACGCCAAGAGCCACGCGCGCAGCGTGCGTGCGCTTTGCGCTTCGGAAATTGAGCTCCTCATCTGTGTACTCGCTGCTGAATGTCTTCTGGTCGCGATCTTTCGCCTCAAACGACTAATCGATCGCGAATACTCCGGTCAGCGCGCGCCGAGCTCGAGAAGTTGTCCCTTTCAGCCGCGCACGTGCCCCTCGAGCTCTACACGAAAACACGGTGTGCGCTAGAAGCTGTACTTCATCCGCACACCCCACATACGCGGCAGCGCGACATTTCGACCGTAGAAGCCCAGGGTTTCGTAAGTACCGAGTTGCCCATGAAGCGTTTCATTCTGCGTCAGATTCGTTCCGAACAGGGACGCATCCAAACCGCGCGTTCCCAGCACGTCGCGCCAATTGAGCGATGCATTGATGTTTTCGAATCCAGGATTCGTGTTATAGAAATCACGCCGCCCCGTCGTGAACAACGTATTGATCTTGTCGACCCAGCTTAAGTCGACGGAGAGATTCATTCGGCCGGCATTCTCGGCAATAGGAAGCCGATAATTAATGCTGAGCGAGTACTTCCATTCCGGGATGTACAGAAAGTCCGTATAGCTCAGATCCAAGCAGCAGTTCAGCAAATGATCGAGACCGAAGAATTCCGTGTATCCGCCTCGCATGTAGCTTCCTGCGCCAGAAATCGTCAGCGAATCGCTGGGAATGATCGTGAACTCCAGCTCTGCACCTTCGATTTCTCCGGTTGCCGCGTTTCGCGTGAGCTGGCATCCGACGACACCCGTTGCCGTCTGACACCTGGAGGTCACCTGAGACTGCATGTCCTCCCATTTGCCGTAGTACACCGATAGGTTGGTACGCGCCTGCAAGCTTCCGATCGACCATTCCGACTTGATACCGACCTCGTAGTTGTCGAGGCTCTCCGGATCGTACTTTCGGAACTCTGGCGGTGAGGTCAGATTGAAACCGCCGGCCGTGTAGCCTTTGCTGTTGGTGAAATACAGCATCGTCCCCCCCTGCGTCACGTCGTAAGTGATTCCCCACCGATAGCTTCCCTCGGACCACTCTCCTTCTGCTGTGAAGACCGAAGCCAAAGTACCGTCTGCCGTGTAGCGAGCCTGCCCGGCTTCGCGCTTGTCCCAGGTGTGACGATAACCGGCTGTAAATGCCAGCCCTGGCAGAAGGCGATCCAATCGCAACGTGCCTTCCGCAAAGAAGCTATTCGTTTCGCCTTCCGCATACGACAACGTTCCGGCACGCGTACCCAACGTATAGGAGTAAACGACCGCTGGCTCATCCTGCTTTTGCCAGCGATTAAATGTACCGATCACGTACGTGAGGGCATCGTCGAACGCCTCGCCTTGCCACTGAAGCTCAACGCTGTACTGCCGTGTCGGACCATTGAAGCCGGTGGGCAAGCTCGTCTCCAAAATCGGAAATGGCGTTGCATCGGTATCGTTGACGCCCGAGCTTTCGTTCTGTACGAACCCAAAAATTGCCTTGAGCTGCACGTCTTCCGAAAGATCGAAGGTCGTATTGTTGACGAAGTTAATCTGCTCCGACTTCGACCACGTTCCTCCCGGCACGGACATACCGACAATTTCGTATCGCCCGAGCTGCGATTGCTGTTCGATCCACGCATCGAACTCCGGTCCGCCGAATACGGTCTCCACGAGCCCGCCCGGTTGGACGCCGGCATTCGGACCGTAAGGCAATCCGAGAGACGGCTCCGGCACGCGGTCCGATCGATGCCAATTTAGCATCGAGTAGTTCCGCACTTTTCCTGTGATCTGCCAATCTGCCGAAATTCGCGCCGTCCAATAGTCTTCTTCGCCCAGCCATTGACCGGTGGAAAGGTCCTTGATGTAGCCATCCATGTGTTGCTTGATGGCACCCATCCGAAACCGGAAGTTCTCAGATACAGGAAGATTGAGAATTGCCTCGAATGTCGTGCGACCGTTCGATCCGAGAGTAAAGGATCCGGATCCCTCCAAGGCCGCTCTAGGGCGCATCGGTTCGTAGAGGATCGCTCCGCCATTCGTCGCGATTCCGAACAGCGTGCCCTGCGGTCCTTTCAGCACTTGAACGCTGCCGAGATCGAAAAACATTGCGTTTCCGTTCAGTGGCGTCGGCACTTCGCCGAAATACCCCACGGCACTATTGACTCCGCGAATGTACGTAAAGGCGCTTACATTTCCTCGCGCGCAGCACGTGCTTACCGACGGCATCATCCGTTCGAGATCGGTGAACGTCCGGATGTCCTGCTCTTCGATGACTTCCGGTGTGAATACATTGACCGTGATGGGCACATCCTGCGCGCTTTCTTCGCGCCGACGCGCGGTAACCGTCACGCTCTCGAGCGTTCCAAAAGCACTGGTTTCCTGCGCTGATGATGCTTCCGACGATTGCGCGAGACAATTCGCCGACACCGCCACCAGTAGGCCTGCCGCCGCAGCTTTTCCGAACCAATCATCCATAGATCCCCCGAGCGAACGTTTCCGATTGATACGAATGATGGTTATTGACACGTCCGACTTTTCGATGCTTTTTTCCATGTGCTGCATCTAAGACGGAAGGCAACGCGAAACCGGAAATCCGACGCTTGTAGAATCCTTCTGCGAATCCCCTTTCTCACGTCAATAAAAAACTCCGGAGACGTCTACGTCTCCGGAGCCAATTCGCACGCGTCGTCAATCAAAAGTTATAGCGCAACATCACCGACCACTGTCTAGGCACGGCAACTGCTCTGCCGTATTGACCGACAGTCTCGTAGCCGCCCCATTGTCCGTGCAGCACTTCGTTCTGAAGTACGTTGGTAACCATCAGAACAGAACTAAGATTGGAGTTTCCGAACATCGAATCCCAGCGCAGTGAGGCATTGAGATTCTTCATCGCCGGGTTGGTGTTGAAGTATTCCGGCGGCCCGAGAGTAAAGATCGTATTGATTTCCGAGGTGTAGCTGTAAGTACCCGAAAGACTGACTGCACCGATTGCCTCAGGGGTCGGCAATCCATACGTCACCGACAAGGAGTACTTCCATTCGGGAAGATACAGGAACCTTCGATCGGAAAGATCGAGCTCGAAAGTACCCGTTGGGTCCAACCCAACGAAGTTCGTGTACTTTCCGTCCATGTAACCGACGTTTCCTGAAATCTGCAGTGCATCCCACGGGATCAGCGTAAACTCCGCCTCGAAACCCTTGATCTCGCCCGTTGCCGCATTTCGAGTTAGCTGGCACAGCACCGGGCCGGTCGCGGTGATACAGCGGGAAGTAACCTGAGCCTGAATGTCGTCCCACTCGCCGTAGTAGACAGACAAGTTCGTACGCGCCAGGAATCCGCCGATCGCCCATTCCGACTTCACACCGATTTCGTAGTTGTCGAGGATTTCCGGATTGAAGCGCTGATCCTGTGGCGGTGCGGTCAGATTGAATCCGCCTGCGGAATAGCCCTTGCTGTTGGTGAAATAGAACATCGTCGAGGAAGACGGCTTGTACTGAAGACCCCAGCGATAGCTGCCACGCCCCCATTCGCCCTCCGCTGCAAAACTTGATACGAGCACGCCGTTGGCGTTGTAGCGCTCCTGTTTTGCCTCTCGTGTATCCCAGGTGTATCGATATCCCGCCGTGAACTCGAGCCCTGCAAGCAGACCATCGAGTGCGACCGTGCCCTCAGCGAACACGCTCTTGGTATCGCCCTCGGTTTCGGACAACGTTCCGGAGCGCGTTCCCAGAGACCATGAGTACGAGATCGCCGGCTCATCCTGCTTCGTCCAGCGATTGAACGAACCGATCACATACGTCAGCTTGCCGCCGAAGGCATTGCCCTGCAGTTGCAGCTCCTCGCTGTACTGCCGCGAAGGCCCCGGATACTCCGTCGGGAACGACGTCTCGAAAGCGCGGAACGGAGATGCGTCAGTGTCCGTCCACGAAAATCCCCGCGTCTGAACGAAACCGATGATGTTCTTGATCGTCAAGTTGTCCGTGAGATCGAACGTCGTAACGTTGACGAAGTTCGTCTGCTCGAGCACCGAGCGCGGTCCACCCTCGACCGATGTTCCCACTATCTCATAGCGACCCAGTTGCGTCTGCTGCGCAATCCATGCATCCACCTCCTCCGGTCCCAGCAGCAGTCTGAACAATCCGTTCGGATCGATGCCGGCGGTCGGACCGTACGGAACGCCCAAAGGCTCCGGCACTCTATCCGAGCTGTGATAGTTCACGACCATGTAGTTGTTCAAACGCTCGGTGATATCCCAATCCAACGAGAGGCGAGCGGTATAGTAGTCCTCATTGCCGAGCCAACGCTTGTTCGTCACGTCGTACACGTAGCCTTCCGACGCGTGCTTTTGATAACCCGCACGTAAACGAAACGAGTCCGAAATCGGAACGTTCACAACGCCTTCGACGGTTGTTCTATCGAAGTTACCGAGCGTCGTGGACACATAACCTTCAAGACGATTCGTCGGCCGTGCCGGTTCGTTGAGAATGGCGCCGCCGTTCGTTGCGATACCGAAAAGCGTTCCCTGTGGACCTTTCAACACCTGAATGCTACCGATGTCGAAATAGAACGCATTGCCGTTCAAGAGAGTTGGAACCTCGGCAAAATAACCGACGGCGCTGTTAACACCACGAATGAACGTAAACGAACTCACGCTGCCGCGCGAGCAACATGTGCTAACCGCCGGCATCATTCGTTCCAGATCCGTGAAATTACGAATGTCCTGCTTCGTAATGACTTCTTCGGAATAGACATTGACAGCGATCGGCACGTCCTGCGCTCGTTCCTCGCGACGCCGCGCAGTCACGATGACCGACTCGAGCGCGTCGAAGGTCGACGTTGCCGATTCCTGTTCGTTCTTAGAGTCCTGCGCCTGGACTGGACTTACCCCGTAAAGTGCCGCTGCGACGGAGGTCGCGAGCGTTGCGCACACAATACGCCTGAAACTTCGCATGTAGGATCCCCCTGATTTGCCCTTGTGCCTGCAAAGAACGACATCTCGCGGCCGCTTCTTTGGTGGCAACAGCTAGACTGCTACTTAGACGCTTCAGGGTTCGATATCGGAAATCTAGAGACGGTCGTCTCCAGAAATTTGGATCACAGAAGCTCAGAAGCTTCGAACGGACCGATACAAGTGAACAGCCAGCGATTCATTGATCGCCTCAATATTCTACTTCATACCAATCGAGCACCGAGCGGACAACGTCTCACGTTGAAGCGATGAGCAGAGCGCTAATCAACCTTGCGGGACGCTTCACACCGTAGCCCAACAGCGCCTGCCCTTCCCCATCGGTATCGCTACAGAATGTGGAAACGATTTCGGACCACGCACGTCTCAAAAATCGTAACGTAGACGAAGCGCCCAGGACCGCGGCACCGCAACGCCTCGACCGTACTGACCCAACGTCTCGTACACGCCCCACTGACCTTGCAAGTTCGTGTTCTGAGTCAAGTTGGTTACCATGGCTGCCAACCCCAAACCGCTGATGCCGAGTACTTCCCGCCAATTCAAAGTCAGATTCACATTCTCCATCGGAGGGCTCGTCGTCCAGTGGGCAGGGGGACCGAGCGTGAAAATGCTGTGGATGTCGTCCGTGTAGCTATATGTCACCGCAAGATCCACCTGACCAAATGCCGGATCGATCGGCAAGTCAGCGCGCGCAATCAGCGAGTACTTCCACCTTGGGACATACAAAAAAGGCGCATGACTCAAGTCCACGCAGCACTCGCCCGATGGCGTCGAACCGAAAAACTCCCGATACTTTCCGCGCATGTACGCAACATTGCCGGAGATGGACATCCAATTCTTCGGCTTGAACGTGAACTCGCCCTCCACGCCGTAGATCAGACCCGTGGCCGCGTTACGCGTGAGCTGGCAGAACACGATACCGGTAGGCGTCTCGCACCGAGAAGTCACCTGCGCCTGCATACGATCCCAATCGCCGTAGTAGGCGGACACGTTCGTACGGATCGGCCGACCAAAGAGATGCCACTCCGCTTTCATGCCGAGCTCGTAGTTATCGAGGGTCTCCGGGTCGTAACGCTGCGCGCTACTCGGTGCCACCAAATTGAATCCACCGGCGGAGTAACCCCTGCTATTCATGAAATACAACATGACCTGTGGAATCGGTGCGTACGAAACGCCCCAACGGTAGCTGCTGCGCTGCCAGGCATAGGCGGCATCGAATCTGAATATTTCGTTGCCTTCGGCATCGAAGCGGACCTGCGCTGCCTCCCGGGAATCGTATGTGAACCGGTAGCCGGCCGTGAACTGCAAACCCTCCAGCCAGTTTGAAAGAGAGTACGAACCCTCTGCGAACACGCTCGACGTGCTACCTTCGGCTCGCGAGCGCGTTCCCGAACGCACCCCGAGCGAGTACGCATAAGTCGTCGCGGGCTCGTCCTGTTTGGTAATTCGATTGAACGTTCCGACGACGTAGGTCAACGAACCGCCCAAACCGGTTCCTTGCAGCTGCAGCTCTTCGCTGTACTGCCGAGTCGGCCCAGGAAACTCCGTCGGAAAGCTTGTCTCAAAAATCCGGAAAGGCGTCGAATCGGTATCTCCAATACTGATCGTGCGCTCCTGCACAAAGCCAACGATGTTCCGCAGACGCATTGTGGGCGAGATATCGTAGCTCGTCGTATTGATGAAGTTGATTTGATTGTTTTTCTGTCTCGGCCCGTTCTCAACGGACGTTCCCACGATGGCGTAGCGCCCTAGACTCAATTGGTGTTCCTTCCATGCATCCAGCTCCGGACCGCCGAATACCGCCTCGACCGAACCTGCAGGATTTATTCCGGCATTCTCGCCGTAAGGAATTCCTAGCGGCTCCGGGACCCGATCCGAGCGATACACATTGAGAATGGAAATGTTGGTGAACGAAGGCGATGGACGGTAGGAAACCGCAAGCCTCCCAATCCAATAATTCTCATCGCCCATGTACGTACCGGCAGTCACGTTGCGAACGTAGCCATCGGCTCGATGCACAACGCCTCCGACACGGATCGACAGGGAATCCGAAACCGGCAGATTTAGTACCGCCTCGACGGTGGCGCGATCTCGAGAACCTGCCGTAATTGCCGCATGCCCTTCCAAACGATTGGACGGCCTGCGCGGCTCGTACAGGATTGCACCGCCGTTCGTTGCAATGCCGAAAAGTGTCCCTTGCGGCCCCTTCAAGACCTGCACATTGGCAATGTCGAAGTGCAGTGCCGTTCCGTTCAGCGGTGTCGGCACCTCTGCAAAATAGCCGATCGCGTTGTTGACTCCTCTGATGTACGTGAACGCACTGATGGTATGACGACTGCAGCACGTACTTACGGCAGGTACCATCCTTTCAAGATCGGTAAACGTCCGAACGTCTTGCGACGCCATGACCTCCGGCGTGAACACGTTCACGACGATCGGCACGTCCTGCGCGCTTTCCTGAATACGTCGCGCAGTGACCAGAACCTCACTGAGCAGCATTGACGTGCTCGGCACCGATTCGGGCGGGACCCACCGTTCCGAGGCAAGACTGGGCAAAGGTTCTGCAACCTCGCTTTCTCGTTCTTTTGCCTCGACAATGCGAACGGTCCGCTCGCCCTCGAGCGAAAACGTTAGCCCCGAACCGGCTAGAAGCTCCTCGAGCGCCCGCTCAATGCTCATCGAGCCGCGTACACCCCGGGTGGTCCGCTGCGGGACGATTCGCGACGCAACGACGATCTGCCGATTGGACTGCTTGGAGAAATGAATGAGCGCACTCGTAAGAGGCTGCGGGCGAATATAGAACGAACGCCGCTCGGTAGCCTGCTCAGGCGCATGCGATGCAACGGTCATCGCGGGCAATACGACAACGGCTCCGAATAGAGCCCATCGGAGCAGCTGCCCTTTCAATCTACGAATTTTGGTCGATCGCGCACCGCCATGTCGCACAGCCCATGAGCTGTCGTGCATCTCCATCCCCCAACGAATCGATCGTCAAATCGATTACTTGTGTATGACCTGCGTCTCCGCGCAAGTATTTATGCTCAGGTCAACTTCGATTCTCTGCCGGGCTAACCGAACCTTCAAGGAGCGCGGAGCATCGAACTTCACGTTGCCGAACTTCCGTCCTCAATCGTCTAGGCTGGATGGCCTTTCGATTTACGCTCCCCAAGAATTTATCGCGTTGGGAGGAAAAGCCGCGGTCTACCCTCAGGCAGACAGGCCGCCCCCCGTGCCTGAAAAAGAAATCGTCCACCAAACCGAACATCCGGCACTTCCGTTTCTCCCGCCCCGCACGTCGTATGCACAAGTAAGCGGCGGCTCCAGCGAGCGCGGCTTGAGCTGCCGTCTCGTCTTGGGGAAAAGTATCGATGGTCCAAAAGATCTATCCAGATGCAAGATCGGCCCTGGCAGACGTATTACGTGACGGCCTCACGATCGTCGCCGGCGGCTTCGGTCTCTGCGGGATCCCCGAAACACTGATCGGCGCGATCCAAGAGCTCGGCGCAAAGAACCTGACGGTGATCTCCAACAATGCCGGTGTCGACGACTTCGGCCTTGGCAGACTGCTTCACGCGCGGCAGATCAGGAAGATGATCAGCTCCTACGTCGGCGAAAACAAGGAGTTTGAGCGTCAGTACCTCAGCGGAGAGTTGGAAGTGGAGTTTTGTCCGCAAGGAACATTGGCCGAACGAATGCGCGCTGGCGGCGCTGGCATACCCGCGTTCTACACCCGCACGGGCGTCGGCACGCTCATCGCGGAGGGAAAGGAACATCGGGAGTTCGGGGGCGAGACATACTTGCTCGAAACGGCGCTTCGCGCGGATCTTGGCATCGTCAAGGCGTGGAAAGGCGATCCGTACGGCAACCTCGTGTACAGGAAGTCTGCGCGCAACTTCAATCCAATGGCTGCCACGTGCGCAAAGATTACGATCGCCGAAGTAGAACATCTCGTCGGCCCTGGCGAACTCGATCCCGACCAGATCCACACATCCGGCATATTCGTCGACCGACTCATTCTCGCAGCCAGTAACGAAAAGAGAATCGAACGTCGCACGACGCGCGAAAAGGCTGAGTAATGACTTGGACACGTGAACAGATGGCAGCGCGCGCGGCGCTCGAGCTGCGCGACGGCTATTATGTGAACTTGGGAATTGGAATTCCGACACTCGTCGGAAATTACATCCCACCGAATGTCGACGTCACCCTGCATTCCGAGAATGGCATCCTCGGTCTCGGACCGTTTCCCACCGAGGACGAAGTGGATCCGGACATCATCAATGCAGGCAAGCAGACGATCACCGAACTCGATCGGACCAGCTATGTATCGTCCGCAGATAGTTTTGCCATGGTACGTGGCGGACACATCAACTTATCCGTTCTCGGAGCGATGGAAGTCGCAGAGAACGGCGATCTGGCGAACTGGATGATCCCCAGCAAGATGGTGAAAGGTCCCGGAGGCGCGATGGACCTTGTTGCTGGCGTGCCGCGAATCATCGTTCTGATGGAGCACGTCGACAAACACGGCACTCCCAAGTTCCGCAAGCGCTGCACGCTACCGGTGACGGGTATCAATGTCGTCGACATGCTGATCACGACTCATGCAGTATTCCAACGCCGTGATCGCCAATCGCCGTTCGAGCTGATCGAGCTTGCGCCAAGCGTAACCCTCGATCAGGTACGCCAGATGACAGAAGGTTGCTTTATCGAGGCACTTATGCGCTGAGCACGTCGCCTGGCACGCGCACCCATCCCTCCATCAGCACGCGCGCGCTGCGGCTCATGACGGCTTTGGTCACGACCCAATCGCCGTCGATCTGTTTGGCTTTCGCGCCGACGCGTAACGTGCCCGAAGGATGGCCGAATCGAACGGTCTGACGCTCGCCGCCGCCGGCGGCGAGATTCACGAGCGTGCCGGGAATCGCCGCGGCCGTCGCAATGGCGACAGCGGCCGTGCCCATCATGGCGTGATGGAGCTTGCCCATCGACAGTGCGCGCACCAGTAGATCGATGTCTTTCGCATCGACGTGTTTGCCGCTCGATGCAACGTAGTTCTTCGGCGGCGCAACGAATGCGATCTTGGGCGTGTGCTGGCGCTTGGCGGCTTCGTCGAGATGTTTGATCAGCCCCATGCGCAACGCGCCGTGCGCACGGATCGTCTCGAACTTCTCGAGCGCCTTCGGATCGTTGTTGATCGCATCCTGCAGCTCAGTGCCCGTGTAGCCGATGGCGTCCGCGTTGAGAAAGATCGTCGGAATGCCCGCATTGATCATCGTCGCCTTGAACGTACCGATGCCCGGCACTTCGAGATCGTCGACGAGATTTCCGGTCGGAAACATTGCACCGCCCGCGCCCTCTTCTTCGGCGGCCGGATCCATGAACTCGAGTTGCACCTCCGCAGCGGGAAAGGTCACCCCGTCGAGTTCGAAATCGCCTGTCTCTTGAACGGCGCCGTCGGTGATCGGCACGTGAGCGACGATGGTCTTGGCAATGTTCGTCTGCCAGATTCGAATCGTCGCAATGCCGTTCTTCGGCACGCGGCTCGGATCGACGAGTCCGTTCGCGATCGCAAACGGTCCGACGGCCGCTGACAAGTTGCCGCAATTGCCCGTCCAGTCGATGAACGGCTTGTCGATCGACACCTGCCCGAACGTGTAGTCGACGTCGTGATCGGGTTTCGTGCTCTTGCTCAGGATCACGACCTTGCTCGTGCTCGACGTGGCCCCGCCCATGCCGTCGATGTGCTTGCCGTACGGATCCGGGCTGCCGATCACGCGCATGAGGAAGCGGTCGCGGGCTTCGCCGGGCGTTCGGCAGCGCTCCGGCAAATCCTGCAAACGAAAGAACACGCCCTTGCTCGTGCCGCCGCGCATGTACGTGGCCGGCACTTTGATCTGCGGTAGATGAGCCATAGGTCGGTCAGGCAGCCTTGTTCGATTCCAGGAAGTCCTGCGCAAAGCGTTGCAGCACGCCGCCCGCTTCGTAAATCGAAACTTCTTCGGCGGTATCGAGCCGGCAGGTCACCGGTACTTCGACCGTCTCGCCGTTCTTGCGATGAATGACGAGCATGACGTCGGCGCGCGGTGCGAGCTTGCCGATTACATCGAAGGTTTCGGTCCCGTCGATGCCGTACGTCTTGCGATTCTGTCCGGGCTTGAACTCGAGCGGCAGAACGCCCATGCCGATCAGGTTCGTACGGTGAATGCGCTCGAAGCCTTCCGCCACGATCGCTTCCACGCCTGCCAGTCTTACGCCCTTCGCCGCCCAATCGCGCGAAGAACCCTGACCGTAATCGGCGCCGGCGATGATGATGAGCGGCTGGCCGCGCTCCATGTAGGTTTCGATCGCTTCCCACATACGCATCACCTTGCCGTCCGGCTCGAGACGCGTGAGCGAGCCTTGTTTCACCTGTCCGTCGACGACCGCCATCTCGTTGATGAGGGTCGGATTCGCAAACGTCGCGCGCTGCGCCGTCAGGTGATCGCCGCGGTGCGTGGCGTAGGAATTAAAGTCTTCCTCCGGCACGCCCATCTTCTTCAGGTACTCGCCGGCCGCGCTGGTCGGCAGGATCGCATTCGACGGCGAAATGTGGTCCGTCGTGATATTGTCGCCGAGCACCGCAAGCGGACGCATGCTCTTCAACGTGCGCTCGCGGGCGGCCAACGCGCCCTGGCCTTCCGTATCCCAATACGGCGGACGGCGGATGTACGTGCTCATCGGCCGCCAGTCGTAGAGCGGACTGACCTTCTCCGAGTCTTTTCTGAGCCGGAACATCGGCTCGTACACTTTACGGAAGTGCTCCGGCTTCACGTACGTCGAGACGATCGCATCGATCTCCTCGTCCGACGGCCAGATGTCCTTCAGCGTGATCGGCTGACCGTTCGCGTCGTAGCCCAATGCGTCCTTCTCGATATCGAATCGGATCGTGCCCGCGATCGCATACGCGACGACGAGCGGCGGCGACGCGAGGAAGGCCTGCTTCGCATACGGATGAATGCGGCCGTCGAAGTTGCGATTGCCGGACAGCACGGCCGTCGCATAGAGGTCGCGGTCGATGATTTCTTGTTGAATCTTCGGATCGAGCGCACCGCTCATGCCGTTACAGGTCGTGCAGGCAAAGGCGACGATGCCGAAGCCGAGCTTTTCGAGCTCAGGCAACAGACCCGCTTCTTCGAGATACAACTGCACCGCCTTCGAGCCCGGCGCGAGCGACGTCTTCACCCACGATTTGCGCGTCAGACCCTTGGCATTCGCGTTGCGTGCCAAGAGTCCGGCAGCAACGACATTGCGCGGATTGCTCGTGTTCGTGCACGAGGTGATCGCCGCGATGATGACGGCGCCGTCCGGCAGCTGACCGGGCGTCTCTTCCCACGGCCGTGCAATCCCGCGCTCCGCGAGTGCCGTCGTCGGCAAGCGCCGATGCGGATTCGACGGACCGGCCATGTTGCGCACGACCGAGGACAAATCGAACTTGAGCACGCGCTCGTACTCGGCGGTCTTCAGCGCGTCCGCCCACAAGCCCGTGTGCTTGGCATAAGTCTCGACGAGCTTGACCTGCGCGTCGTCGCGGCCGGTCAGCCGCAAGTAGTCGATCGTCTGTTGATCGATGAAGAACATCGCGGCCGTCGCGCCGTACTCGGGAGCCATGTTCGAGATCGTGGCGCGGTCGCCCAAGGTGAGCGCCGCCGCACCCTCGCCGTAGAACTCGAGATACGCCCCGACGACTCGTTCCTTACGTAGGAACTCGGTGAGCGCGAGCACGATGTCCGTGGCGGTGATGCCGCGCTGCGGCTTGCCCGAGAGCTCGACGCCGACGATGTCCGGCAGACGCATCCACGACGCGCGGCCCAGCATGACGTTCTCCGCTTCGAGCCCGCCCACGCCGATGGCGATCACGCCGAGCGCATCGACGTGCGGTGTGTGGCTGTCCGTGCCGACGAGCGTGTCGGGAAACGCAACGCCATCCTTCGCGTGAATCACCGGCGACATCCGCTCGAGATTGATCTGATGCATGATGCCGTTGCCGGCCGGGATCACATCGACGTTGTCGAACGCCTTCTTCGTCCACTCGATGAAATGGAAGCGGTCCTCGTTGCGCCGTTCCTCGACCTCGCGGTTCTTTCTGAAGGCGTCCTTGTCGTAGCCCGCATACTCGACGGCCAGCGAATGATCGACGATGAGCTGCACGGGCACGACCGGATTGACCTTCGCCGGATCGCCGCCGCGCGCAGCGATCGCGTCGCGCAAACCCGCCAAATCGACGAGCGCGGTTTGCCCGAGAATGTCGTGGCACACCACGCGCGTCGGATACCACGGGAAGTCCCGATCCCGACGGCGCTCGATTAGCTGCAACAGCGACTCGGACAGAATCTCTGGATCGCAGCGCCGCACCAGGTTCTCCGCGAACACCCGCGAGGTGTACGGGAGCTTGTCGTAGGCGCCCGGCCGCAGCGTTTCGACGGCTTCGCGCGCGTCGAAGTATTCGAGCGAGGTGCCAGGCAGAGGTTTGCGGTATGCGCTGTTCATGGACGATCTTTCAACGGGACGAACTTCTGATTTTCGGGACCGATGTAATTGGCGCTCGGACGAATGATCTTGCCGTCCAGGCGCTGTTCGATGATGTGCGCGCTCCAACCGCTCGTGCGAGCGATGACAAACAGCGGCGTGAACATCGCGGTCGGCACGCCCATCATGTGATAGCTCACGGCACTGAACCAATCCAGGTTCGGGAACATTTTCTTGATGTCCCACATCACGCTCTCGAGCCGCTCGGCGATATTGAACATCTTCATGTTGTTCGCCGCCTGCGACAGCTCGCGCGCCACTTCCTTGATGATCTTGTTGCGCGGATCGCTCACCGTGTAGACCGGGTGACCGAAGCCGATAATGACTTCCTTGCGCTCGACGCGCTTACGAATGTCCGCTTCGGCCTCATCGGGCGTTTCGTAACGCTTCTGCACCTCGAAGGCGACTTCGTTGGCGCCACCGTGCTTCGGACCGCGCAGCGCGCCGATCGCGCCGGCAATAGCCGAGTACATGTCGCTGCCCGTGCCGGCAATGACGCGACCAGTGAACGTCGACGCGTTGAACTCGTGCTCGGCATACAGAATGAGCGAGGTGTGCATGCTGCGCACCCAGAGCTCGCTCGGCCGCTTGCCGTGCAAGAGATGCAGGAAGTGACCGCCGATCGAGTCCTCTTCGCTGTCGGTGTCGATGCGCTTGCCGTTGTGGCTGAAGTGGTACCAGTACAAGAGCATCGAGCCGAGGCTCGCCATGAGCTTGTCGGCGATGTCCCGCGCACCCGGCACGTTGTGATCTTCTTTCTCGGGCGATACGCAACCGAGCGCCGAAACACCGGTGCGCATCACGTCCATCGGATGCGCCGAGGGCGGCAGCTGTTCGAGCACAATCTTCACGCCAGCGGGAATGCCGCGCAGCGAGCGCAGCTTGTTCTTGTATTCGGTGAGCTCGGCGACGTTCGGCAGCTTGCCGTGTACGAGCAAGTACGCAATTTCCTCGAATTCGCACACCGTGGCGATGTCGAGGATGTCGTAGCCGCGATAGTGCAAGTCGTTGCCGGTGCGTCCGACTGTACAGAGCGCCGTATTGCCCGCGACGGTGCCGGAGAGAGCGACGGATTTCTTGGGCTTGAAGCCCGGAGTGGCCGTATCGGTCATGCGAAATCTCCTCGTGGAATCTCGTAGTCGTTATTTCCGCGCCGCAAAGAGGGCGTCCAAGTGCTGCTCGTACGCGTGATAGCCGATCCGCTCGTACAGCTCCTCGCGGGTCTGCATGGTATCGAGGACGTTGCGCTGGTGGCCATCGCGGCGAATCGCGAGATACACGTTCTCGGCGGCTTTGTTCATGGCGCGGAAGGCACTCAGCGGATAGAGCGCAATGGCGACACCCGCGCTGCGCAACTCGTCGACCGAGAACAGCGGCGTCTTGCCGAACTCGGTGATGTTCGCGAGCACCGGCACTTTCACCGCATCGACGAAACGCCGATAGGTGTCGAGATCGTAAGCCGCTTCCGCGAAAATGCCGTCCGCCCCCGCCTCGACGCAGGCGATCGCCCGCTCGATCGCCGCATCGACGCCGTGCACGGCAATCGCATCGGTGCGCGCGATCAAGAAAAAGCTCGCGTCGGTCTTGGCATCGGCCGCGGCTTTGATGCGATCGACCATTTCCTCGGTCGATACGATCTCCTTACCCGGCCGATGACCGCAGCGCTTCGCGCCGACTTGATCCTCGATGTGGCAAGCAGCCGCGCCGAACTTGATGAGGCTCTTGATCGTGCGGGCGATGTTGAGCGCGCTCGGACCGAAACCGGTGTCGATGTCGACCATCAGCGGCAGATCGCACACATCGGTGATCCGCCGAATGTCGGTAAGCACGTCGTCGAGCGTGTTGAGACCCAGATCCGGCATACCGAGCGATCCGGCCGCCACGCCGCCGCCCGAGAGATAAATCGCGCGATACCCAGCGCGTTTGGCGAGCAACGCATGATTCGCGTTGATCGCGCCGACGACCTGCAACGGAGATTCGGCGGCCAACGCCGCCCGAAACAATGCGCCTGGTGTGCTCACGGTGCTACCCATCCACATATAAATGAGTGTTCGATACTCGCAAATCGCATGCCAACCCGCCCGGGGATGAAAATTTTCGATACATCAGCCGTTTAGGCTCAAAAAGGACTAGCCAAAACATCCCGACTGTTTCAGACTTGAAACGCCGCGTTCCAACTGAAACAGGTCGTTCCAATGCTCTCCCCCTACCCGCGCGCCGCATCCGCTCCGCGCGTCGTTGCCGTCGGTCTGCATCGCCTGCGCGATCTGCTTCGAGAAATCGCGCCGAGCTATCGCGAGCTCGCGCGATTGCAAATTCTCGATCGCGGCTTCGATGCCGCAGTGGACGAAATCCGCGCGATGCACGCCGAGGAGCCCATCGATGTCATCGTCGCTGCCGGCTCGAACGGCGCCTACCTGCGCCAACAGCTCGACATCCCGGTCGTGCTCGTACGCGTCGGCGGCTTCGACGTCATGCGCGCGCTCGCACGTGCCCGCAGCATTTCATCACGCATCGCACTCGTGACGCATGGCGACATTCCGCGCGAGGTGCAGCATTTCGACGAATTGTTCGGGCTGGGTATCGAGCTTCGCACGTACCGAACCGAAGAGGACGCCCGCGATTGCGTGCGGGAGCTGAAGGCCAGATCCATTGAAGTCGTCGTCGCCCCGGGGCTCATCGTGGATCTCGCAGAGCAAGCCGGCATGCACGGCATCTTCTTGTACTCGGAAGATGCCGTGCGCGAGACCCTGGACGAAGCACTCGAACGCGTCCGCCTGTCGCGCATCGAAGCCGCCAAGCGCGACCGTCTGAACAGCGTGCTCGCTCATCTGCGCGACGGCGTCGTCGCTGTGGACATGCAAGAGCGCATCGAAGTCGTCAATCCTGCAATGGAGCGCTTGCTGGGACAGCCGATGTCCGCTCTGGTCGGGCGCAAGCTGAGCGACATAGCCCCCGAGCTCACGCTGTCGGCGACGCTGCGGGAGCGGCGTGCGGATATCGAAGAGCTGCAACGCGTCGGAAGCAAATCGCTCGTCACGACGCGCGTGCCGATCATCGAACAAGGCTCGCAGACCGGCGCCGTGCTCACGTGCCAGGATCCGGACGCGATTCAGCGCGTCGATCGTCGGCTGCGTACGCAGCGGCCGCGGCCGAGAACGGCGCGCTATCGGCTCGAAGACATCGTCGGCCATTGTCCTGCGATCGCACAGACTCGAGCCCTTGCACAGCAGTTTGCCCGCAGCGACGCGACCGTACTCATCATCGGCGAAAGCGGTACCGGCAAAGAACTGCTCGCCCAAGGCATTCACATGGCGAGCGCACGCCGCAATCAGCCGTTCGTCGCCGTCAATTGCGCTGCTTTCCCCGCTGCCCTGCTCGAGAGCGAGCTGTTCGGCTACGAGGAAGGCGCGTTCACCGGTGCGCGCAAGGGAGGCAAGGTCGGCCTGTTCGAAGCTGCGCACACCGGCACGATCTTTCTCGATGAGATCGGCGAAATGCCGGTGCCGCTGCAAACGCGCATGTTGCGCGTGCTGCAAGAACGCGAAGTGCTGCGGATCGGCGCGATCGAACCGACGCGCATCGACGTACGCGTCATCGCGGCAACGCACCGCGACCTCGACGCCCAAGTCGCCCGCGGCGAATTCCGCAGCGATCTCTACTACCGGCTCAACATCCTGCGCCTTGCATTGCCGCCGCTGCGCGAGCGCATCGACGACTTGCCCGAGCTTGCGCAGCACATGCTGCGCCGAGTGAGCGACCGAGTACGTCCAGGCACGATGACGCAAGCGCTGCTCGATGAGCTCGTTCGCGCAGGAACGCATTATTCCTGGCCCGGAAACGTCCGCGAGCTCGAGAACTTCGTCGAGCGCATCGCGACGTACGACATTGGGAACAGAAGGGACACTTCTCCACGCGATCTGCTGCGCGAGCTCATTCCGGAAATTTTCGCGAACGCAGCTGCGCCGCAAGCGCCCCTGCTCGCCAGCCATCGCGAAGAAACCGAACTGGAAATGATTGAGCGCGTGCTCGCGGAGTGCGGTGGCGATCGCACGCTCGCTGCCAAGAGGCTCGGCATCGGCCGCACGACGCTTTGGCGAAGATTGTCGCGTGCACAGGCACGGCGAATCAGTTCTGTTCGTCGGTAATTCGATCCTAGACGGGCAATCCTCCTCCCCGCCACTCGAGAACGAAGTCGACTGCCGCTCCTCGCCCCTCATCCGTCTTAGTACTGACGCGCCCACGGTTGCACAGCCCGGCCCGCACTGGTGCGTCATCTACTACGCACGTCGCAGGGGGAAAGCGAATGTCGCGGCTCATCGATTCACGAACGAATCGCCAAGCAGTTCGGCTAGCAGCCCTTTTGAGCTCGTTTGTTGCTGCCGGATCGACAGCAGCGGAGCAATCCGCCCAGTCCACGATCGCAACCACGCAACACCCGGGTGCAGCCGTCTATGCGCAGAGGTGCGCATCGTGTCACGACAATCCCGAAACGTCCAAGGCACCCTCAAAGGCAAGCCTGAGTCGCTTGTCGTCTGCGACGATCGAAAATGCTCTCTACATTGGCAAGATGCGCCCCTTTGCATCGGGCATGCCCACGGCCGATGTCTCCTACGTCGCCGACTATCTATCCGAAGCGGAGCAAACGGACGACGGCTGGACCCAGAGCATGATGTGCCCTGCCGAGCGTCGCACACCGCGATTGGATCGCGCTCCGACCGTAGCGACCTTCGGCTACGACCTCAGGAATAGGCGCCAACTGAGCTACGAGCAAGCAGGATTCGAACCCGACGAACTTCAGACACTCGAGCTCGCTTGGGCAATCGGGTTTCCCGAGGTATCGACAATGCGGAGTCAAGCAGCCGTCGTCGGTACGACGCTGTTCCTGCCCGTCGGCGAGAATCGTAATCGAGTCTTCGCGATCGATGTCTCCAATCAGTCCAAGCCTTGCATTCAATGGATCTACCACTCGCCGAGGACGCTGCGATCCAGCGCAGCGTACGGCGTGCGCGCCGATGGCCGGCCCGTCGTTCTCGTCGGCGACATGGGGGCGTACATTCACCTGATCGATGCCTTGAGCGGCCAGCCGCTCTGGATCAGTCACATGGGGTTGTTCCCGCAATCGATCGCGACCGGCACGCCGGTACTCGTGGGCGACAAGGTGATCGCTCCGTCTTCCCAGTACGAGATCATGATCGCTGCAAACGACAATCACGTGTGTTGCACGTTGCACGGCGGCGTCGTCGCGCTCGATGCCATGACCGGTAAGCGCGTGTGGGAAGCGCACACGATGGAGCATGCGAAGCCATTACGCGATCGCGGCGACGGCCAAATGCTCTGGGGCCCTTCAGGAGCCTCGGTCTGGAACTCACCCTCCATCGACCTCAAGCGCAACCGTCTTTACGTCGGCACCGGCGAAGCGAACTCTGCCCCAGCACATCGCAATACGGATGCGTTGCTGTCGTACGACTTGTCGACCGGCCGGGAACTGTGGTCGTTTCAGGCAACTGCGCACGACGTTTTCAACGTCGGCTGCGGCCCGACGGGCAGCGGCCTCAAAAACTGCCCGACAGAAAAAGAAACCGTCTACCGCGATGTTGATTTCGGCGCATCGACCATTTTGGCGACCACACCGCAAGGACGCGATCTCGTCATTGCCGGTCAGAAATCCGGCGATGTATGGGCCTTGGATCCGGACACCGGCAAGCTCGTCTGGCACACGCCGCTTGGCACCGGTTCAGCAATGGGTGGGATTCACTGGGGTATTGCGGCAGATGAGACCTATGTCTACGCCCCCATAACTAGCCCAGGACAACCGCTACCCGCCAAGACGATCGCAGGTCAACACATTCCGGAGCGTCGACCCGATCCCTCTATTCGCACGGGCGTTTACGCACTGAACCTGTCGGATGGATCCATCGCTTGGTCATTTCCGATCACACCCGACTGTACAGCCGAGCGCAAACGATTCGTCGAACATTGCCAGTATGTCTTCGGCCCCTCGGCCGCTCCGGCCATCATCGGCGACTATTTGATCGTTGGCGCGCTCGACGGACGGATCTACATGCTCCATCGCAAGACGGGCAAGTTGGTGTGGCAGTACGACACGGCACGCGAGTTCCCGACGCTCAACGGCGTCAAGGCAAACGGCGCATCCATCGACAACGCCGGCATTATTGCCGTCAACGGAATGTTGATCTTGAACTCTGGGTACGGCTTGTTCGGCCAGGGACCAGGCAATGTGACATTGGCGTTCAAGCCGGCATCGCGTAAGCGCGATCGCTGAAACGACCTGCGACCGAACGATCCTTCGGCGGTTGCACTGGAGACGGAAGTAAAAAGTTCTCTGCCGTGCGTCCATCCGGCTCAGACCCCGAGCGCAGCTCTCACTTGTGCGCGAAGCTTGTCCTTCTGAACTTTACCGGCTGCTGTGCGCGGCAACGCCGTCTGCCAGAACTCGAGCGTCTTCGGACACTTGTAGCCTGCGATGTGTTGGCGACAGAACTGGATGAGCTCCTGCGCATCCGCTTTGGCACCCGTCTTGAGCACCACGATGGCATGCACGCGCTCGCCCCATTTCTCGTCCGGCACGCCGATGATCGCGCACTCCTCCACGGCCGGATGCCGATACAAGACATCCTCGACTTCGATGGAATAGACATTCTCGGCACCAGTGACGATCATGTCCTTGATGCGGTCGGAAATGTACAGATAGCCGCCCTCATCGAAGTAACCGACGTCCTGCGTGTGCATCCAGCCGCCGCGCAACGCTTCTTCGGTTTCCTTCGGCCGGTTCCAATATCCGAGCATCATGTTGGGACCGCGGGCAATGATCTCGCCTGCGACGCCCGGCGGACATTCCTTGCCCTCGCGATCGACGACCTTGATCTCGTACTCGCACATCGGCCGACCGACGGAGCGCAATCTTCTCGGGTCCGCATCGGGCAAATGATCTTCCGGCGCGAGCAGCGTCAACGCCGGCACTTCGGTCATGCCGTAGCCGTGCGCGAGACCTGCATGCGGGAAACGCTCTCGTGCCGCCAGGATCAACGTGACGGGCATCGCCGATCCGCCGTAGCCGAAGATGCGCACGGAAGAAAGATTCGCAGTCGCGGACTTCGGATGCTTCGTGATCCGGTCGATGACCGCCGGAACCGTGAAGCAGTGAGTGACGCGCTCGCGCTCCATGATTTCGATCAGCGCACCGGCCTCCAGCGTCGGCGTGAACACGTGAACGCCGCCCACCATCGTCGTGAAAAAGATGCCGACCGCCGACACGTGAAACATCGGCGCCGAATGCAAGTTCACGCAGCTCGAATCGATGGAGAATCCGAGCGCGAAATTGCGCGACATGGCGTGCAGACTTTCGTGCGAAAGCATGACGCCCTTCGGCAATCCCGTCGTGCCGCCGGTGAAGAAGATACCGGCGAGATCGTCGCCGCAGCGCATCGACTCTTCGATCGGTTCGCCACGTGCACGCACCGACGCCAGCGTCGGCCCGTCCGTCAACGGCGCGCTGATACCCACGAACAGCGGCGGCTGTTCCATGTTGTTCGCGAGCTTGTGCACCAGCTCGCGAAACTCTTCGCCGAAGAACAGCACGCGCACACCGGCATCCTGGAGCTGAAAACGAATCTCCGGTTCGGCGAGGCGCGTATTGAGCGGCACGATGACTGCGCCGGCCCAGAGCACCGCGTAGTACAGCTCGAGATAGGCGACGCCGTTGTTGGCCAGCACGGCGATGCGATCGCCCGGCGCGACATTGAGCCGCCGCAAACCGCCGGCAAGCTTCGTGACCCCTTCGTAAAACTCTTGCCAAGTCCGCCGATCGTCACCGTCGACCGTCGCCAGACGATCGCCAAAGTAACGCGCTGCACGCACTAACGGCTGCGTCAATCGAACGCGCATCGTTGCTCCAGAATCCGGATGGGAACGCACCCGCGGCGGTCAATGCCCCTTGCCGCTGCGCAACGCTTCCCAGCCTGCCTCGATCCGCGACAGCGCGCGATCGATGACGGGCGTCTCACGGCAAGCGTTGTAGTACGCCGCGACGTTCGGCAGCGTCGCGAACGGATCTTTCATGCCGAAGATCGGCGGATACTGCGCGGCATAGCGCAAGACGGGTGCCGCTGCCAGATCGGCGAGCGTCAAGCGCCCTGCCATCGCATAGCGTCCGGGTTTGATCCAATGATCGAGCCAACCGAGACCGTTGCGAATGTGCGCGAGCGCCGCGTCGACCACGTCCTGATTGCGAGTCGCGCGCGAGAGATTCTTGAACAGCGGCATCATGGGATTCATGACGTATAGATCGATGATCCGCGAGATCAGCCGGACATGCGCGCGATCCAGCGGGTCCTCCGGCACGAGCGACGGTTCCGGATGAACCTGCTCGATGTATTCGCAGATGACCTCCGATTCCGGCAGATTGACGTCTCCGACTCTGAGCACAGGCAGCTTGCGGATGGGATTGATGCGGCCGTATTCCTCGGACTGAAACCCACCGGGAGGATGCTCCCAAGTGAACTCGATGCCCTTGTACTCGAGCTGCATCACGACGCGTTGCGCGAACGGCGAGATGTCGGCGGCATAGAGGTGATACTGAGCCATCGGCGGGCGCTCCAGGAAGGACGTCCGGCGCTGCGCCGGACATTTTTGTCAACTTACTTGATGATTCTTTCTCAGAGTCGAAAGCCGGTCAAGCTTCCTCTCGCGCGCGCAGCGCGGAATACCGCGGCTGATCGACCTTCAATGCATCGATCGTCGAACGCAGCAGATGACTCATCAGCGCAGGCGACGACTCGTCGATCTCGCCGCGTCGAATCATCTCGCACAGCAGCGCTTCGAGCTCCTCCTGCGATCCATCTCGACCGGTGAGCTCGACGAGGCGTGCATGATGCTCGGCTCGAACCGTTGGCGGCTCGCGCAGCGCCCGCACGACGAGCTCGAGCGCATTCGCCGACACCCGCGCCTCGAAAGCGAGGTCGCCCTCGAGCGCCGGAACGACACGCTCGCGCAGGAACGCCGCGACTGCCTCGGCGAGTTGATCGGGTCGGATGGCGCTGGTCATGCCTTTTCCTCACGACGCGATGATGTCGAGTAGATCGAGCTCGGTCTCGGATACGCGTCGGCCGATCATGCCGCGCTCGATCGAACGGTCTCTGCCCTGCTCGAATGCGTGCGACATCTCGCCGCAGCCGACTCCCCAACGCAAAGACCCGAGCGCACGCCAGAAGAGCACGCGCTCCGGTTCGATCTCCGCGCCACCCTGCGAGCGATAGCCCTCGAGCAATTGCTCGAGCGTTCCTACACCGGCGACGACAGAACCGATGTTCCCGAACCGCCATGAATTGACGGTGATCCACCCGAGGTCTTCGGCAGGATCGCCGATGTGTACGAGCTCCCAGTCCAGCACGGCCGTCACGTCGCGCTCGTCGACCATGATGTTGCCGAGCCGGAAATCGCCATGAATGACGCACAACGGCTTGCCTTCGATCCTGTCCAAGCGCTTGCGCAGCCATTTGAATGCCAGTTCGAAGACAGGCGAACGCATCGGCCGCGAAAGGTAGCTGCGCTCCATGGATTCGAGTTGCCCGGTGGCCGTCAGCACGGAGAGCTCGGGCACGCGCGCAGCGGGGATTCGATGGATGCGCGCCAGTATCTCGCCGAATCGAGACGCAAGCCGCTGACGAAGATCGGCGAACCGCTCCTCGCGAAGAATCTTCGTCGGTAATGCCAAACCGCCGACGCGATCCGCAACGAATCCCTCGCCCAATCCATCCGCCGGATCGAGCACCAGGCGAATGTTGGCGACGGGTACGCCGTGCTCTGCAGCCTCCGTGATGATTGCTGCTTCGGTTGCGAGCGGCACCGAGTTCATCAACGGGGCCTGCCCCGGAGGGAGCCGGCGCAGAATGAGCGGCATCACCGTAGCGCCGTGCCGCAGATCGAAGGACCACGTTTGCAAGCTTGCGCCGCCGGTCAGACGACGCAAATCGATCGCCTCGCCGCCGAGACGACGCTCGATCAACGCGGCGAATTGCTGCGCGAAATCGGCGACCTGCTCCATACCTTTCTGAGCGGCTGCACGCGTCACGCAGAAGCCTTGGCTTTGCGTGTATCGAGCTTCTCGGCGCCGAACAGCTCGATCTTCTTGGCCCGCGTGCGCTGCGACCAGTCCGCGATCACCTGCGCTGCGTTGCGGCGCTCCTCTTCCATGACCTCATCGTGTTTGGACGTCCGGTAGGTCACTTCGACCTGAATTCCGTTGGGGTCGTACATGTAGATCGAGCGGACGAAGCCGTGCTCGATCGGACCGAAACAGGTCTTGCCATTCGAGCGAATCCGCTCTTGCATGGAGAGCAGCTCCTCCTCGCTCGCGACTTCGAGCGCGATGTGCATGTCGAAGCTGTGCTTGCGATCGAAGTACTTCGGGTTCGCGTTGTCCGGCGCATCGAAGAACGCGAGGTACTTGCCGTCGCCCAAGGAGAAGAACAGATGCATGTACTCGACGGGCTCGTTCGTTCCGGGCGCTTCCTCGAATACCAGGGCAGCAGCAAGGTCGAGACCCAGCACATCCTGATAGAACCAGCGGGTCTGTTCCGCATCGAGGCAGCGATATGCGACGTGATGTGCACCGCGAATCGGCGAAGGTATGAAATCGGTGGTCGTCATGGCCGTCTCCCGCATGATGGACATAAGACGCGCCGCGGCCCTTGCTCGCTGCGCCGGTTGACTGTTTTCGTCAAATATCTTTACATTATTTTCTCGCGCAAACAACGCATTTGCGCCGTTCCGCGCCGCACCTTCGGAGACTCGTCTTGGCTTCCTTGCTGCACATCCACGCCAGTCCGAAGAAACATCGATCCGTATCTTTGCGCCTTGCCAGCGCGTTCATCGAAGAGGCCCAACGGCTGGATCCTTCGCTCGTCGTGAGCCGGCTCAACGTCTGGGAGGAGGATTTGCCCGAGTTCGGCGAAGATGCTGCGCTCGCGAAATTCGCTCCCATCTTCGGCGAGACGCGAACCGTTGCACAGGAAACGGCTTGGGCTCGTGTCCTGGAAGAAATCAAACGCTTCGATGCCGCAGACCGGATCCTGATCTCCACGCCGATGTGGAATTTCAGCATCCCGTATCGGTTGAAACACTACTTCGATTTGATCATGCAGCCGCGCGTCACCTTCGGCTACGACCGCGAGAAAATGCTTCACTACGGCATGTTACGTAATCGGCCGGTGCAGCTGATCCTCACGCGCTCCTCCGTGCTGCCCGGCGACTTCGTCGACTTTCAGCTTCCGTACTTGAAGTTCGCGCTCGAATACATCGGACTGCGCGATATCAGCGTCCTCGCTGCATGGCGCACCACCCGCCCCACTGCCGAAGAGCGCGAACAGTACGTCGCTTCATTCGAGCCGCAGGCTCGCGCTGCAGCGCAGGCGTTCATGGCGCGTCGGGCGTAGTCGACCGCGCAGTAGCAGATCTCTCAGTTCGGCGTGCACGCGCTCGCTCGTGCAGCCAGCGCCTCTCGCACTCGTCCGCCGACTTGTGCGCCCGGTATTTGAGTGACGGTTCGCGCGACCTGCGTGAGCGCTTCGAGATCGATTCCCGTGCGAATACCGGAGCGCTCGAACATCCATACGAGGTCTTCGGTCGCCACGTTGCCCGTTGCGCCGGGTGCATACGGACAGCCGCCGAGACCCGCAATCGAGGCGTCGAAGCAGCGCACGCCGGCACTCCACGCTGCCCACACATTCGCCGCCCCGAGCCCGTACGTGTCGTGCGCGTGAAACGCCCACGTTGCGATGCCGGGAAACTGCGCACGCGCTGCGCTGAACAAGCTCGTCACCTGAGCCGGATCGGCTCGGCCCGTGGTATCGCAGAGCGCGTACTCGGCGTTCTCCGTCACACGCACCAAATGCTCGATCAACGCAAGCACGGACTCCGCACTCATGCGGCCTTCGTACGGGCAATCGAACGCCGTCGCGACATTCACGCGTAGCCGCGCGTGCGCCGGCAGAATGCCGACAATCTGCTTGAAATCCTCCACGGACTCGAGCGGCGCGCGCCGCACATTGCCGCGGTTATGCCGCTCCGACACGGAGAGCACGAACGCGAGATGATCTGCACCCGCAGCAAGTGCGCGCTCGGCGTGACGCGCATTGGGCACCAGCACTTGCGGATCCAACCCTGGGAGCGACTTCGCTGCCGCTAGCACCTCGGGCGCATCGGCCATTTGCGGCAACGCGGCGGTGCTGACGAACGATGTTGCCTCGACTCGACGCACACCGGCGGCGTGAAGCGCCGCGACGATTTCGATTTTCCGTTGGGTCGGAATCATCCCCGCGATGGACTGGAATCCATCCCGCGGCCCGACCTCGACGATTGACACCGCATCGGAGTCCGTACGTTGCAACTGCATTGTCACCCTTTTCTGCCGCGTTAGCTTCGTAAGAGCGTCATGCGTTCATCTTGCCACGGCGCCGACCTTATCGTAAAGTTTCTTGACGACTTTTCGAGAGGGAAAACGATGTCCAACGACCACTCCTCCGCCGCACCGGCTCCTTCCTCCGCCGAGCTTCTTGCGCGCGCCAAGGCGCTCGTTCCGAGCATTCGCAGCCGGGCTTTGAAGGCGGATGCCGACCGGCGGGTCGCAGACGAAACGATCAAGGAGTTGCTCGACGCACAGATCCTGCAGATGCTCGCGCCGCGACGGTTCGGCGGGCCTCAGGCGGATCTCGTCACTTTTCTTGACGTTGGCATCGTTCTCGGAACGGCGTGCGGCTCGACGAGCTGGTTGTTCGGGATTCTCGGCTGCCATCACTGGGTCCTGAGCCACTTCCCGATCGAGGCTCAGGCGGAGCTGTACGGCTCGAAGAACTATGCGCTCTGGCCGCTCAGCTTCTCCGGCAAAGGCGGTACTGCTCGTCCGGTCGACAGCGGATTTCTCGTTACCGGCCGCTGGTCGTTCTGCAGCGGCATCGACTTCTCGGACTGGATCGGCGGCGGTGTGCTGCTCGAGAAAGAAAATCCCCACGATCTGCACGATCGGTTCAACGTCCTCATTCCGCGCACCGAGGGCGAGGTCATCGACACCTGGTTCACGTCCGGCATGCGCGGCACGGGAAGCCGGGACTTCGTCTGCAAGGATGTCTTCGTACCCAAGCACCGCATCCTCGGACAGGAGGCCATTCAGAGCGGCAACACACCGGGATACGAAGTGCTGCGCAACGAGTATCCGCTCATCACCGCGCCGTTCTATGGCGTGCTGCTGGGCGCGGTCCTGTGCCCGATCCTCGGCATTACGCGCCGCGTGATCGACGATTTCGTCGAAGCCACACGCACCCGCGTCGGCTTCCGCGGCCGTGTGCCGGCCGAACGCCCCGCGATTCAAATGAAGATCGGCAGTGCAATGACGCGTTACGACGCCACGTACCGCATGATCCGCGCGCTGTTCGAAGAGATCGACACCGTCTCGCGCGCAGGCGAGCAATGCACGGTCGAACAGCGCCTACGGCAGCGCCGCGATACGGCGTATGCCGCCCAAGAATGCGTCGAGATCGTGGACGATCTGGTCTCGTGCTCCGGAGCTGGCGCGCAATCGCAAAGCTCCTACTTCCAGCTCGCGCAGCGCGACATCCACACGATCCGCACGCACGTCGTCCTCGACGTCGAGGAAGCGATGGAGCTGTACGGCAAGCACGCGTTGGGACAGTCGCTGAACTCGGTGCGGTACTAGGCTGAAGGCTGGAGGCTGAAGGCTGAAGACTGAAGGCTGAAGACTGAAGGCTGAAGACTGAAGGTAGAGGCGCGCGTTCGCGCGTCAACTCCTGTAGGCTGCAGGCTGGAGACTGTAGGCTGTAGCCGGCGCGCAGAGTTCGCCTCTCCTTTGGGGAGGTCAGGCAGAGCGAGATTTGCCTCTCCTTGGGGAGAGGCGGGCAGAGCGGAGCGTGCCGGTGAGGGGACGTTCGCAGAATGGAGAATCGAGAATTGATCGCGCTCGTCGTGCGCGTCGATCCCGCATCCAGCCTTCGGCCACCTTCTCCCCGAAAGGAGAAGGACAAGTCAGCGCATCGCGCCTGCTTTGCGCCTAAAGGCGACAGGTTGGGCGCGCAGCGCGCCGACTTCGAAGGGCCTTTAAACAAACTTCGGCCGTCTCTTCTCCCGAAACGCTGCGACGCCCTCTCTGAAATCCGGCGACTGCCCGGCTTCGCGCTGCATACGACGCTCGAGCTCGAGCTGATCGGCGAACGATCCGTCGAGTGCCTTCCAGATCGCTTCGCGCGTTCGCGCAAGCGCCAACGACGGACCGCGTGCGAGACGCAGCGCGAGATCGATGGCAGTGGCATCCACTTGGTCGTCCTCGACGACGCGATTCACCAAGCCCCAACTCATTGCCGTTGCGGCATCGAGTCGATCGCCGAGCAGGACCAACTCCATCGCACGGACGCGTCCGATCGTGCGGGCAAGCAACCAGGATGCGCCCGAATCGGGCACGAGGCCGACGCGCGTGAACGAATGCAGGAAATACGCCTTGCTGCCCGCGACGATGAGATCGCCTGACAATGCGAGCGACGCCCCTGCACCGACTGCCGCACCACGAACGGCAGTGACGATCGGCACCGGAGAGCGCTGCAGCTCGAGCATGAACCCGTTGAGGTGGGTCTCGAGCACGGCCCCGGCATCGTAATTCGGATCGCTCAAGTCGAGATCCGGACCGATATTGAAGCCCGCACAAAAGCCGCGGCCCTCGCCTCTCAGCACGATCGCTCGCGCGCCCTTCATCGCGGACTGCAAGGCTGCCGCGAGCGCATCGAGCATCTGCGGCGTAAGCGCATTCAGGGTATCCGGCGCATTCAACGAAATGACAGCGACAGCATCCCGCTGCTCGCAAAGCACGAGGCCGCTCGGCATCTCAAATCACCTGACCGTCATCGATCTGGAAAACGCTACCGGTCACGTGCGAGCTTTCATCGGACGTGAGATGCGCCACGATCGGCAGTACGGCATCGATCGGCATGAGCCGGCCTCGCGGGAGCTTCTCGATCATGCGCTTGCCGGCTTCGCTGTTGAACCAGTCCGCATTGATCTCGGTGAGCATGTAGCCGGGACAGACTGCGTTCACGCAGATTCCCGATCGCACCCACTCCTTCGCAAATCCGCGCGCGAGCATCACTGCCGAAGCCTTGGAGGAGCAGTAAGCAACCAGACCGGACAGCGCATGAATGCCGCCCATCGAGGCGAGCACGACGATGCGGCCCCGACGCGCGGTTTCGGCACCCGCTGCAAGAAGGCGCTTGCCTCCTTCACGGACAGTGAGAAACACGCCGCGACTGTTGACGGCATGAATCGCATCGAAATCAGCCGCCGCAAGCTTGATCGCGGGCCCTTCCACATTGATGCCGGCGTTCGCGATGACCGTATCGACCGTGCCGAATCGCGCCTGCGCTTCATCGTAGGCACGAACGATCGATGCCTCGTCCGTCACATCGAGCGACACGGCATGCGCTTCGCCGCCTGCCGCTTTTATTCGCTCTGTCAGCGCCGCAAGGCGTTCGACCCGGCGTGCGCCCACGACAACCTTTGCGCCGCGCTGCGCCAGCAGCTCGGCGAAGGCTTCGCCGAGTCCGGACGATGCGCCCGTAATCAGCGCAACGCGCCCCCGATGAGTTTGCTCTTTCGTTGCGCTCATACGGCGAAGTTTTGTTCTTCGAGCCACGTTCGCACGATGTTCGCCGCCTGAGCGCCGAGCTCCGGCTGATTGTGGTAGTAGTGCGTCGCGCCCTTGATATCGAAGTACGCCTTGCGATCGTGCGACACTGCAGCGTAGAGCCGTTGCGCATGGCTCGGCGTGCACGCATCGTCGGCCGTGTTGTTGATCACGAGCACGGGTTTGCTCACGACCGACAGACTCTTCGGACCGTCCGCGTTCGCATCGTCGTAGCTCCACTGCGACAGCCAGCTGCGCAGCGTCGAGAACCGCGCCAAGCCGACCGGGCTCATGTTCACGATCTTCGGGTCGCCCAAGTAGCACCAGTTCGGACGGCGGTCGTTCGGATCGATCGTCGGATCGACCCAGCGCGGATCGGCCATCGTGCCGTGCGTGACGAAACCGAACTCCTCGTACACGCGCCCTTTCGAGCGCAGCCAGGCGAGCTTTTCCTTCACCCAGGCCGTGATGCGGCGATTCCGCTCGATCTGGGCAGCGCGATATCGCTCGAGGAATTCCGCGCTGAACGGCGGCTTGATCTCGCCGGAGTAGATATCGAGCGACGGATCGCGCTTTTCCGGATCGCTCTCGTCGAGGATGGCCGGATCGATCCACTCGGTCAGCGTCCCATGACGCGAGACGTGCGCGGCCATTTGGATCACGGCATCGCCAGGCTGCAGATTCGCTCGCGTGAGATCCGGGCCGTCCCCGCCCGGGCTGTCGGTCACCGTCGGCCGCTCGGCCTGCGCCTGATAGAACGCCGACAACGAACCGCCGCCGCTCCAGCCGAGCATGATCACGTTCTTGTAGCCGAGCTTCTCGCGCGCATAACGCACCGCGCTGCCGAGATCGAGCACGACTTTTTCCATGATCAATGCGTAATCGACGCCGCGATAACGGCTGTCGACGGCGAGCACGTGCACACCCGCTTCCGCGAACTGCTTCATGATCGGCAGGCCCGCGGTGCCGCCGATCGGATGCATGGAGACGAGCACCGTCGGCGAATCGGTTTCGGGACGAATCACCTGTCCCGACAACGCAATGACGCCCTCGCTGGTGCCGTACGTGTCCTTGAACACGGCCTGTTCTTTCGAAACGATCCAGACCGGAACGCGGACGACCTTGCGCGGTTGTGACATCGAGCTCTCCTCCGCTCAGAGCGAGCGGGCAATGATCAGTTTCATGACTTCGGACGCGCCGCCGTGAATGCGGTCGATGCGGCTGTCCCGGAACAGGCGCGAAATCGGGTATTCGTCCATGTAGCCGTAGCCGCCGAACAACTGCACGCACTCGTCGATGACTTTACATTCGGTCTCGGTGACCCACAGCTTCGCCATGGCCGCGGTCGTCGCATCGAGCTGGCCTTGCAGATGCAAGGCGACACAGTGATCGATGAACACCCGTCCGACCGTGGCGTTGGTCCGTGCTTCGGCAAGCTTGAACTGCGTGTTCTGGAAATCGAACAGCTTGCGGCCGAACATGTTGCGCGAGCGCGTGTGATCGAGCGTCAGCTCGATCGCTCGTTCCATCATCGCCTGTCCCATCGCGGCGATGATCAAGCGCTCCTGCGGCAAGAAGCGCATCATGGTCTTGAAGCCTTCGCCTTCCTTGCCGAGCAGGTTTTCCGCCGGCACGCGGACGTTGTCGAAGAACAGCTCCGACGTGTCCTGCGCTTCGCGGCCGACTTTCGCGAGATTGCGGCCGCGGCGGAATCCTTCGGCGTTGGCCGTTTCGATGACCAGCAAGGAAATGGCGTTCGGCTGCGCCTCGCTCGGCGTGCGGCAGGCCAGCACGATCAAGTCAGCGGTTTGGCCGTTCGAGATGAACGTCTTCTGACCGTTCACGACGTAGTAGTCGCCTTCGCGCCGCGCGGTCGTACGAATCGATTTGAGATCCGAGCCAGCGCCCGGCTCGGTCATGCCGATGGCGAGCACCAGCTCGCCGCTGACCATTTTCGGAATCCAGCGCGCGCGCTGTTCGTCGTTCGCGAGGTGATAGATGTAGGGCGCGACGATGCCGCTGTGCACGGGCGCGCCGAATCCCTCCAAACCGCGGCGGCCGATCTCTTCGATCACGACCAGCTCGTAACGGAAATCGCAGCCCGCGCCGCCGAACTCTTGTGGCGCAGAAGGACACAACAGTCCCGCCTCGCCGGCTTTCAGCCAAAAATCGCGATCGACGATGCCGGCTTCGCGCCAACGCTCGAGCACGTCGGGCCCTGCTTCACGATCGAGGAACCGGCCGACGGCGTCGCGAAACATCGCGAGATCGTCGTCGTTCATGATGGGTCTAGTGAGATTCATGGCAGATCACCCTGCATCGCGCGAAGCGCAGCGGATCAAGTGAGCTTCACGAGCATCTTGCCGATGTTCATGCCGGCGAACATATCGAGGAACGCCGCCGGCGCTTGTTCGATCCCGTGATAGACCGTCTCGGCGGCGCGAATGCGGCCGGCTCGAATCCATTCGGCGATCTTTTCGCGGAAGACGTCGCGGATCGCTGCGTCGTGATCGCTGAGCAGGAAACCTTCCATCCGCAAGCGGCGCGCTACGAGCTCGAACATGTTGGAAGGACCGGGCTCCGGCGTATCCCCATAGCTGCCGATCATGCCGCACACGGCGATGCGGCCGAAGTTCGCCATGTTCGACATCGCCGCTTCGAGCTGCCGGCCGCCGACGTTGTCGAGATAGACATTGATGCCTTCGGGCGCCGCGCGCTTGAGCGCCGCAGCAAGATCGGGCTCGGCGCGATAATCGATCGCCACATCGACGCCGATCTCGCGCAAGAACTGCTGTTTCTGCGGACCGCCGGCGGAGCCGATGACACGGCAGCCATGAATTTTCGCCATTTGGCATGCGGCGGATCCGACGGCTCCGGCCGCGGCAGATACATATATAGTCTCGCCCGGCTGGAGATTTGCGATCCGAAACAGGGCCACGTACGCGGTCATGCCGGTATTTCCGGCAATCCCGAGATAGGCCTGCGGCGGCAGCGGCGTCGCGGGCAGTTTCGTCAGGTTCTTCGCCTTCGCGTTACAGACTTCGCGCCAGCCGTAGTAGGAAAAGACCAGATCGCCCGCGCCGAACTCCGGCACGGTCGAGTCGAGCACGATGCCGACGGCGGCGCCGTCGAGCACGTGTCCGAGCCGATAGGGCTGAATGTAGTTCGGCCGATCGTAAAGACGGTTGCCCATGTACGGATCGACCGACATCCACAAATTGCGCACGCGGACCTCGCCGGGCGCAGGCAGCGGCACTTCCCTCGTGACGAGCTCGAAGTTGCCCGGTGCTGCGCCGCCGACCGGACGCGAACGAAGATGGATCTCCCGCGATGTAATGACGGACATCGCCTGCCCGCTCACGCCGCTTTGATCGGATAGAACGTCTTGCCTTCCGCTGCCATTTCTTTCAGCAGCCGCGGCGGTGCGAAACGTTCGCCGTACTCCGCTTGGAACTTCTCGACACGCGTAACGAACTCGCGAACGCCGACCGAATCGATGAGGCTGATCGGCCCGCCGGTCCACGGCGCAAAGCCCCAACCCAACGTCGCGCCGACGTCGGCATCGCGCGCTGCGGTCACGACGCCTTCATCCATGCATCGCGCCGCTTCGATCGCTTGCCGATACAGCAGACGTTGCTTCAACGTTTCGATCAACTCCGGCGTCGTGCGCGCAACTTTCACCGGATATGCCTCGGCAAGGCCCGACCACAACCGCTTCGGCGCACCTTGCGGATAGTCGTAGAAACCCTTGCCGTTCTTGCGGCCGAACCGCTCCGCGGCGACCATGTCGATCAGCACCTTGTCCGTGCGGCGAGCGGTTTCGGATTCGCCGAGATCCAGACGGCGCTGACGCGCAATGCGGTCGAGCAAATCGATCGCCACGTCGTCGGCGAGCTCGAGCGGACCGCGGGGCATGCCCGTCATGCGGCCGACGTTGTCGATGATGGCCGGCGCAATGCCGTCGAGCAGCATCTCGAGACCTTCGGTGATGTAGGTTTCGAACACGCGGCTCGTATAGAAACCGCGGCTGTCGTTCACGACGATCGGCGTCTTCTTGAGCAGCTTCACGTAGTCGAGCGCCTTGGCGAGCGTCTCCTGGCTCGTCTTCTTGCCCACGATGATCTCGACGAGATCCATGCGGTCGACGGGCGAGAAGAAATGAATGCCGATGAAGTTCTCGGGCCGCTCCGCCGCGGTCGCAAGCTCTGTAATCGGGAGTGTCGAGGTGTTGGAGGCGAACACGGCCGTCGGCGCGAGCTGCGCCTCAGCACGCTTGGTGACATCCGCCTTCAGCTTCCGATCCTCGAACACCGCCTCGATGACGAGATCCGAGCCTTTGATCGCGGAATAGTCTTCCGTCGGCTGAATGCGCGCGAGGATGGCGTCGCGTTGTTCAGTCGTCGTCGTGCCCTTCGCGACCGCTTTGTCGAGCAATCCGACCGAGTATCCTTTGCCCTTCTCTGCATTCGCTAGCGAGGTATCGATCAACACCGTCTCGATACCCGCGCGTGCTTGTACGTAAGCGATACCTGCACCCATCATGCCGGCACCGAGCACCGCCACTTTGCGAACCTGATACGGCGGAACGTCGGCAGGCCGCGCAGCACCTTTCGCCAGCGCCTGTTTCGAAATGAAGTTCGTGCGCAGCATCGCGCGTGCTTGCGAAGTCTGCTGACAAGCAAGGAACAGCCGCGCCTCGACGCGCAACGCTGCATCCATGGGCAAGCCGAAACCTTCGTAAACGCAGCGCAGAATCAATCGCTGCGCGGGATAGTTGCCGTAGCTCTTGCCGTGAACCTGCGCGTTGATCATCGAGAACAGGTTCATGCCCGCATCCGTGTAAGGACCGTCGGGCATCTTGTGGTCCTTGCGATCCCACGGGGCAATGCCTTCGTTGCCGGCGCGAATCCAAGCTTTCGCTGCTTCGACCGTCTTGCCGGGCTCGACGATTTCGTCGATGAGCCCGATGGCATGCGCCTGCTCCGCCGGCATCGGCGCACCGGTGAGCATGAGATCCAACGCATTGCGCACTCCGGCCAATCGCGGCGTGCGTTGCGTGCCGCCGCCGCCCGGCAGCAAGCCGATCGTCACCTCGGGCAAACCGACTTTCACGGCTTTCGTTGCGATGCGGCGATGCGCAGCCAACGCCAGCTCGAATCCGCCACCGAACGCGAGCCCTTCGAGCGCCGCAACGACCGGCTTGCCGACCGTTTCGAGTGCGCGCAGCGCCCAGCTCATGCGCGACGACTTCTTCAGTGCCGCTTCGAGCGCCTCGCCCGTGAGACGAATGCCCGCATTCTCCGCCAGCTCGCCGATGTCCGCGCCCGCGCAGAAACCGTTCGATTTCCCGGACGTCAGCACGGCGCCTTTCACCCGCTCGTCCCGAATGATTTCGACGAGCTCGTCGAGATCCGCGACGGCGGACTCGGTGAAGGTGTTCATGGTGCGACCCGGCACGTCGAAGACGAACGTGACGATGCCGTCTTGATCGATGGAGTGAGTGAAGTTCTTCATTGGATGGCGCCCCGCGGAAATTACACGCGCTCGATGATCGTGGCGGTGCCCATGCCCGCCCCCACGCACAAAGTGACCAATGCCGTCTGTTTGCCGGTCCGTTCCAGCTCATCGAGCACGGTACCCAGAATCATGGCGCCCGTCGCACCGAGCGGATGACCCATCGCGATCGCGCCGCCGTTGACGTTGACCTTGGCGTGATCGAGCCCGAGCTGCTGCATGTAATACAGAACGACCGACGCAAAGGCTTCGTTGATCTCGAACAGATCGATGTCCGATACGCTCATGCCCGCGCGTGCCAGCGCCTTCTTCGTGACCGCAACCGGTCCGGTCAACATGATCGACGGCTCGGAACCGATCGACGCAGTCGCTACGAAACGTGCGCGCGGCTTGAGACCGAGCGCCTCGCCCTTCTCGCGCGTGGCGATGAGCACGCCTGCCGCACCGTCCACGATGCCGGAGCTGTTGCCGGCGTGATGCACGTGATTGATCGTTTCGAGCTCCGGATAGCGTTGTTTGATGACGGCATCGAACGCCGCCACGCCGATGCCCTCGAACGCCGGTTTGAGATTGCCGAGACCCTCGAGCGAAGTTTCCGGACGCATGTGCTCGTCGCGCGCCAACACCGTGATGCCTTCGTGCACGACCGGCACGATCGACTTCGCGAAACGCCCCTCCTTCCATGCCTGCGCCGCGCGCCGCTGACTCTCGACAGCAAACGAATCGACGTCCTTGCGGGAGAAGCCGTACAGCGTCGCGATGACGTCCGCGCCGATGCCTTGCGGCGTGAAGTACGTACGAAAGGCCACGTCGGGATCGATCGACCATGCGCCGCCGTCGGAACCCATCGGCTGACGGCTCATGCTCTCGACGCCGCCGCCGATCGCCACCTCGGCCTCGCCGGCGATCACCTTCGCTGCGGCGATGTTGCAAGCCTCGAGCCCGGAAGCACAGAACCGATGAATCTGCGCGCCCGCGACCGTCTCCGCGAATCCGGCGTTGAGCGCCGAGACACGAGCGATGTTCGCGCCCTGCTCGCCCAGCGGCGAAACGCAGCCGAGCAACACGTCGTCGACCACCGAAGTATCGAGCCCGTTGCGGTCGCGCAGCGCTTGCAGGACTTGGGTCGCCAGCGCAATCGCGGGCACTTCGTGCAGCGAACCTTTCGCGTTGCCGCGCCCGCGGGGCGTGCGGACGGCATCGAAGATGTAGGCTTGTCTCATCGGGATTCCTTTAACAGCTTGAAAGGCCGCACCGGCGCGCGCGAAGCGGGTGCGGACGTGGAAGCAAACCGCATCATAGTCAATTTACTTGACTTAGTATTCACCAAGATTCGTAGAGATAGCAACACTGCGGCGGTGTCCGCAAAGTGACGAACTTGACGGGTGCATTTTGTCGTGTCCAGGCGCGAGGCGACCGTCGCCCCGGCAGCGCCGATATCGTCAATAAACTTGACGACCAATCCGCGATGCACTACGGTTCCGCACCATTCGGAACCGAGCTCGGGCGTTCGACTGGAGGAGACGTGAGCGAGAAAGGCTTTGCGGAAGGCGCATGTCTCCCGCCGCTGCACGAGGTCGTCAGGAGAGCGAGCTCGACGTCACCAGCCGAAGCAGCCATGAACCTGAGCGATGACCTGAGACGGGCGTTGCGCCAGGTTGCATCGTCCGTCGCCATCGTCGCCGCGCACGGCACGTCGAATCCGATCGGCATGACTGCGACGGCGCTTTCCGTCGTGTCTTTGACGCCTCCCGCGCTGCTCGTTTGCGTCAATCGCACGTGCCAGCTACACACCGCCATCCTCGAGCGGCGTGCGTTCCGGATCTCGTATCTCTCGCAGGCGCAGTCGGAAGTTGCCTCCGTGTTCGGCGGCGGTCGAGCTCAGGAAGAGCGCTTTGCAGTCGGCAGTTGGGATCTCGACGCCGCTCACGGTCCCGCATTGCGCGGTTCGCTCGCGAGCTTCGGGTGCTCGCTATCGAGCCAGCTCGATCACGGGACTCACACGATCTTCGTGGGCACGGTGGAAGACGTGCGGTTCGGCAGCGAGCGCCCGCTGCTCTATCGCGACGGCGCTTACTGCAGGGTCGTGTGATCGGAATCGGCTGACGCTAGCGGCTACCTTCGCGACCGCCGGCCCCGGCCGGTCGATTCCGTGCCCGCATGCTCGCGCTGACGGCGGCGAACCTTGATCTTCTCCTCGGGTTGCACCGGATAGATCACCGGCGGTCCCCAGTCCTTGGCAAATGCCGCTTGCAGGTTCTTGACGTGCTGCTCGCCGATGCGCTCGGCGAGCTGCTGCGAAATGAAATTCACCGCCGCTTGCGCATCGCGGCGAACGGCCTTACCCGTCGGCGTGAGCTCGACGATCTTGCTGCGGCCGTCGTTCGGGTCGTCGCGCAGCTCGAGAAAGCCCTTCTCGACGATCTGATTGAGCGTGATGTGAACGGCCTGGCGCGTCAGTCCCATGGCTCGCGCAATCTCCGACGGCCTCCTCAGACCCAGCATCACACGAATCATGACGCTGGATTCGGCGTGCGTGAGCGTCGGCCAGCCGCGCGCCCGCAAGCTCCCTTGAAGGCCTTCGTCGAACCATTCGAATCCCTGCAACAGCGGGACGATGAGATACGCGATTTGGTCAGCCATGCGGTCGCCAAGTCTCCACCGAGTTGGAAAGCCGCGAAAGCTTAGCGCCGGTGTTCGCCGCTCACCAGTTCAAAAGACAAGGGAGGCCGACCGAACGACCGGCCTCCCGAGGGTAAGAGCAGATTCGGACTAGAAGTTGATCCTGGCTTGCAGGCTGAAATTGCGCGGCGGCTCCACCGAGGCGATTCGCGCATCCGGATCGAGGAACGTATTTGCGAGACCGCCGGAGCTGCCGAAGCCCTTGACGAGCTCATCCGTCAGGTTCCGACCGATCACAGAGATTTCCCACCGACCGTCCGCATCGCCGATACCGAGCCGCGCATCGAGCACGGTCACGGCCTTCTGCATGGTCACGGGATCAGCCGTGAAGTCGCGATACGAATCGTCCTGATAACGCGGCGAAACCGACGCAATCAGATTCAGATTGCTGGCGAGCGGAACGCTGGCGTTGAGGTTCAACGACGCGGAGTACTTCGGCGCGAAACCCAGACGCTTGCCGTCGAGATTGCAACTGCCGGCCAAGCTGCCGTCCGGCGTCTGACCGGGATTACAGGGGCCGGAAGTGAATCCGACGTATTTCGCCGTCGGCAGCCATGCCAAACTGCCGTCGATGCTGAAGATCGAGGAAAGAATGAAACGGAAATCCGCCTCGAGACCTCCGACTCTCGCTTCCGGTGCATTGCCCGTGAAGATTTGCGCCACCAGTCCCCCGTTCGTCGGGATCTGTGCAGACACCTGCATGTCCTTGTAGACCGTATAGAAGCCGGCGAAGTTGATGTAGCCGAGGCCCGGGAAGCCGAGCTTCGTGCCGACTTCGTACGAGGTCGCAATCTCCGGCTTGAACTCGAAGCCTTCGGCCGTTGCGTTACCGATCGCGCCTTGGAAACCTCCGCTCTTCGAGCCCTTGCCGTAACTGGCGTACACCATCGAATCGCGATTGAACGCGTATTGCAGCGAGACCGCAGGATCGAAGCGGCCCTTCTTCAAATCGTCGCGGATGTCCTCGACCAGCGTACCCGTGAAGTCCGTCGCCGCATTCGGACCGCCGAAGCGTTGATAGACCGCCTCTTTCTTTTCTTCCGTGTAGCGGCCGCTCACGTTGAGGCGCCACTGATCCGTGATGCGCCACGTCACTTGCGCAGCCACCGAATAGACTTCGCTGTCCTGAGTGAATTCGCGATACGTGCTGGCCGGCGGCGCGAACAAGACGCCGGTGGTGCGCTGCTCGAACAGATCGGCGGTCGAGTAATACGCACCGATGACGTAACTCACCCTTCGATCGCTCGGAGAGACGAGACGGAACTCTTGCGAGATCTGATCGAAATCCTGGTTGAACACCGCCGTGGCGAACTGGCCGACATAGAAGTCGGCATCCACCAAGCTCCGGTTCTCGAATGCCGAATAGCCCGTGATCGACACGAACTGCAAGCCGCCGAGATCGACATCGAATTGTAGGGTTGCCGTTTCGGTATCGAGGTCGTCGTACTCGGGGCCGCCCTCGAGGAACGTATCCTTCGTGAAGTCGAGCGGATAACCGAGATTGCTGATCACCTGCATCGGAATACCGTTCTGATCGACGGTCGCATTCTCGTACTTGGCCGTCACGCTGACCGGTCCGCCGCCGTCGTACACGGCAACGATGCGCCCGATGAGTTCTTCGCGGCTCGGCTGTCCTTCGCCGAGATACGTGTTCTCGATATAGCCGTCGAAATCGGAGTACTTGCTCGCGACACGAACCCGGAAGCTGTCCGAGATCGGCAGATCCACGGCACCTTCGACCGACGGACCTTCGTGATCGAAGTTGTACAACGCATTGAAGTAGCCGCCGAATTCGGTGCCAGGGCGGCGAGTCACGATGTTGATCGCGCCGGCGCTCGTGTTCCTGCCGACGAGCGCGCCCTGCGGACCGCGCAGGACTTCGATGCGCTCGATATCGAGGAAGGGCGCTGCGAATTGGCGCGCATTACCGCCGTAAATACCGTCGATGAACATGACGACGGACTGATCGAGCGACGGGCTGCCTGGGCTCGAACCGATGCCGCGCATTGCGATCAAGTCGGCCGCGGGAGACTTCGCGATCGTCAGGTTGGGGATGAGCGGCGCCAATTGCTGGAAATTGTTGATCGTACGAGTGGCGAGCTGATCTCCCGAGACGACGGCCAGCGAGATCGGCACCTCTTGCAAGCGCTCGGTGCGCCGTTGCGCCGTGACGACAATTTCTTCGAGTTGAATGGCACTGCGCGCCCCTTCCGTTGTGTCGGCTTGCTGAGCGGCGGCCGTCTGCGACATCGCAACAGTTGAAGTGGCAAGGCCGGCCACGGCGCAAATCCATGAAGTTCGCTTGGAACGCATTTCCCCCTCCCCGGCAGGTTACAAGACGCAAGTCGCTTTTCGAGTGTTGTAATTGGGCGAAAGGTCTCTCCATTCGAATCGTTTGTCAATAGAGTTGACAACCGTCGCGGTACATCCGGCACAATTCATCTCGAAATAGCAGAATTTATATAAGCGATGCGCCTTCTTGCGCTGCGAGACCGATATGCTCGTCGAGCGCCGTGCATCGTCAGTTCGTTTGACTTTTACGGCGGACGGCCGACGCGGGCCGCACGCCTGGCGGGGGAAAGCTCTTGTCAGTCCAGTCAGCGCAACAGCCATCGGCAGCGGCCGAAGCGCCTTCCGCGCTCACGTATGCCTGGTACGTCGTCGCCGTCCTGACCGCGGCCTATCTGCTCTCACTCATCGACCGCATCCTGATCGGCCTGTTGGTCGAGCCGATCAAAGCCGACATGTTGCTCGCAGACACACAGATCGGTCTGCTCGTCGGTTTCGGCTTCGTGCTCTTCTATTCGACGCTCGGCGTACCGCTCGGCTCGCTCGCCGATTCGAGCAATCGCAGGAACCTGATCGCCGCCGGCATTACGGTGTGGAGTCTTGCGACAGTGGCCTGCGGGCTGGCAACGAATTTCACCTCACTGCTCATCGCACGCATGATGGTCGGTGCGGGCGAAGCGACGCTGTTTCCTTGCGCAATTTCCACGTTCAGCGATCGATTCCCGCGCGAGAAGCTCGGGCTGGCCATGAGCATCTTCTCCTTCGGCGCGCTGGCCGGCATGGGACTTGCGATGGCCGGCGGCGGCGAGCTCGTGAGGTGGGCTGCAACGATCGGCTCAGTCGAGTGGCTTGGTTTTACGCTTGCGGGTTGGCGACTCGTCTTCGTCGTCATCGGCCTCGTCGGGATTCCGGTCGCCCTACTCGTCCTCACAACGGTGCGCGAAGCGCCGCGCCTCACCACGCCGGCCGTTGCGCCGCCCTTCCGCGATCTCATCCGTGCGATCGCTTCTCACCGACGCGCCTACTTCGGCTTGTTCGCCGGTTTCGGCGCTCAAGTGCTGTCGACCTACATTCCAATGACCTGGGCAGCGGCCTACTATCAGCGCACGTTCGGTTTGACCCCACAGGTCATCGGCTGGTCGCTCGGATTCATTTTTGCGGTGTGCGGCGGAATCGGACTCGTCATCGGCGGACGCTGGAGCGATAAGCGTGCCTCGCGCGGCGTCATCGACTCGCCCGCCGAAGTGCTCATGTGGAGCATTCCGATGCAATTGCCTCTGATCTGTATCGCGTTTCTCGTTCAATCGCCGACCGCCTCTTTGATCGCGCTTGGCATCCTGCTCATCGTCGCCTCTATGTACGGGGGACTGCAGGGCACGATCGTGCGTCTGATGAGTCCTGCGGGTATGCAGGGTCGCCTCATGGCGCTCTACCTGCTCATCGTGACGATCGTGGGCATGGGCTGCGGTCCGTTGATCGTCGGCGCGTTGAGCGATCGCGTGTACACGGGTCAGTGGGCACTCGGCCAAGCCGTTACGACGACCATGGCCGCCGCTGTGACCGTCGCGGGCTCGATTCTCGTCTTTACGCGCCCGGCGATGCGCGCCGTCATGCAGCAAATCCTCGACCGGGAGCTGCAAACCCGGCGTTCGCTCTGACAATCTTTCCGAGGAATCACGATGGATTTCAATTTGCCCTCCGACTTGATCGCCTATCTCGCCGAGCTCGATGACTTCATCGAACGCGAAATCAAGCCGCTCGAACAAGCCGACGACAACATTCGCTTCTTCGATCACCGCCGCGAATGGGCGCGCACGGACTTCGAGCGCGGCGGATTACCGCGACACGAATGGGAAGCGCTGCTCGCGGAAGCGAAACGCCGCGCCGACGTCGCCGGGCATCTGCGCTTCGCTCTACCGCGCGAATTCGGCGGACGCGACGGCTCGAATCTGTGGATGGCCGTGATTCGCGAGCACCTGGCCGCCAAGGGACTCGGTCTACACAACGACCTGCAAAACGAGCACTCCATCGTCGCGAACTTCCCGCAAGTGCTCATGTTCCGCGACTTCGGTACGCCGGAGCAGCAAAAGGAATTCATCGCCGGCATTCTCGACGGCACGCGCTCGGTGCCCTTCGGGCTCACCGAACCCGAGCACGGTTCCGATGCAACGCATATGGAAACGACCGGCGTGCGCGAGACGCGCAACGGTAAGCCAGGCTGGCGCATCGACGGCCGCAAGATGTGGACCACCGGAATGCACGTCGCGACGCACGTCATGGTGTTCGCGCGGACGTCCGGCAAACCCGGCGATGCCAAGGGCATCACGTGTTTTCTCGTGCCCGCCAAGGCGCCCGGCGTGGTCGTCGAGGAATATCTTTGGACGTTCAACATGCCGACCGACCATCCGCGCGTGCGTTTCGACGGCGTGTGGGTTCCCGAAGATGCGATCCTCGGCGAGGAAGGCGACGGCCTCAACGTCGCCCAGCACTTCGTGCACGAGAATCGGATTCGTCAGGCCGCCTCCTCGCTGGGCGCCGCCGATTACTGTCTGCGAGAGAGCGTGCAATACGCACGCGAGCGCAAGACCTTCGGCAAGCCGCTCGCAACCAACCAGGCCATTCAGTGGCCGCTCGTCGAGATCGCCACGCAGATCGAAATGTTGCGCCTCTTGATCCGCAAGACGGCGCACGAGATGGACCAGATGCCGAAGAAGGACGTGGCGCTGTATCTCTCGGACAAGGTGAGCATGTGCAATTACTGGGCGAACCGCCTGGTTTGCGAGGCCGCGGACATTGCGATGCAAGTGCACGGCGGCATCGGTTACTCGCGTCACAAGCCGTTCGAGCACATCTATCGTCACCACCGCCGCTATCGCATCACCGAAGGTTCCGAGGAAATCCAGAAGCGGCGCATCGCCTCGCACCTGTTCGGTTTCGTCAAGGCGCCGCCGCGAAAGTGACGAGAGCGAAGCCGTGAAACAGCGCGCATACGATGTGGTCGTGATCGGCGCCGGCGGCGCGGGGTTGGCCGCAGCGCTCGAATCGGCACGGGCCGGCGCACGCACATTGCTCGTCGAAGCCGCGCCGCACATCGGCGGCTCGACCGCCCGCAGCCAGGGCGTGTTCTATGCCGCCGGCACGCGAGTGCAAAAGGCGCGCGGCATTCTCCACGACAGCGCCGAGGCGATGTATCGCTACTACTGCCACATCAACCAGATGCGCGTCGAGCCGGCGCTGGCGCGCAAACTGTGCGAACAGGCCGAGCCGAGCCTCGAATGGCTGATGTCGCTGGGCGTCGAGTACTCGCCCGACGATCTCTATCAATCCTGCGTGGATTCGGTGCCGCGCGGCCATCTGCCGAAAGGCTACGGCGCCGAAATGTGCCAGCGCATCGACGCGGCGTTTCGTGCGCACGACCATGCGCACGTGCGGCTCGGCACCCGCGTTCGCGAGCTGGTCGTCGGCGCCGACGGCGCAGTGAACGGCGTCGTTCTCGACGGCGAGCGAATCCGTTGCGGCGCGGTCGTCATCACCACCGGCGGATTCGGACAGAACAAGGCACTGCTACAGCAGTACTACCCCACCGTCGCCGCTGCAGCCGATTGGGTCTGGACGATTTCCGCGCCGGACTGCCGCGGCGACGGCATTCATTTGGGCAAACAAGTCGGTGCGGCGCTGCAAGGTTTCGACAAGGGTCTCATCGGCTCGAGCGCGAATTTCAGCAAGAGCATCGAATTCGGCCGGCCGCCGTGGCTCGTGTACGTGAATCGCGAGGGCCGGCGCTTCGTCGACGAAGGCATGGTCCATTACCTCGTTCATTCGGCCATGGTGCGCCAAACCGGCGGCAGCTGTTTTGCCGTGTTCGATGAAGCCGCACGACGATCGCTTCGAGCGCCCGACAATCCTTTCTACGCCGGACGCTTCAACGACTGGTCCGCCGAGAACGTGCTCGCGATGGTCGAGGCCGGCAAAGTGCAGCGCGCCGATACGTGGGAAGACCTCGCCTTCGCGCTCGGCATCTTCAATCCGCGCGCGCTCGCCAACACGATGGAACAATACAGCCGCGATGCCGAGCGCGGTCACGACAGCCGCTTCTTCAAGAATCCGGCACTCTTACGCCCCATGCGCGAGCCGCCGTTCTATGGCGTCGAGCTGCGCATGGCCGCCGTCTACATGACGTTCACGGGCCTGCGCATCGATCCCGATGCCAACGTCATCAGCGAAGAGGAATCGCCGATCCCCGGTTTGTACGCGGCGGGCGAAGTCACGGGAAACGTGCTCGGCGAGCAATACATCGGCGGCGGCATCTCGATCGCCAATTGCATTGTCTACGGCCGCATTGCCGGTACGAGCGCCGCACGATTTTCGGCGACGCGGTAGCTTTCCTGCGCCGCTCTGCGGTTCCGCATCGACCGGCTTCGCGAATCCGTGCGGGTTTGTACAACGACTTCGCATCGACGCGCACCTCACCGCAGCAGTACCATCTCCTCTCGTCGGGGCCTGCCCCAGCGAATCCTCCCGTGCACCGCACGACTCCGAGCGTGGAGGTTCTCATGGGCGAGAACAGCATCATCATCCAGGCCTGGAATACGGTGCTGTACGACAAGTTCTGTCGTTTCAAGCACCTGCTCGTCGACGGTCTTTCGCAGCACAGCGACGCTGCACTTGCACGGACGCAATACGCACCCGGCTCGCGCGTGCTCGATATCGGCTGCGGCTTCGGCGACAGCACCATTCGAATCGCACGCACGGTCGGAACGAGCGGCTCAGCCGTCGGTGTTGATTGCGCAGAGAATTTCGTGCGCGCTGCACGCGCTGAAGCCAGCGTACAAGGAGTAGCCAACGCGACCTTCTCGATCGCCGACGTGCAAAGCGACGATCTCGGCGGTCCCTACGATCACGCGTTCGCGCGCTTCGGCACGATGTTCTTCGAACTACCTGGCGCTGCGATGCGCAACATTCGCAGGGCCTTGCAGCCCGGCGCGACATTCATGCAAATCGTCTGGCGTCGTCGCGAAGAGAATCCCTGGCTCCACGAGGCAGAGCTGCGCGTCAAGGACATCGTGCCGGTCGTCTCGCACGAGGAAACGGATCAAGTTCACTGCGGCCCGGGACCCTTCTCCATGGCTGGACCGGACATGGTGAGCACGATGCTTCGAGCTGCAGGGTTCGAGCACATAACGTTCGAGCGGTACGACTGCGATATCTGCATCGGCCGCGACCTGCAAGATGCGATCGAATTCGCGATGGCATTGGGTCCTGCCGGCGAGATCATCCGCTTGGCCGCCGAGGAAGGCGAGCGACTCAAACCGCAGGTGATCGAAGCGCTCCGGGACACGCTCGGCAAGTTCGTTCGTTCCGATGGCGTGTGGGCGCCCTCGAGCACGTGGTTCATCACGGCTCGCAACCCGAATTGAGAAAAGAGATCAACGCCGCGCGATGAAAAACTTGCGCAGGTGGTCGGAGCACTCTTCCGCCATCACGCCGCCGGTGATTTCGAGACGATGGTTCAACGACGGGTGCTGGACGATGTTGAACACCGATCCGGCCGCGCCTGCGCGCGGATCGGTCGCAGCGAATACCAAGCGCTTGATACGCGCATGCACCATTGCCCCGGCGCACATGGGACACGGCTCGAGCGTGACGTACAGCGTCGTGTCCAGCAATCGATAACTGCCGAGCCGTTCGGCCGCCGCACGCATCGCGACGATCTCTGCGTGCGCCGTCGGGTCGTTGGTGCTGATCGGCCGGTTCCAGCCTTCCGCGATCACTTCCCCATCCTTGACAATGAGGGCGCCGACTGGAACTTCGCCGGCCGCCTCCGCTGCTCTCGCGAGTTCGAGGGCACGGGACATGAAGTGCGCATCAATTACGGATTGTGCGGGCGAGACGTTGTCGGTCATGGAGGATAAAACTCGTCGGCGGCGCATCTTGCCCTGCTGCGATCCTCATTTCCACAGTCGAGGCGGCACGAGCCGCTGCTTCGGGAGTCGACATGCCATCCGAGAACAGCTCCATCGACTTGTTGCACGTGGTCAGTCTGTTGGGTGCGGCCGTCGTGATCGTCCCGATGTTCCGGCGTCTTCGGCTCGGTTCGGTGCTGGGATATCTCGCGGCAGGTCTGCTCATCGGCCCCTTCGGTCTGCAATGGTTCACGCATCCGCAAGCCATCCTGCACGTCGCGGAGCTCGGGGTGATCCTCCTCCTGTTCCTCATCGGGCTCGAAATGCGTCCCACGCACTTGTGGGGATTGCGTCGCGAAATATTCGGGCTCGGCACGCTGCAGATTGCGTCGTGTACCGCAGTGCTCACGACCATCGCCTACGCGTTCGGTTATCCGCTCGATGTCTCGTTCGTCGCCGCTGCGGGCTTCGTGATGACCTCCACGGCCATCGTCGTGCAGATGCTCACGGAGCGCGGCGACGTCGCGCTGCCGCGCGGTCGCCGCATCGTTTCCATTCTGCTATTCGAAGATCTCTTGATCGTGCCGCTGCTTGCGTTCGTGGCGTTCATCGCGCCGACGCCCGTCGAAACGGCGCTCGCGACCCGCATGATGCACCTCGGTATCGCGCTGGCGACCGTCGCGTGTCTGGTAATCGTCGGCGTCTGGTTCCTCAATCCCTTGTTTCGGATCCTGGCGGCTGCGCGCGCTCGCGAGGTCATGACCGCCGCGGCGCTACTGGTCGTGCTCGGCGCCGCGTTGCTGATGCAGCTCGGCGGATTGTCCATGGCCATGGGCGCCTTTCTCGCCGGCGTGCTGCTCTCGGAATCGGTGTTCCGGCATCAGATCGAGGCCGATATCGAACCATTTCGCGGCATTCTGCTCGGTTTGTTCTTCCTGGGCGTCGGCATGTCGCTCGACCTGAACATCGTATTCAACAATTGGCAGATCGTGATTCTCGGGACCTTGGTGTTCATGATCGCCAAAGGTCTGTGCGTCTACATCATCGCACGCATCACTCGCACCGATCACTTCGAAGCGTTGGATCGCGCCGCGCTCATGTCGCAAGGCGGCGAATTCGCCTTCGTGCTGTTCGCAGCCGCCGCCAACGAGCGCGTCATCGGCGCCGAAATCGCCGCCAATCTCACTGCGATCGTTGTGCTGTCCATGATGCTCACCCCGCTCGTCGTGCTTCTCGCGCGCGCCAGCACGCCTAAAGCAGCACCGTCGCTCGACGGCATCGAGCGCGCGAACGGACTTTCCGGCAGCGTGCTCGTCATCGGGTTCGGCCGCTTCGGACAAGTCATGAGCCAAGTGCTGCTCGCCCGCGCCTGCGACGTATCGATCATCGACAACGACATCGAAATGATCAGCGCCGCCGGAGAATTCGGCTTCAAGGTGTATTACGGCGACGGCACGCGTCTCGATGTCCTGCGCGCGAGCGGCGCAGCGACGGCGCGGGCCATCGCCGTTTGCGTCGACGAACAGGCCGCCGCCAATCGCATCGTCGAGCTCGTCCGCAGCGAATTCCCGCAAGCGAAATTGCTCGTGCGTGCCTACGACCGCCGACACGCGCTGCAGCTCGTCGCGGCAGGCGTCGATTACCAGATAAGAGAAACGTTCGAGTCCGCCCTGCGCTTCGGCGCCGCAACTCTAGAAGCCGTCGGGATCGACAAAGACGAAGCCGCCGCCATCGCAACCGAAATTCGCAAGCTCGACGCCGAACGCTTTCAGCTCGAGCTCGCCGGCCGCGACCGACTCGAGGCGGCGCGCGAGACATTGCGCGGCAACGAGCCGAGGCCTATTCCGTACCTCAAGCCGAAACGCGCAGCGAGCCGAACTGGAAGTTGACCGTTGACGGTCAGAGAAGCGCGCAGCGCGCCTCTCGCTACAGCCTCCAGCCTACCGCCTACAGCCTATCGCTCATTCCCACTCGAACATCAATGGGAACTTCAATCGCATATAGATCAATGCGTTACCACGGCGAAAAGCACCAAATGCCATGAAAAATACCATAAGCCGCTGACTACACCAC
>Ga0207864_1000093_pt1 | contig 145146 bp, 105 predicted proteins | sample HigsolmetaAR202D_FD_184834 | JGI IMG/M metagenome (GOLD analysis project Ga0207864, IMG submission 184834) | Ionic liquid and high solid enriched microbial communities from the Joint BioEnergy Institute, USA - AR20-2-D (SPAdes) (version 2) ...
GCTACTCGAGCCCATCGGCTGGCTGCCACCGGCCGAGTACGAGGAGGCCTATTGGCGCGCAAGAGACGAGAGGCCCATGCTGGCGCCTCTCGAATAACCAGGTCTCCGATAAACCCGGTGCGGTTCATCCCAGCTACGTTGGTGGCGGGGCCGCGGTGGCGGCGGTGATGCAGACTCTGTCCACAAAGCACGGAGGCGTCATGGAGACTCGCGAACAGGGCGCCGTGGTCCGGCACGCGGACTCGGTGGCGATGAAGGAGATCCCGGTGGGGCGTGGCGCGTCGCTGCAGGTGCTGGTCGGACCGGATGAGGGGGCGCCGAACTTCGTCCTGCGGCGGTTCCGGATGGAGGCGGGCGGCGGGATCCCGCTGCACACGAACGAGGTCGAGCACGAGCAGTACGTGCTGCGCGGGCGCGCGCGGATCACGATCGCCGGGGAGGCGCACGAGGTGGGGCCGGACGACACGCTCTACATCCCCGCGCGCGTGCCGCACAGCTACGAGGTCCTGGAGGGCCCGTTCGAGTTCATCTGCGTGGTGCCGAACAAGCCGGACCAGATGCGCGTCCTGGAGCCGGGCGACGTCGGCTGACCCGCGTCCCCGGCGCCAGGAACCTCTCCCGGCGCGGCGCACCTTCGTCATGACGGCCCGGCGCCAGCCCGCGGCCCCCCGCCCGGCGCGCCGCGCCACGAATGCCCCCATCCCGCCCAGCATCCGTCTCTCACCCAGAGCACGACTCCATGCTCGTGCTCGTACTTGTACTCGCACTCGACCCGGCAAGATAGCCCTGCCGCGAAGGCTGCCCTCCATGCTCGACCCGGAACGGTGGCCCCACCGCGAAGGCTGCCCCGTGCCCGCGCACGACCCGGAAAGGTTGCCCCACCGCGAAGGCTGCCCCGTGCTCGTGCACGTGCTCGTGCTCGTGCTCGACCCGGAAAGGTGGCCTTACCAGGAAGGTTGCCTTCATCTTGTGCAGCGGCGTACCTTGGTCCGCACCGAGAACCCAACGAGGAGGCCTCCGGTCCATGTCCCAAGCTGGAACCCGTCGGAACTTCCTCGCCGTGGTCGGCCGGGCGGCCGCCGGGCTCGCGCTGGGTGGCGCGGCCGCCGGCTCCACGCCGCGGGCGCTCCAGGCGCTGGCGGGCGGCGAGACGACGTCGCAACGCGACCTCCCGTTCAAGATCTCCCTGGCCCAGTGGTCACTGCACCGGACGATCCGGTCCGGGCGGCTGGACCCGTTGGACTTCGCGCGCTACACGCGGGAGACCTTCGACATCGACGCCATCGAATACGTCAATACGTTCTTCAAGGACAAGGCGACGGACGCGAAGTACCTGGCGGAGTTGAACCGGCGCGCGGCGGACCACGGGATCTACCAGCACCTGATCATGTGCGACGGCGAGGGTCGTCTCGGTGACCCGGACGAGCAGGCGAGGCTGCGGGCGGTGGAGAACCACTACCGGTGGGTCGACGCGGCGAAGACGCTCGGCTGCGCCATGATCCGGGTGAACGCGTACAGCGAGGGGAGCCGGGAGGAGCAGGCCCGCCTCGTGGCGGACGGCCTGCGGCGGCTCTGCGAGTATGCGGACCCCGTGGGGATCGACGTCGTGGTGGAGAACCACGGCGGGTTCTCGTCGGACGCGTCGTGGCTCGTGGACGTGATGCGGCGGGTGGACCACCCGCGCTGCGGGACGCTCCCGGACTTCGGCAACTTCCACATCGGCGACGGTGTCTGGTACGACATCTACCAGGGCGTGGCCGAGCTGATGCCGTACGCGAAGGCGGTGAGCGCGAAGTCCCACGATTTCGACGAGAACGGCGAGGAGACGCAGAAGGACTACGGGCGGCTGATCCGCATCGTGCTGGACGCGGGTTACCGCGGCTGGATCGGGATCGAGTACGAGGGCTCGAGGCTGAGCGAGGAGGAGGGGGTTCGGCGGACGAAGGCGTTGTTGGAGCGGGTCGGGCGTTCCGCGTAGGATCCGGGGATCGAAATCGAATCCGAGGTGGAGAGCATGTCCGAGGTGACACGGAATGCGGCCCCCGAGGCACAGGTTTTCGGGGCCGGGAGCACGACGCGGCGGGACTTTCTGATCCGGACGGCCGCCGCCGCGGGCGTTAGCGCGCTGGCGGGGCTGGGCGCGGCCGAGGCGCGTGCCGAGTCGCGAGCGACGTGGCGGAGGCCGGTTCCGCGGGCCGCGCAGCGTGCGCCGCTCGGGCCGGACGAGCCGATCCGGATCGGGGTGATCGGCACGGGCGGGATGGGCACGGAGCACTGCCGGGCGTTCCTCCGGCTGGCGGCGGACGGGAAGGCGAACGTGGAGCTCGTCGCGGTGGCGGACGTGTGCCAGCCGCGGATGGTGAAGGCGCTCGAGCGGAGTCTGGAGGCGGGTGCGAAGAGCAGCATCGCGGCGTACTCGGACTACCGGCGGATGCTCGCGGACCCGACCATCCACGGCGTGCTGATCGCCACGCCGGAGCACTGGCACGCGCAGATGGCGGAGGACGCGATCCTGGCGGGGAAGGATGTCTACATCGAGAAGCCGATGACGCTGCGCCTGAACGAGGCGTTGCGTCTGCGGGAGGTGGCGCGGGCGAACCCGGAGGCCGTGGTGGTGGTCGGCACGCAGTACGTGATGGAGTCCAGCTACCAGAACGCGAAGCGGCTGATCGCCGAGGGCGCCATCGGGAAGCCGGTGATGAGCCAGACCAGCTACTGCCGGAACTCGAAGGAAGGCGAGTGGCTGTACTACGCCATCGATCCGGAGTGGCAGCCGGGCGTGAACCTGGACTGGGAGGCGTGGTGCGGCCCGCTCGGGTCCCGGCCGTGGGACCCGGAGATCTACGCCCGGTGGCGCCGGTACCGGACGTACTCGACCGGGATCATCGGGGACCTGCTGGTCCACCGGATGACGCCGCTCATCGATGCGCTGGACGTGGGCTGGCCCACGCGGGTGGTCGCCTCCGGCGGGCACTACGTGGACAAGGCCATGGAGAACCACGACGTGATCAACATCAACGTCGAGTTCGAAGGCGAGCACACGATGATCGTGGCCGGGTCCACGTCCAACGAGGTCGGGCTCGAGACGCTGATCCGCGGCCACAAGGCGAACCTCTACCTGAACGGCCGGCGCCTCACCATGCGGCCCGAGCGGATCTGGGCGGAGGAGGTGGAGGAGCAGACGCTCGAGGGGGAGGAGGAGATGGGCTCGCAGGACCTCCTCCGGCTGCACTGGCTGCACTGCATCCGGACGCGGGAGCGCCCGCTGAGCGACGTGGAGCTCGGCACGAAGGTCATGGTGATCGTGGATCTGGCCACCCGGTCGCTGTGGGAGGGGAAGGCGTTCGCGTTCGACCCGGAGCGGTTGGAGGCCCGGGCCATCTAGGCCCGGGCACCGTTTGCGGAGCGCGCCCCGCTCACAGGGCCGCATCCACCCGGAGGTACGATCTCCAGCCGGTGGCTGCGCGTAGTGCGCGGGCGGCTTCGAGGCGGACGATCCCGTTGAGGAAGCTGAGACCTGCGCCCGCGGAGAGCAGCGGGCGTCCGCGGTCGAAGTCGGCGCGGGCGCCGGCCCATCCTGCGTCCGAGAAGATGGTGAGCCGTGCGGCCGGCGAGGCGGTCCCGAGCTCGACGCGGGCGCGCCAGAACGCGTCTCCGGTGAGGGTGGCCGCAGAGTAGCCCCGGAGCGACGTCGCCCCGCCGAGGTACCACGCGCTCTGGATGGGCACCGTGCCGCCGGAGGTTCCGGCCGCGGCCTCCACGGCGCCGACGAAGCGGCGGGTCAGCGGCGCCGTGGCGCCGACGGTGAGCGCGGGGCGGACGTAGTCGAAGGTCCCGGTCGCGGCCTCGACGAGGAGCGCCGCGTGCCACCGGAACCCGACCGGGTCGAGTCCGCGGCTGGTCCGGAGCGCGAGCCGGGCGCCGAGCTGCTCCGCGTCCGGGGCGTCGATGTTCGGCCGGAACCGGTGGTCGCGGTCCAGGAGGCGCCTCACGCTGAAGTCCGTGTGCGCCTCGGCCGCGGACTGGCGTTCCGCGAAGAGGCGCCATTCGTACCACCGGGGTGCAATGCCGGCCGGGCTCCCCGCCAGCTCCACGCCCGTTGCCCGGAAGTAATCCCCCTCATCGTTCCCGAACATGAGCGCGTTGAGTCAATTGCCGGCACCGAACGGCCGGGCGTCCGGGTCGGCCGGGGCGAGGCGGCGGTAGACGGCGAGGCGGATGTCGTGGGCCCGACCGGGTCGTGTGAGGCCGAGTTCGGCGTTCGGCTCCCGGTCCGCGAGCCCGATCCGCGCGCCGGCGTTGGCGTGCAGGCGCCCGAGGTCGAGTTCGAGATCCGCCCCCAGCGAGAGTCCTTCGACGCGGTTGTAGCGCGCGGAGGCCCAGCGGGGACGCGGCGGCTGCCACTGCCACGGCGTCCTGGGGAGCTGGCCGAGGTGCTGCTCCAGCTCCGCCAGCTCGTCCTCGGTGAGGAACGCGGCGCCTTCCTCGAACGGCGTGGGCGGCAGGAGGTCGCTCGTGAGGAGCGCGAGGGTGTCGTCCGGCACGGTGACGATGAACTGGCGATCGCAGGGCGGCTCGCCGGACCGTGCGCGCCGGGCCGCCGCGCTGGAGTCCGCCCGCGCCCGTGCCCGGGCGACCTGCTCCTCCGTCCTTTCGCCGAAGACGATGGTCATGCGGAACGGGGGGCGGCAGAGGGGCGGCGGGGTGGCGGTGTCGGCCGCCAGGACCCCATCCGGCTCCGCCGCCGCGACCGGCGCCTCGCCTTCGATCCGATAGCCGGAATAGCGCCGTTCGAACCGGAGCGGCGCCCGCACCCTGGACGCGAACTCGAACACGCCCTCCGCGGAGACCACCCGCGGCATCCACCAGCGCATGTCCCAGAGCCCGTAATCCAGGGTCACATACCGGACCTCGGCCCGGAGAGGCGGCGCAGGGCCGCGCCGACGGCGGGTGCGGCGTCGCGTATCCCCCCTTCCCCGGCTTGCGTCTCGCCTCCGCCGGACCCTTCAGCCCGGTCGATGGCGAAGTCGTACGCGCGCGCGAAACGGAACGTGGCCCGCACGACCGCGTGCGTCTCCGCGTCCAGCCAGAAGGAGCCGGTGATCAGGTTCGGCTCGCTCCGCCGGGGGATGATGACCAGCTCCAGGAGCCGGACTTCCCGGCCGTCCGGGAGGTGGATCCGGGTCGTGTCCCCGGAGCGGTACCGGTAGTGCTCCTCCGCGCGGTCCCCGAGCGGGTGGCGGATCCGGAGCGTATCCAGCCGGATCAGCAACTCGTTGTCCACGGGGTCAAACGCCACGTGGCTCATGAACTCCGGCAGGTCCACCGGTACCAGCGCCTCGCCGGCCACCGGCGGAGCCACCTCCCGGGCGCCGAGCACCTCGATGACCACCGGTCCGTCCCGGCGCCAGTCGATGCGGCTCGCCGTCTCCCGGCGGTACAGCAGCCGTTCCCGCGCGAGGATCTGGAGCCCGGCCGAGATCCGCTCCTGCGCGATGGCCTCGTACCGGCGGATCGAGCGGTCGACCATGCGGCGGCGCTCCCGGGCGAGCCGGACCATCTCCCGCGCCCCCGGGTCCAGGTAGGCGTCTTCCTGCCGCGCTGACCCGTCCGGGTCGGACGGATCGGCGAGAAATGCCGCGCCCGGTCCTGTGAATGTCGGCACCTTAAGAAGAACGCAGGCGAGGAGTCCCGGCCGGACTCGGGCGCGGCGGCGAGCGGGTGCCCCAATGGCCGGGAAACGAACGCCGTCGCCGCAAGCAATGCAACAATCAGCTTGTGCGACATGCAATCCCTCGGAAGGATCGCGTCATTGGACGCCAGCCATGCCGTCCGCCGCCAGCCGTCTGGCACGCGGCTCGCACGGGGCGTCCGACCTGCCCGTACGTGTCGGGTCGCCTGGAAGTTTCATGTGCGACGTCGACCGGGGCAATCCCCGGCGGCACGCGGCCGCCGACCGGTGGGCCGGGTCCCGCCGCCTCGTGACGGCGCCGTCCGCCGGGACCGCCTCGCCGCGACGCCGGCGCACCGACGTTGGAGTTCCCACGACAGGAGGACCGGGATGGCCACGATACTCCGGACGGGGCCGGTGATCGGCGGGTGCATGGTCCTGCTCCTGGGCACGGCCGCGTGCGGCGCGTCCGAGGACGCGAAGCGGGCCGCACGGCTGGCGACCCTCCTCGCCGAGCGGGACAGCCTGCTCGCGCAGGTCGCGGAGAACGCGCGGATCATGAGCGAGATCGGGCTGGAGCTGGCGCGGGTCCAGACCGATCCGTTGGCGGCGACCGGCCCGTCCGAGGGCCCGCCCGGGCTCCTCACGCCGGACAGCATCCTGGCGGGCATCCGCGCCCTCGCCGACCGGATCCTGGAGACCGAGAGCCGGCTCGCGGAGAGTCAGCGCCGGATCCAGGCCCTCGTCGCGGACTCCACGGTGCGGCGCGCCCAGATCGTGGACCTCGAGCAGATGCTCGAATCGTTCCGGGCGACGATCGAGAATCAGAAGCGGACGATCGCGTCTCTCACGGCGCGGGTCGGCGAGCTCGAGCGTGCGAACGCGCGGCTGGAGGCGGAAAAGGCGGCGCTGGCGCGGGAGCGGATGGCGCTGGCCGAGCACGCGGCGATGCTCGCGGAGCAGAACACGTACCTGACCGAGGCGGTGGCCGAGCTGACCGAAAGGGAGAATACCGCCTACTACGTGATCGGCACGAAAGAGGAACTGATCCGGAGGGGGATCATCACGGAGGTCGGGGGGAGCCGCACGTTCCTCATCCTCGGCCGCCGCGGGCAGACGCTCGTCCCGGCGCGTGACCTGGACATCTCACAGTTCACGGCGATCGACCGGCGCTACCAGACCGAGATCCCGCTCCCGGATCCGGAGCGGTCCTACCGGATCATCACGCGGCAGGACCTGTCGGCGCTGGCCTGGCCCGCGGACCCGGACGGCACGGTCCGCGGCGCCATCGTGATCGCGGACCCGGCGCGGTTCTGGGCGAACCAGAAGTTCCTGATCGTGGTGCAGTCGTGAGGCGCGGCGCGGCTCACGTGCCTTCCAGCCCGAGCCGGCCGGGCTTCGCCATCACGCCGCGGAGCTGGCGGAGTGAGGCCTGGACCGCGGCCGTCCGTTCGGCCACCTCGCGCACGTTGATGGACCCGGCCCCCGCCTGCTGCGCCTGGTAGAGCGCCAGGTCCGCGGCCCGCAACAGCTCGTCCGCCGTGCGCATCCCGGGCTCGTGGGCGGCGATCCCGGCGGAGACGGTGAAAGCGGGCCCGCCCGCCTCCTGCACCACCGACGCCTGCAGCCGCTGCACGAAGATCCGCGCTCCGTCCGGCGTGCCCGAGGAGAGGATCGAGATGAACCGCCCGCCCTCGAGCCGGGCCGAGTAGTTCATGCGACGCGTGTGCCGGGCGAGCAACCGGGCGAACTTCCGCAACGCCTGCGTGACCCCTTCCTCGCCGTGCCGCTCGCGCAGCTCCCGGAAGTTGTCGATCTCGAAGAGGACGATCGTGAGCGGCCGGCCGCGCAGCGCCGCGGCGATCTCACGCTCCAGCACGGCGTGCGCGCTCCTCCGGTTCGGCAGGTCCGTGGTGCGGTCGTTCGGATCCAGCCGCTCGATCTCGTCGCGGGCCCGGTGCAGCATCCCCGCGAGCACGCCCACGGCGACCATGGTGCCGACGAAGACGAGGACAACGCGGACGGTCACGGACCAGGACCGGGCGTCCGGCCCGAACAGCGTCGACGCGATCTGCACCAGCGTCAGCGCGACCATGGCGATGGCGAGCGCCGAGGCCACGCCGCCCCAGCCGCGATAATGGGCCAACAGGAACGCCGGGATCACGGCCAGCAGCCAGAGCAGGACCTCGTAATCCGCGGCCGCATCCGGCGCGAGCGCCGCCGCCAGCACGGCCGCGGACAGGGAGAAAAGCGAAAAGAGCGCAGCGCGCAACGTCATCGCCGGGCGCATGGCTGGAAACATTTCTACCTCACGAGTTGAACCGGATCCGGCGCCCCGGGGGGCGCGAGTACCGCGTACCCCTGGGGGCCGGAGCGTCCGGCACGGGCCAGATCCGTGCCAGGCGGTGAGACGTTGTGCGGCAATGGATTAGCAGCTTTCGGGATCCGCGCGCCGGCCGCGGCCGCGCAAAGATTTCGGGAACTCCGCACAAAGGGGAGAGGCCGGAATCGCTGCTCCCATCGGCCCGGCCGACCGGTCATGGCGCCCGGCGAGGGTTGCAAGAGCCGGCGTGGGGAGCAATATTGCGAGGACCACCAACCCTCGAATCCGTGGCCGTGGCGGCGGGGCCGCCCGTGCCTTCTCTAACTCGGAGACGCGGTGGACAGCCATGCATCCGCGGTCCGGCTCGCGACGGCGGCGATGGGCACGCGCTTCGAGATCGTGCTGCCGGGTCCGGACGCGGAGAGACTCCGTCCGATCGGCGAGGCAGCGCTCGAGGAGATCGAAGCGCTGCACCGGCGGTTGACGCGGTTCGCGGCGTCCAGCCTTCTCTCCCACATCAACCGGGTCGCGGCCGAGCGGCCGGTACGGCTGGACGCGGCGACCTTCGCGCTGTTCGAGGACGCGTTGGCGGTGCACCGCGCGTCCGGCGGCGCGTTCGACATTACGGTCGCGCCGCTCATGGAAGCGTGGGGCTACGGGCCGTCCGCCGTCGGCGCGCCCCTGGCGCCCCGGCCCCTGCCCCGAACCGGGATGGACGCCATCGAACTGGACCCCGCGACGCGCACGATCCAGTTCCTGAGGCCGGGCGTGTCGCTGGACCTGGGCGGGATCGCGAAGGGGCACGCCGTGGACCGGGCCGCGGAGATCCTGCGGGAGCACGGCGTGGAGAGCGCCCTCGTGCACGGCGGCACGAGCAGCGTGGCCGCGATCGGCGCGCCGGAAGGCGAGCCGGGCTGGCGCGTGGCGCTCGGCCCGGAGCCGGACGCGCCGGTCGTGACGCTCCGGGACACGACGCTCTCGGTTTCCGGCCGGTGGGCGCCGGACCGACGGCAGGATGGGCAGGCCTCGGAGCCGGACGCGAGCCGCCGGACGAGCCACATCGTCGACCCCCATCGGGGCGAGCCGCTGGCGGCCGACGGCCCGACGAAGGTCGCGGTCATCGGACCGTCCGCCCGGCTCGGCGACGCGTGGGCCACCGCGCTCCTCGTGCTCGGCCGGCGTCCGGCCACGCTGCCCGAAGACTGGATTGCTTATTTCCTGTAGATCGAACGAAATGACCGATCCGAACCGTCGGACGTTCCTCGTACAATCCGTTGGCGCCCTGGTCGGCATGGCGCTCCTGCCGGACATCGCCGAGCTCGGCGCGGCCGTCCCGGTCCGCCCGGGCCGGGAGCCGTACCGGGTAGGGCTGGTGGGCGTGGGCCGGCAGGGCCGCGCCATCCTCGACGAGCTCGCGAAGATCGACGCCGTGGAGGTGGCCGCCGTGTGTGACGTCGTCCCCTCCCGCGTCATCGCAGGGATCGAACGCGCCCACGGCGCCGAGGCATTCACCGACCACCGCAAGATGCTCGAGCGCCGGCCGGACATCGCCGCGGTGATCATCGCCACGCCGACGCACCTCCACCGCCAGGTCGCGCTGGACGCCATCGCGGCCGGGCGCCACGTCTACTGCGAAGCCCCGCTCGCCTCGACCATCGAGGACTGCGAGGCCATCGTGGAGGCGGCGGCCGGCGCCTCCACCGTCTTCCACGTGGGCTTCACCGCCCGCTCCAACCCCATCTACAAGCGCGCACGAACCGTGGTCCGCTCCGACTCGGTGCGCGACCTGGTTTCCCTCTACGCACAGCATCACCGCAAGACGACCTGGCGCTTCCCCACGCCGTCGGGCGGCAACGAACGGGCCACGAACTGGCGGCTCGACCCCGAAGTCTCCATCGGCCTGGCCGGGGAGCTCGGGTCCCACGCATTCGACGTCATGCACTGGTTCCGCGGCCGTGCCCCCCGCACGATCCGCGGCTCCGGCTCGATCCGCCTCCACCACGACGGACGGCGGATCCCGGACACGGTCCGGGTCGAGATGGTCTGGGACGACGGCGTCGCCCTCCAGTACCAGGCGACCCTCGCCAACTCGTACGGCGGCGAGTACCAGGTCCTCTACGGCACCAATGCAGCCGTGCGCCTCGCCAGCACGCACGGCTGGCTCTTCAAGGAATCCGACGCGGCCACCCAGGGCTGGGAGGTCTACGCCACGCGTCAGAAATTCCACGACTCCGAAGGGATCGTGCTCGTGGCGGACGCCACCAAGCTCGCAGCCCAGGGCCGGCTCCAGGACGGCGCCGGACTCGAACACCCACCGCTCTACTACGCGCTCGTCGATTTCGTGAAGAGCTTCGCCGAGGGCGCGCCCGTCGCGTGCACGGCGCAGGACGGCATGCGGGCGACCGTGCTCGGGATCCTGGCAAACCGCGCGGTGATGACCGGCGAGACCATCAACGCGGACTGACGCCGTCGCCGCGGTCGAAGACCGCGGCACGGCGCTCCTCATAGATTGCCTGTAGGGGATTCCCTTACACGGGGGACAGGGAATTCCCGACTGACAAATCGGCGCGCAATCACAAGATTTCTGTAATCGTAGACCGTGGCCCGTTGGGCCCCAGACTGTGAAATCGACGATCCCACGGTGGCCGCGAGCCATCGGAAGGACGAATGCGAGTCTTGCGAACGACGTCGAATTCCGGGTTCGGTCGGCTCATTACGCTGATCGTTGCGTCTTTGATCGCCTGCATTCCGCTGGTCTCGTACCTGTGGGAGACGGTCAACCAGCTATTGTCCGGGCATGTCGATGCCGGTCGGCTGGTGATTTCGGTTCCCTTGCTGGTGCTGTTCCTGGCCTGTCTCGCGCTCATCGGCCGCTCGCTGCAGCGGCTGGACGCGCAGCTCCGGGAATAGCGTTATCGCCCCCCCGAAGGAGGAAGAACATGGCGAAAGAGCACCCGACGGAAGCGACGGTGGACGCGGCGGCCAGGCCCGAATCAGGGCTGAGCCCGGAGGAGGAGCCCGTCTTCACGGGCACGCTGTTCTTCATGCTGATCTTGCTGATGCTGATCTTCGGATTCTGGGGCCTGATGTACATCACCCTCCTGAACCGGTGAGACCATGAAAGTCCACACGTACGAGAAGGCGTTCCTGACGGTCGGCGCGTTGCTGCTCGTGGGGTGCCTGGGCGCGCTGTTCTACGCGTCGTCAGCGCGCGGAATCCATCTTCCGGGGCACGACGCGCACATCGATCCCGCGCTCGTGCGGCAGACGCCCCCGTTCGACCAGCCGGGCGTCCACCAGACAGGCCCGAACAGCTATGATGCGGTGATTATCGGCAGTGCGTGGAGCTTCACGCCCACGGAGATCCGGGTGCCGGTGGGCGCGGAGATCACCTTCGTGGCCACGTCTACGGACGTGTTGCACGGGCTGATGATCCCGGGGACCCGGGTCAACGTCATGCTGATCCCCGGGCAGGTCACGCGGACCACGTACACGTTCCGCGAGCCGGGTGAATACCAGATGCTTTGCCACGAGTACTGCGGACTTGGCCACCACATCATGGCCGGAAAGGTGATCGTCGAATGAGTGCCGCCACCTCTGCCGCGTCGGCGCGTTCGGCTTTGACAACGGTCTTCGACCCGAGCGGTTACGAGGTCGACGCCGCTCAGCGCCGGATCCTTCGCTGGACGATCTACATCGGGTACGCCGCGCTCATCGCCGGGGTGTTCCACGGGCTGGCGCAGGCGCTGTCGTACGGGAACATCGACATCCTGAGGTACTTCCCCGGGCTGCGCGGCTACTATCAGGGTCTGACCGCGCACGGGGTCGCGAACGTACTGATCTTCACCTTCGCGTTCGCGAACGGGTTCCTCCCGCTGCTCACCGCGCGGGCGCTCAGCCGGCCGCTGAACAACGCGCTCCTGTACGGGTCGTTCGCGAGCCTGCTGCTCGGGAACCTGCTCGTGATCTACGCGGTGGTGAGCAACCAGGCCAACGTGCTGTACACGTCCTACTCGCCGCTCCAGGCGCACTGGACGTACTACGTCGGGCTCGCGTTCGTGGTGATCAGCACGTGGCTCGCGGCGTTCAACATGTTCGCGATGCTGGCGGGCTGGCGGAAGGACCACGCGGGCGAGCGGATCCCGCTGCTGGCGCACATCTCGGTGGCTTCGTACGCCATGTGGGTGCTGGCGTCGCTGCCGATCACGTTCCTGTTCCTGCGCTACCTGATCCCGTGGTCGTTCGGGTTGATCGACAAGGTCGACCCGCTGCTGAACCGGACGCTCTTCTGGTTCACGGGGCACGCGATCGTGTACGCGTGGCTGCTGCCGGCGTACGTGTCGTGGTACGCGCTGATCCCGAAGCAGGTCGGCGGCAAGATGCTCAGCGACACGTTCGCGCGGATCACCTTCATCATGTTCCTGCTGCTCTCGATCCCGACCGGGTTCCACCATCAGTACACGGACCCGGGGATCCCGGCGGCGATGAAGGTGGTGCACCTGGTCCTGACCTTCGGGGTCTTCTTCCCGAGCCTGGCCACGGCGTTCTCGGTGATGGCCTCGCTGGAGATCGGCGGCCGCCGGAACGGCGGGCGTGGGCTGGTCGGGTGGTTCCTGAAGCTACCCTGGGGTGATCCGTCGGTGACGGCCCAGCTCCTCGCGATGATCACGTTCGTGCTGGGCGGCGTGACCGGCCTGATCAACGCCAGCTTCACGATGAACCAGGTCATCCACAACACCACGTGGGTGCCGGGTCACTTCCACCTGACGGTCGGGAGCGCGGTGGCGCTCACCTTCGTGGGTATCGCCTACTGGCTGATCCCGTACCTCTCCGGCCGTGCGTTGTGGAGCCGGGGCGTGGCCCTCGCCTCGTCGTGGATCTACACGATCGGGCTCCTGATCTTCGCCCGCGGCATGATCTCGGGCGGGCTGGCCGGGATGCCCCGCCGCATCTTCCGCGCGCAGGCGAGCTACACCATGGAGGCGTGGGAGCTGAGCGGGATGCTCACCGCGATCGGCGGCTTCCTCATGTTCGTGGGGATCATGCTCTTCTTCCTGGTCATCGGCATGACGATCTTCGCCGGGAAGAAGGGTGAGCAGCCCAAGGACATTCCGATTTCGGAGACGCTGGCGCCCGCACCGCGGACCGGCTTCGCGCCGAAGCTGGACCGGTTCGGGCTCTGGGTCCTGGCCGCGATCGTGCTGATCGTGATCGCGTACGGACCGTTCTTCCTCACGTACACACCGAGGTTTGTCTCACCTGGGTTCAGACTCTTCTAGATAGGCCTGCCTACTCGTGGGGCGGCGCGTTCACGCGCCGCCCCACGTCTTTTATCGCTTGAGCAGGTCCGCGAACTTCTGGCGCGCCTTCGCGACCTTCGGCGCGATCACGATCCGGCAGTACGGCTGGTCCGGGTTCCGCTCGTAGTAGTGGCGGTGGTACTCCTCGGCCGGGTAGAACGGCCCGGCGGGGGCGATCTCCGTCACGATCGGCGCGTCCCACAGCCCGGACTCCTCGAGCTCCTCGATCGTGCGTTCCGCGGTTTCCCGCTGCGCGTCCGAGTGATACAGGATCAGTGAGCGGTACTGCGGCCCCACGTCCGCGCCCTGGCGGTTCGGGGTGGTGGGGTCGTGGATCGTGAAGAAGACGTCCAGCAGGTCGCGGTAGCTGATCTCTGCCGGATCGAAGGTGATGCGGACCACCTCCGCGTGTCCGGTCGTGCCCGTGGACACCTGCCGGTACGTGGGGTTGGGCACGTGCCCGCCCGCGTACCCCGGTTCCACCTGCTTCACGCCCCGGAGCGCCTCGAAGACGGGCTCGAGGCACCAGAAGCAGCCGCCCCCCAGGGTGGCCTGCTCGAGATCCGCGTTGTCGCCCATGACTTCTTCGCCTCCTACGAGCTCTGTTCGCGACCCGGCGTGTGCGCGCTCTGGCGACGCGGCGCGCCGGGTCGTGTGCTTCCGGATGGACGCAGGGTGCGCGCCGGAGCCCCGGGGCGCCGCCACGGAAGGTCATCGTGGATGCCTGCCGCCCGGGGCCGGCTGCCGCCGTCAGAAGCCCCGCCCACCTCCGCCGCCCGAACCGCCACCGCTGAACCCGCCGCCGCCCGAACCGGACCGGCCGGATCGCCCGGATGAACTCGGCGTAGAGGTCATGGCCCTGCCGGCGGCGGTGGACATGGCGCTGAGGCTGCGCGTGAACGACGTCGCATTGAACGTGGCGGCGGAGCCGCTCCCGCGGTACCAGTCGGGCGGCGAGGCGAGCATCCCTTCGAACGCCCGGGCCCACCGGCCCTCGACCCGGAACGTCATGGCGTACGGCAGATACTTCTCGAACATCTCCGGGCCGGTGATCATCCGGCGGTAACGGTCGGATTCGACCCGGGTCAGGAACTCCCGGAACCCGAGCGCGGCTTCCCGCGCCCTTGCGCCGGCCTCCGTCCGGGCGGGCATGAAGAGGCCGAACCCGGCGATGATCACGGCCGAGCCGGCGACGCCGGCCACGAGCGGCCACGTGTCCGCGAAGCCGTCGCCCGTGGCGAAGGCCGGCAGGAGCAGCGGCAAGCCCACGACGACGAGAGCGAACGCGAGCAATAGATATTGGGTCCGGGCGAGATCCGGCCGGCACCGGTAGAACCCCAGGTCGATGAGACGCCCGTAAATGGCGTTGCGGATCGGCCCGAGATGCCGGTAGAACCGGTTCGTCAGCGCCGACAGATCGACGGACGACGGCCGGGCCGGGTGCGCATCTCCCGCCGTGCCCCCGGACCTCGCCGCGAGCCACTCCTCCTGGAACACCCGGCGGTCGAACCGGCGGCCTTCCCGCTTCGCCGCCTGCCGCGCCTCCCGCGCCGCGGCCATGAACTCCCTGACCTGCCCCGCCGGGACCGCGACCGCGGCGGCGCCGCGCTTCGCCTCGAACATGCCCGCCAGGAACAGCCGCTCGTGCGGCCGCAGGTCGGCCCAGGCGGGCTCCGGCCGGATCAGGTGGAAGGTGTACTCCTTCTTCGTGGCCAGCCCCAGCAGCCGCTTCTGATCCCGCTCCTCGATCAGGATGTAGCCCCGGACCGCGAGGTCCACGAGGGTGGAGATGATGTCGTGCACCTCGGCCTTGTGGTCGATGAGCGTCCCGACCTCGGCGGGGGAGAGATCGGGGGGCGGCTCGTACCGGACCACGATCGCCTGTTCCTCGGGGTCCCGGCCGTGCCGTCGCCAGTGCCGGTACATGAAGAGCCCGACCAGGAGCGGCAGCAGGAGCGGCCAGTAGTACCGCAAGTCCTCGAAGAAACGGGCGACGGCGCCCGGACGCGCCACCGCGCCCGGCGGCCAGGTCACCGACACGGTCAGGCCCTCGTGCGGCTCGAACGGCCGCGTGGCGCGGACGGTGACCACGCCGTCCCCGATCTCGATGGCTGCGTCCTGCGCCCGGGAGCCGGCCGCGCCCGTGTACGCCCACGCCTGGACGCCCTCCACGCCCGGCGGCAGGACGATCCGCGCGCTCGCCGACCGGATCGGCATCGCCCAGTCGTTGCCCGTCACGTTCCAGTAGAGCTCGTCGAAGCCGACGGTGTCCGGCGTGGCGTCGAAGTAGCGCAGGGCGTTCGACACCTCGTAGTGGATCACGACCGTCCGCACCGCGTCCCGGGCGTCCGGCACCCAGATCCGGAGACGCCTCAGGTCCCGTGTGCGGCTCGTTTCGACCTCGAGGTCACGACCTTGCAGGTCCGTCACGCCCAGCACCTTCAGCTTCAGCCTGGCCGCCCGGCCCCGAGCCGTGCGGTGCTGGAGCGAGAGGTCCCGTTCGATGCCGTTCCAGGACCCTTCGAACCGGATGTCGAGCGTCTCCGTGACCCGGATGGTGCCGTCCGCGTGCACGGCGATGTCCGCGTGGAAACGGTCCAGCGAGATCGCCCGCGTCTGGGCGGCAAGGGGAGTAGGGGACGGGACGAGCAGGGCGAGCGGCGCGAGGAGGGCAGCCACGATTCCGCGCCAGCGGGACCGCATCCGGCTGCCCGCCCCATCCGCCGTTCCCCGTACCGGCCCGCGCGGGCGGGCCGGTACGGCGCGGCTACGGATCACCATGACTCGAAGTCCGGGTACCCGCACTCCAGCATGCGTAGCCACTCGAGCGCGGGCGCGCCGAGCGGCCGGTTGACCGATTCGAACCGCGAGACTGCACCGCCGATCCAGTCCATGGCTGGCTCACCGATCGGCGCGCCGGGCGGGATGTCCGGTGTCGCCGGCGGCTGATACGGACTCGCGGGCCGCTCCAGGAACCGGCGGATGTCCCGGGTCAGGAGCGCGTAGTGGGCGACGTCGGCTTCGGACGCCTCCCGGGACGCCCGCAGCTCACCGGACCCGAGCCGCTCCAGGCGGTGCGTGGCGATGGCCCGGACCTGCGGCATGGTCGCGCGCTCGGCGAGCGCCATGAGCCGCTCGACCAGCACGCGCTGCGTGGCGCGCCGGATCTCGGCTTCGTACGCATCCGCCGCCTGCGCACCGAACGTGGCTTCGTACAGCCGGTCGATCACCTCGCCCAGCCCCGGGAGCGACGGGTCGAGCGCGTTCTGCTGCACGAGCCGGGCCGCGCGCTGCGGGTCCAGCACCGAGCCGATCGTGTGGTCCGCCGCGACCACGGCGGGCGTGATCGCGTCGAACGCGTTCCCCGTGTACCGCGGGAAGAGCTCTCGGGAGAACCCGTACCCCGGCGGGCGGGGCGGGATCAACGCCAGGACGCTCCGCGGTAGCGCCAGCTCCGACGGCCGCAGCGTCGCCGCTAGGGCACGGAGCGACCTGCGCTGCAGATCCGGGGACGGCGGGCGCACCGGCTCACGCCCATCCCCGCGAATCGCGTAGATGTAGTCGAGTCCCCCGAGCGCCGACGCCGCGGCCTCGACCTGATACCGGTGATGCAGGTACAGCGGGACGAGCACTTCCTCGAGCGTGGCCATCGGCCTGCCCCGCTTGATGGCGTTCTCCCCGAACCGGCCGAGCGCCGCCCGCCGCACCTCCATCATGCGCTCCAGCTCCGCGGCCACGTCCGTACCGTTCGACCACTGGTCCGCCCGGGGGTGTACCGCGATGTCCTGGTTCGTGAAATAGCGGAGATCGCGCTCCCACGCCTCGTCCAGGATCTTCCGGAGCTCGGCCTCCTCATCCGTGCCCGGCGGGAAATCCTGGTAGCCCCACGTGATCGCGACCTTGTCCCACTCCCCGATCCCGTGGTCGTAGACCTCCGAGTAGTCCAGCGTGCCGTCCGGACGCAGCGTGACCAGCGGATGCGGATAGTCCATGACCGAAATGCGGCCCGCCCGGCTGCTGTAGTAGTTGTGTCCCAGCCCGAGGGTATGGCCGACCTCGTGCGCCGCGAGCTGCCGGATCCGGTCCAGCGCCCACTTCGCCAGCTCCGGCGGCGTCTCGTCCCCCGTCCTGTACGGTGAGAGCAGCCCCTCGGCGATCAGGTAGTCCTGCCGCCAGCGCAGCGAGCCGAGCGTGACCACACCCTTGATGATCTCACCCGTCCGCGGGTCGACCACGGACGCACCCGTGCTCCAGCCCCGGGTGGACCGGTGCACCCAGTTGATCACGTTGTAGCGCACATCGTGGGGGCTCACGCTGTCCGGCAGGATCTCGACCCGGAACGCGTTCCGGTAACCGGCCGCCTCGAACGCCTGGTTCCACCAGCGGGCGCCCTCGAGCAGCGCGGTCCGGATCGGCTCCGGCGTGCCCGGGTCCAGGTAGTAGACGATCGGCTCGATTGGATCGCTGACCGGCGCGGTGGGGTCTCGCTTCTCGAGCCGGTGGCGCCGGATGAACCGTTGCGTCATCGGCTCCTCGAGCGGCGCCGAGTAATCCTCCCACGTGTGGGCGAAGAAACCGGAGCGGGGATCGTAGCGGCGGGGCTTGTACCCCGGCCCCGGCAGCTCGACCAGCGAGTGGTGCACCCGCAGGCTCGCGGCCTCGGCCGTGGCCGCCACGGAGCCCACGCCTTCGAAGAAACCACCCCCGGAGCCGCCGAACCCACCGCCTGCCCCCGCCTGCGCGACGAAGGTCAGCTCGACCTCCATCTCCGTGTTCTTCGGGAAGTTCATCGTCATCGGCAGGTAGACGGCGCTCCGGGAGGGTTCCAGCCGGTAGCTGCCGGGGCGGAGCCGCGGCGCGATGTTGACCGCATCCCGGATCAGGAAGTCCGTCATGTCGACCAGCACCCGGTTGCCGGTCTCCGCCACGATGTTGAAGCCCCACAGCACCGAGCGCGCGAACGCGTCCGTCACGGCCCGGACCTCCGCCGGGTTGTCGCTCGATGAACGGAACCGGTAGTTCGGCTGCACCATGAGCACCCGCGGGCCGACCCGCTCGAACTTCACGATCCGCGAACCCTGGAGAATGCCCCGGTCGAGCCCGATGTCGTTCGAGCCGAGCCCGGACCCGAGCCCCGTGATGTACAGGACCTCCGTGTCGAACCGCGAGATCTCCATGAAAAGCTGGCCGGCCGCCTCGTCCCAGTACAGCGGGAAGAAGCCGTCCAGCTTGCGCATGTTCGCGGTCCGCTCCTCGATGGTACGCCGCTCGGCGGCCGCGGCCTGCCGCGCGCCCTGGGCCGCGACCGGCGCGGCGAGGATCGGCACCGGGATCGCGTCCGGTACCGGGATCGGCGCGAGCGCCACCAGGAGCGTAGCCAGGAGACCGCGGGACGCGCCGCGCAGTCGATGGAACGAATCGGCTGGCTTCTCTGCCCCGGACATGAAAGCCTCCGCGGGTAGGGTGTCCTGTCGCACGATCATGAGCGTGTACGTGCGAAGTGTAGGCACCCGCGCGCCGCTGCGCCACCTCTTTCGTGCCGACAGCACATCCCGCCCGGGGTTTCCACGACTCGCCGGGGGCAATGATCCGAGGCGTTACGGGGCGGCAGGGATCGCGGGAGGCGGCTTCGGTGCCCGCCGCACCGATCAGCAGGGTGCCGGCGCCCTCGTCCGGAAGCGTACCGCATGCGGTGTCGTCGGTAAGCGCCCGGAGCCCGTACGCGGTCTACGCCCGGACCCGGATCGGGCATGGGTCGGTCCGTGCCGGCGACGACGTGAGCTCACCCCACCCGGGCTACGCCGCCTCGACGCTCCCCTTGCCGGCCACCGGAATTGCCCGGGCGTCCAGGGCCCGCGCCCGCAGCCCGCTCGCGTACCAGCAGATGACGCTCGCCACGGCCATCTCGCCCCCGTCCTCCGCTATGGCCAGGGCGCCGCGCAACCACCGCGGCTCATCGAAGATCACGTGCGCCATGTCCGCGACCACGCCCGCCACCGCGAGCAACGCCAGCAGCGCGAGCAGGACCGCCGACCGACGCCGGAACTCCCCGCTCCCCCACCGATACGCCGCCCCCACGAGCATGAACAGCGTGGTGCCGATCGCCCCCACCACGATCAGCTCGCCGAAGTCTTCCGGCCGCAGGCCGAGCATCGGCGCGAACCCGAACCGCGCCGCCAGGACCGCGCCGGCGCGCTCGTGAATGCTCAATGCGTCATCCACGAGCAGGCAAACGAACGCCGCCGCCCAGGCCAGGTAGGTCCGCTCCCCCCGCGTGCGCGCAACGGTCGTGAACGCCAGCGCGATCCACCCGAACTTCAGGTACTGGAACCACTCCGCCAGGCCGCGGTCCGTCGAGATGGAGAAGACCGGATGCCCGAGCCAGGGCGTCGTGGCGTGGGTCACGTAGAGCACGACGAACGCCGCGTCGGCCAGCCAGAGCGCCGCCAGCAGACGAGGCGACCCGGCCTCGAACCGCCCCGCGACCCACTCCACCCTCCCCATACCGTCTCCCACCTGCCTGCGAATACCCCACCTCCCGATGCCTGCCGTTCTGGACCCTGCCACCGTACCGGCACGGGCCTCCTGGGGCGCCCGCCGCGCTCCGTCACCCGGGACGCGCAGCGGACACCGGATCCCGCCGGTGCAGAATCCAGACCCGGCCAGCGCACGTGGCCATGGCCCGCGCCCCCACCCCCGGCCGTTCGGTCCCCCCCCGCGGCCTGCCCGACCGGGCATGCGTTCGTTACCGACCTCACCCCTCCGAGTCGACGACCTCCGCCGCGTCGGCTCCCACACCCCGTCCATGGCTCCTCCCGCTTCGGCACCGCCGACGAGGCGAGGTCGTTCGATCACGATCAGGTGGAATGTCTCCAGTCCCGTTCCGATCTCGGCGTCTTCCGTCCGCGCGCCGGCCGACCTCGTCGCTCACGGCTCGCTCGAGGACGTCATTACGGTCGGCCTCTCCCGATGACCGACGGCAGGACGCCACATCGGCCAGCGTCGACGGCCTGGCATGGCGCGTCGACATGCAGGGCGATGAGGACGCGATCGCCGCGATCCACACGACGGGCGGGCCATCGTGCTCACGGATGCCGAACGGACGTAGACCGGAACTTCCGGAGGACGACGACGTCGCCCCGGAATTCAGCCCCTCGGTCGGCGCGAGGCGGTGACGGACCACGCCGGCGAGTAGCACCGCTGCAATGACCCGAGATAGGGACGGCAACGAGGACTACGTAACGACCGTCCTCGGCCTCGCAGGCTTGGCGCCGGGCATCGCCGGCGCACCTCCCGTGAGCGGCATCCGGAGAGATCCCCGGGTTGGCCGTAGAATCCTGGACGGCGCCGTAGAAGACCGTTGCGCGAGCTTCGAGGTCAAAGCGGTCAGCGCGAGAGGCTCGAGGTTCGCTCCTGTTCGGCGCCGCGGGGATTGATAGAAGGAATCCCGCCTGCGCGGATGCGGGCCGCCGCGGTGAGCCGAACCCGGGGACGGCGGTCCGGGGCCGAAAGGCTACGCCCGGCTGCACCGCGGCTTCGAGAGCCGCATCGCCATGCCCGGCACAGAGCAGGAATTCGCGTCGGGGTCGTGGAGGACGGCGGAGAGGGCGCCGCCGCGCTCCCCTGCCGATATGGGTCCGGATCCCGACAGCGAGCCGGCCTTCTCCAGGGTCCGCGGTGGCCGCTCGTCGTCGGGTGGCGAGTGGGTCCGGGTGATCCCGGCGGCCGGCTGCGCCCGGGAGGCCGGCCAACGGCGAGGAGCAGGCCGGGTGCGACGTCGCCTGGCGACCCTCCGTACGCGCCGCCCCCGCCGCGGCTCGCGCAACCTCCCGCTCTCCCGGTACCCGGCGACGGCTAGCGGCCGCCGAGGATCAGCGCGTGATCCCGCGCCGCGACCCTGGCTGCGGCCTCCACCACGTCCGGATCGAACTGCCGACCCGCTTCCCGCCGCAGCGCCGCGATCGCCTCACCCACCGCGCGGGCGTCCCCCGGACCGGGGCCGCGAACCGCCGCCGCGAGCTCCAGCGCCACGCCCAGGATCCTCGCCGCCTGCGGAATCGCCGCGCCGAACGGCTCATCCCGCGCACCGGGTCCATGCCACGGCTGACCCGCCCAGCGGATCGCATCCCGTACCGGTCTCGGCAGTCCGCGACCATGCATCCTCCCCGCCACGTCGGCGAGGGCCTGCCGGCGAGCCGCCCGGTCCGGCCGCCCCGCCTCCGCCCCTCCAGCCCCGCCCGCCGCCACCCCCGCCATCAGCGCCGCGAGCTCCACCGTCCGGCACGTGGTCTCGCCCATCCCCATCTCGTTCGCGATCGCCACCGCGATCCGACGGGTGCGCCACGCGGCTTCCGCCTCCTCCGGACAGCGCCCCTCCAGCGCCGCCACGAAGTACTCCGCAAGGGACGTCAGCGCCGGGAACGTCACGCCCGGATCGCTCTGCGGGGCCGATGGAGACGGCTCGGCGGGGACGAACAGCCAGTCGAGATCCGCCGCCCAGGGCCCGTTTCCGGTGCCGCCGCCGACTCGCGCCGCATCATCCGCCGGAGCGGGCCCTCCAGCTCCGCCTTCGGCCCCGAGCTCCGCCGGTCGGGCACCGCCGGACGCTGCATCGCCCCCCGTCGCCGGCGCGGACTGACCGGCCGATGGCCGCGCCGCCCCGGACGGGGTTTCCGCAGCCGTCGACCCCGCCACGTGCCCGGAGCCGTTCCCTCCCGCACCCCCCCCCACGTACAGGTACGCATACTCGAGCCCCGGTCCGAGCGGCGGCAGCTTCACCGCGGCGTCCACGTTCACCACGACCCCGCCGTTCGCGCGGGCCCGGCCGTCCGCCCCGTTCGATCCCTCACGCCGGCCACTCGGGACGGACTCGCCCAGCGCCTCGATGGCGGCTACGTCCGGGGATTTCCTTCCCCCGTTCGAGCCGCTCGGCGGGCGCTGCCGCTCCGCCCCCGCTTCCGGCGGAGGATCCGCCCGCTGCAGGGCTTCCAGTTCACGCAGCCTTGCCCGCAGCCGCTCATCCGTCGGCCGCACGCCCAGCAGCTCCCGATAGACCCCCGCCGCCCGCGCGTACATCCCCCGCGCCGCGTACAGCTCCGCGAGCGCCTCGGACGACGGCTCGCCCTCCTCCCGCGAGGCCTCCGGCTCCCCGCCCCGGACCGCGGGATCCTCCCCCAACCCTCCCGTGGATCCGTACTCCCACGCACCGCCGTCGCCCTCGCCGACCTCCTCGTCCCATTCCGCTTCCAACCGTGCCAGCGTCCGCAGCAAACCCACGTAATCCGCCGAGAGCCCGTACGCGATCCGGAACGCCCGCTGCGCCTCCCGCCAGAATCCGAGGTCGAGCAGCACACGGCCCAGCAACAGGTGCGCGGCCGGATCATCGGGGCGGAGCAACAGTTCCTGCTCGAGCAGCGCCCGCGCCCGCAGCGGCCACCCGGCACGACGATACCCCATGGCCAGCCTCAGGAACACGGGGCTGTCCGGGTGCGCCTCCATCAACAGCTCCAGCTTCGCGATCCTCGCCGCGAGCGCATCGTTCATCCGAGTACTCCAGGCAGCATGCTCCGGCGGCAGGTCGGGGCTTCGCCCCCGCTTTTTTCATACAACATATGTTCCCATCCCGGTCGTTCGCGAGGCCATGATTGCCCCGCACCTGACCCGGCCGTCCGCAATCCGGCCCATTCCGGTGGGATGCGCCGATGGAACTCCGTTCCCCCGCGTCGCGGACGCCGCCGCGACCCCGGCCGCACCGGTCCTCCCCGGGAACGGTCCCGCCGCCCGCCGACGATGGCCCGGCTCCCCCGCGCGCCGACGCGCCTCGAATCGGTTGGACCGGGCAATGAAGGCGGAGAGCGGACCTACTCGAGGGGGCCGATGGTCGTGTCGCTGACCGGGTTCCAGCCGAACACCCGGCCGCCCGGCTTCACCACGGCCGCCCGGGTGGGCACATCCGGCAACCGTTCGAGCCAGAGCTCCCGGACGAGGGAGTCCTCTGCCCGCTCGATCTCGTATTCATCCGCGAGCACGTCTTCCGTCGCGGCCACGTGGAACTCGCCCACCTCCGGCACATCGATCTGCCAGTGGTAGCTCCCGTTCATGGCACGGTCCCGGAAGTGCACGTGGGCGCCCGGCCAGCGGGACCTGACCTGCTCGGCGACCCATTCCTCGAAGCGGTCCCTGCCCTGCTCGACGGGATCCAGCGGCGTGCTCATGGTCCACCTCCCGGGACATGCGCGCGAGGCCAGGTCCGCGACAACGCCACGGCAACACCCTCACCCCGACCCCGTCGAGGCGCCGGTGGGGGCCGCTGCCGCGAGCTCGAACGTTGTGCGACGGACCTCAGGAGGGTGGGGGAATGCAAGAGTGCTGCCAGAGCCGTGGAATGAAGCTGTTACGGCGTCGCCCGGGGCACGGAGCGCGGGACGCCCGGGCGATCGACGGCGGGGCCCGCGCGCTCCGCTAACGTGATCGTGCCTCCCGGACCAGGTACGCGTAGATCGCGCGGGCCTCTTCTTCCGTCAGCTCGAGGTCGGGCATCGCCTCGAAGTGTTCGGCCAGGAGCTGCCGCGCGTCCGGGTCGGCCTGGACCATGTATTCCGGCTCGGTCAGCATCAGGACGATCCACTCGTACTCACGCCGCAGGGCGACGTCTCCGAGGTCGGGCCCCTCGCGGTACCCTTCGCCCACGGTGTGGCAACGCGCGCAGCCACGATCGCGGAAGAGTTCCACGCCCGCCATGGCGAGCCGCGCGGCCTCCTCGCCCCGCGGCCGCGGCAGCCTGATGCTCGGGCCGTACACGTCCTGCGCTGTCTGCGCTGGATCCGTCCGCACGGTGTCCTCGCGGACCGTACCTTCCGGCGGCGAAGAACGGTCCGGCGCTTCCGGCAGCGGGTCGCGGACCTCCCGAGCGGCCGTCGTGTCCGCGGCGTCGTCGCCCGCCGTACCGCCCGATCCGCCCGCCCGGTCTCCTGCCCCGCACGCCGCGAGCCCCAGCACCGCGAGCGCCACGGCCAACCGGAATCCGGTCCGCATCGTTTCCCGCGATCGTCTCATGCCTTCCGCCTTTCCCGGCACGAATGCCACGCCGGGCCTTGCCGCCCGGCCGACCCCCAGGATCACAGCAGGCCCCCGCCCCATCCACCCGACCCGCTGCCGCCGAGTGGAACGGTCGACTACCCGATCACGCGCCCGCGGGTTCGGACGTTCAGTGCACCCGCTCGTCCGGTGACGCCACGACGGCCGGCACCGGCGAGTGCAATGCGCCCGCGGCCGGGGGGCGCTGCCGCGCGGTCCGACTCCGCTCGAACGTGAACAGGAAGTCCGTGAACCCCCGGTCGTAGTCCGAGAGCCCGTTCTGACCGGTCAGCCGCATCCGCGCGTCGTACAGCGATTGGAACGCCCGCTCCACCGACCGGCCGACCGGGCCCGGCACCGGCCGGATCGCGAGGAACTGGGCGCGCAGCTCCCGACGCAGCCCGATCCGCCCGACCAGCTCCCGGAACGCCTCGCCCGAACCGCCGGACAACACCCGCAGATGCGCCCGCAGCCGCTCGCAGAGCGCGGCCTGCACCAGCACCGGATCGCCGGACGCGGTCAGCGCCAGGTACGCGAGCGCCTGCGCCTCGAGCTCGTGCATGTAGCCCTTCCGGTGCGCGAACTCGTGGGCGATCACTTGCGGCTCGAATACGCCGGTGTCCCGGAAGAGCGCGACGTCGCCCGAAAGAACGTCACACGCGCCCAACGCGAACGGCGCCAGGAGCTTCATCAGCGTGAAGCCCCGCACCTCCGCGCTCGTCTCGACCCGCTGCCCCGTGATCGACGCGATGTAGCTCGTGAGCTCCTCATCCACCCGCCGCGCCAGCTCGGCCCGCGGCAACCGGCGTGGCACGTACTCATCGTTCAGCCGGTCCACCAGCAGGCCGATCTCCGCAATGCGTACGGCCTCCGGCATGCGGTCCATATGCCGCCCGTCCGCACCGAATTCCCGGCGGAAATCGATGCGCCGCACGCCCCGGCGGCTCACCCAGTCCCGCACCGCATGCGCGCCGTAGAGCGCCAGCGCCGCGCCCTGAACCAGCCGGCCCGGCTTCGCCGACCGGAACAGCAGGCGCGACACGATCGGCGCCGCGATGATCACATCCGTCAGGGAGACCGGTGCGTATGTCGCCCCGTTCGGGATCCGAATCCTCGCCTCGATGCTTGTAACCCTCCATCAATACATGATTTGGAGGGTCCTACCCCGATCCGTCGGGGTTGCTCCGCTCGATGGAGGCTTCCGCTGTCGGCTGCTCGATGCCCGACCCATCGCCGATCCCGAGATCGGCCTCGTCCTGAGCGACCGACAGCGCGACCCACGCGATGTGGTCGTTGATCATCTCGTGGACCCGGAGGACCACCGGGCCGACCTGCACCTCGTCGTTCACGTCCGGCGCCCGGCCGAGGCGCTCCCGCACGAGCCGGCCGAGGGTGGCGTCGTCGGGCGCATCGAGCTCGATGCCGTAGAACTCCCGGAGATCCGCTACGGTCGCCGTGCCCTCCAGCGGGAACTCGCCGTGGAGCACGAGTCCCTCGTCCTTCAGGTTGCGGCCGCGGAAGACGTAGTCGACGAACGCCCGCGTCTCCGGCCGCAGCACCACGAACACGTGGTCGCCCGCCAGGATGGTCGTGGAGCCGCGCGGCGGGATGATCTTGTCTCCGCGGGTCATGAGCGCCACGACCGCGCCCTCGGGGAGCGCCAGGTCCCGGAGCCTGCGACCCGCGGCCCGTGATTCGGACGTGACCAGGTAGTCCACGATGTCGCCGTCGATGTGCCGGAGCGAGCTGATCTCCAGGGCGACCGGCGGGGACGGCGGCGCCGTGCCCTGCACGCCGAGCCACTCGGCCACGGGGCGCAGCGTCCAGCCCTGGATCGCCGCCGAGACGAAGACCACGAAGAACAGCACGTTGAACAGCATCAACGCGTCCGGAACCCCGAACATCAGCGGGTACGTGGCGAGAATGATCGGCACCGCCCCCTTGATCCCCGCCCAGGCCATGAACGCCACCTCGCGCCGATCCCACCCGAACGGGAGTATCAGCAAGGCGACCGTCGCCGGCCGCGCGACGAGCGTCAGCGCCAGGGAGATGAGGAGCCCCTGGGGCGCCACGGCGAGGAGCTCCCTGGGGCTGCTCAACAACCCGAGCATGATGAACATGATCATCTGGGAGATCCACGCGAGCCCGTCGTGCAGCAGGAGCGTGCCTCGCTCGAACACGATCTTGCTGTTCCCCAGGATGATCCCGGTCACGTAGATCGCCAGGAACCCGCTCCCTCCCAGGTTCGCCGAGATCCCGAACGACAGCAGCCCGATGACCGTCGCCAGAACGGGATAGAGCCCCGCGGATTCGAGCCGGATTCGGTTGATGACCTCGGCGCCCACGCGCCCGAGCAGGAGCCCGACGATCAGACCCACCCCCAGCTGCTGGAGGAAGAAGACGACCATCCCGAGGGCGGAGTGCTGGGTGCCGAGGATCACCTGGATCATGGCGATCGTGAGGAGGATCGCCATCGGGTCGTTGGACCCGCTCTCGATCTCGAGGGTGGAGCCGAGGCGGCGACGCAGATACACGCCCCCCGACCGCAGGATCAAGAACACCGCGGCCGCGTCCGTGGATCCGACGATGCTTCCGAGCAGGAGCCCGTACGCGATGGGCAGGTCGAGGATCCACGCCGCGGCCAGGCCGGTGATCGCCGCCGTGATCACCACGCCCACCGTGGCGAGCAGGAATGCGGGCTTCCACGCCGCGCGGATCGAGTGGAAGGGCGTCCGGAGACCACCGTCGAACAGGATCACCGCAAGCGCGATGGACGCGATCCCGTGCGCGAGCGGATAGTTCTCGAACTCGATCCCGCCGATCCCGTCCTCGCCCGCGAGCATCCCCACGATCAGGAACAGCACGAGTGCCGGCAGCCCGAGCCTCGCGGAGAACTTGCTCGAGATGATGCCCATGAGGAGCAGGATCGCTCCCAGGAGGATGAGCCGGTCGATCAGGAACATAGCGTGACTACGACAGGCGCCGGGTGTATGGCGGCGCCCGAGGGTTCACGGAAGCCAGTGCGCGGGGGCTTCGCGCGGATAACATCGGAGTGCGCGTCGACGTGCCGATCAGCTCCCCGCGTCGAAAATCTAGCGGCACAGCCGCCATCGCGCACGGGTGCGCCCGGATGGAAACCATGGAGGATCAGCCGAGTACTAGCCGGGTGAGCGGCGAGTGGCGGCCGCGACCCCGGAGACGCATGGGGCGAGCGCCGCGAGCCGCTCGTGACGCACGCTCGGCCGCACCGCGTGTCGCTGGCGCAGACGGGCCGCGGCGCCCGAACCCGATCGATTCCTGCCATGCTGACCATCCTTGCCCTCTTCGCGACGGCCGTGGTCTGCCTCGCGCTCCAGCTCTGGATGCTCCGCTTCCATCGGCGCCGGCTCACCGCGCGCCGGCGAGTCGAGCTCCCGAATTCGCACTACGTGCCGGTCGCCGTGGCCCGCCGGGCGATCCTCGAACGCTGGGCGCAACTGCGCGATGACCCGTCGATCCACCCGCTCAACCGGGAGGAGGTGTCTCGCCTGCTCGCCATCGCGGAGGCCTCGGGGCCGGAAGCGCTGCCGCCTCGCGCGCGCCAGTTCCTGGATGCCCTGGAGCGCATCCGGCAGCGGTAGCGGGACGCCGGGGCCGACCGATCGTCGCCCTGTCGCGCCCCGTTCGGGCAGCCGCCCGTTTGCAGCCCGACCGGCGCCTAGCTACCTTGAATCGAACCCACGGCGCACCGTGACCGCGCGCCGCCCGCCCGCAACCGGGCGATGAGGCCGGGTGCACGTCCCACCGAGCGTAAGCCAGGAGCCATGGAGTTGAACGAGGCGACGAGCGCGAAGACGAACGAACTCTCGGTCGATGACATATTCCGACCGTGCGACCCCGCGACCCTCGGCTTCGAGACGACCACGGACGCCGAGCCGCTGGCCGGCGCGCTCGGACAGGAGGAGGCGCTCCGCGCGCTCGAGTTCGGGGTCGAGATGCGCTGCACGGGCTACAACATCTTCGTGCTCGGGGCGCCCGGCTCCGGGCGCATGACGTTCCTGCGCGAGGCGCTCGCGGCCCGGGCCGGACGGGCGCCCACGCCCTCCGACTGGTGCTACGTCTACAACTTCAAGGATCCGCGACGGCCGATTGCCATCGAGCTCCCGCCCGGCCGCGGCCGCGAGTTCGCCGCCGACGTGCGCGAACTCGTCGCCCAGCTCCGGGACGCGATCCCGAAGGCGCTGAACGCGGATGGCGTCGCGAGCCGGCGCCTCGCCGTCATCGAGGAGCACGAACGCCGGGCCACCGAGATCACGAACGAGCTCGAACGGGAGCTGGCCGAAGTCCCGTACGTTGCGCTGCTCCGCACCCAGGACGGCGTGATCGTCGTCCCGGCCCGCGGCGGCGAGCCGCTCCGGCCGGACGCGTTCGCCCGGCTCCCCGCCCCGATGCAGGCCGAGATCGAACAGGCGGTGAGGGACGCGCGGGCACGCCTCTTCACCGCGAACCGCCGCGTCCAGGAGCTGCACCAGGAGGCGCGGGAGGCGGTCGCCGCGCTGGACATCGAGGTCTCGACCCAGGAGATCGACCACCGGATCGCGGCGCTGAAGGAGCGCTACGCCGGGATCGACCCCGTGCTCAACTACCTGGACGCCCTCGCCGACGACGTGCTCGAGCACCTCGAGGAGTTCCAGGGCGGGCCGAACGGGCGCCGGGAGGAGCTGCTCGCCCTGACGGCGTCCGAAGACTTCTTCCAGCGCTACGAGGTCAACCCCATCGTCTGCCGGGACCCGGATTCCGGAGCGCCGGTCGTGGAGGAGACGAACCCTACCCTCAGCAACCTGCTCGGGTACGCGGAGCGGCGGGTCCGGTTCGGCGCGATGGTTACGGACTTCACCCGCATCGCCGCCGGTGCGCTCCACCGCGCCAACGGCGGGTACCTGGTCCTCGAGGCCGCGGACGTGCTGAGCCGCCCGCTCGCCTGGGCCGGCCTGAAGCGCGCGCTCCGCACGGGCGAGATCCGGCCCGCGGAGCCATCCGAAGAGACCGGGCTGCTCATCACGGAAACCCTCGCGCCCGAACCCGTGCCGCTCGACGTGAAGGTCATCCTCATCGGCGAGCCGCACATCTACTACATGCTGCACAACCTCGACGAAGAGTTCGGCGACCTGTTCAAGGTCAAGGTGGACTTCACGCCGCACATGCCCCGGAGTCCCGAGTCGGAGCGGGGGTATGGCGCGTTCGTGTCCCGCCTCTGCCGCACGTACGACCTGCCCCCGTTCGATGCCCGCGCCGTGGCTCGCCTGGTCGAGGAGGGCTCCCGCCAGGCGGACGACCAGCGCCGGCTCACCACGCGGCTGGCCGGGATCGTGGACCTCGTACGCGAGGCCGCGCATTGCGCGAACGGCTCGTCCCGGAACGTGGTCACGGCCGAGGACGTGGACCGGGCGCTCATGGAGCGGGAGCGGCGCAACCGCCGGCCGTTCCGGGAGCTCCTCGGCTCCATCGAGAACGGGACGCTGATCTTCAACCCACGCGGCACGGCCGTCGGGCAGCTGTACGGGATCGGCCTCTCGAGCCTCGGCGACTCGGTCTTCGGCCGCCCGATCCGCGTCATGGCCAGTGCGTTTCTCGGCCATGGCGGCATCATCTCGCTCGAGCGCGAGATCAACATGGGCGGGCCGATCCACAACAAGGGCGTCCTGATCCTTTCCGGCTACCTCGGCCGCCACTTCGCCCAGGGACAGCCGCTCATGCTGTCCGCCACGCTGTCCTTCGACCAGATGTACGAGGAGATCGAGGGGGACAGCGCATCCGCGGCCGAGCTCTACGCCCTCCTCTCCGCGATCGGTCGGATCCCGCTGAAGCAGGGGATCGCCGTCACGGGCGCGCTCAACCAGGACGGCCTCATCCTGCCGGTGGGCGGCGTCACCGCCAAGGTGGAGTCGTTCTTCGCCGCGTGCGAGCGCGTGGGGCTGACGGGTGAGCAGGGCGTGATCCTGCCCCGCCGGAACGTGCACAACCTGATGGTCCGTCGGGAGGTTCGGGAAGCCGTGGCGGAGGGCCTGTTCCACGTGTGGGCCATCGACCGGGTCGAGGACGGCTGGCCGATCCTCGCCGGAATCGAAGCTGGACGGATGGGCCCCGACGGCACGTTCCCGGAGGGCACCGCCCACCACGCCGTGATCTCCAGACTCACGGCGTGGACGGAGTACGCGAAATCATCGCGACCGGAGGAAGAATCATGAGAGTGACGATCCGGACGAAGGACTGCGAATTCTCCCCCGCGGCGCGGGCGACGCTCGACCGGCGGGTGGCCCGGCTCGAGAAGCGGCTCGTCAAGTTCGCGCCGGACATCGCGGACCTCGTCGTGGTCATGGAGCGGCAGGGCCGCCGCGGCGAATACACGGGAGACGTGCGGCTGACGGTGATGAACCGTCCGTTGATCGCGAAGAAGAATTCCGCTGCCCGGGCCAGGAGCTGGCTCACGCAGGTCTTCGACGATCTCGAGGAGCAGCTCGACCGCTTCCTGGCGAACCTGCGGCGGGAGCCGGAGCGTCGGCGGGCCCAGCGGGCCTGATCCGGCAGCCCGTTCCACAGCACTGACGCGGCCGCCCTCCCCAAGGCCCTCGCGGCCCCGGGAGGGCGGTCGCGCCCGCCGGGTGGGTTGCACGCGCCGGGTACGCGGCTCGGGCGACGTCGCCTAGTCCGGCACCCGGCCAACGAGAACCCTCACCGGGATCCCACCATTCCGCGTGCGGAGCGCTTCCTCGAGCGGCAGGCCGAGGTGTGCCTCGAGGAACCGGTCGGCGGAGAGGACGGTCATGAGCCAGCCCGGGAAGCGTTCTCGCGCCACACGGCCGAACGCGGCGAACAGGTTGCGGAGCCGGTCCCGTTCGCCGATGCGCACGCCGTAGGGCGGGTTCGTGACCAGCGCGCCCGGCTCGCCCGGCGGTGAAACCGGCGGTTCGACCGCCGAGATGGCCCGCGCTTCGAAAACGACATCCCCCACCACCCCCGCGCGCTCCGCGTTGCCACGCGATGCGGTCACCGCGCCCGCGTCCCGGTCCGAGCCGCGGATCTCCATGCCCGCGGCGGGCAACACCCGGGAGCGCGCGGACTCCACCACCCTCGTCCACAACTCCGGATCGTGCTCGGGCCAGGACTGGAACGCGTACACCCTCGGCTCCAGGCCGGGGTTCGCCAGCCCGGGCGCAATGCGCCGCGCGAACAGCGCCGCCTCGATCGGGATCGTGCCGGACCCGCAGAACGGGTCGACCAGCGGCTGCCCGCGCGCCGGGTCCCAGCCGCTCACCATCAGCAGCGTCGCCGCCAGCGTCTCGCGCATCGGCGCCTTCGCGAGCGCCTGCCGGTACCCCCGCACGTGCAGCAGCGCGCCGGACGCATCCGCGCTGATCGTGCACACGTCGCGCAGGAACCTCACCACGAAGAGCTGGGCGTCCGCGCCGTCGTCCGCCTCGAACCCCGCGGCGCCGTGCCGCTCGCCCGTCGACCCGTTGGGCGCACCCCCGCCGCCGGCCGCGGTCACGATCGGGCCGGCCCGCCGGTCGATCGCCTCCAGGAGCCGCTCTTCGACCGCGCGCTCATGGTAGAGCCGGGATTTCCGGCACGTCACCCGGAGCCGCACCACCCGGCCGGGCGTCACGAACCGCTCCCACGGAACCTGCCGGGCGCGCCGCTCCAGCTCGTGGAAGGCCTGCGCCCGGAACTGCGCCACCCGCACGATCACCCGGCTCGCCACCCGGAGATGCAGGTTCGCCCTGTAGAGCGTCTCCAGGTCCGCACGGAACGACGCGCCGCCCTCCTCCGCCCGCGCCGGGATCCCCAGCGCGTTCAGCTCCGCCGCGACGAGCGCCTCGAGGCCCGGCGCGGCGATCGCGAATGCGTCGAACGTCGCGCCGCGCACGGGACTCCCGTCGGCACCCGGCCGGCCAGCCGTCTCGATCCGTTTTCTCTTCGAGGAACCCACCTTCCGACCCACCGATCTCCCGGCCTGGACTCCCCCGGGTTTCCATGACAGTATTACCCGCGTCAGCGAGCGGGCGCGTGCGCTCCGCTCTCCGCATCGCCCGAAACAACCGGGGCCGCCGAATCGTAGAGGACGGCGAGCCGCCGGGCCATGGGGGCGGACCGCCGGGCGCCGGACGATGCGCCGGCGTTGCGCGCCCGCCGACCAGTACGCCACAGGCGGGTCCTACGGACCGGCCGCACGGGTGAAACCCCTTGCCACGAGCCGGTGTAGCCCCGCTCGACCCGCATCGTTCACCCTCGGAGTCGGAAGTCATGCGACGTCGTATGTACCCCGCGGGGCGCTCGACACCCTGCGTCCGTACAGAATACGCCCTTCGATCCCTCCGGCGGGCCGCTGTGCTGGCAGGCGCACTGGCCATCCTGACCGTCGGGCCCGCCGCGGCCCAGGTCCCCGGCCACTCGCCGGGACCGTGGCGAACGCTCGAAACGGAGCACTTCACCATCCACTACCCGGTCGAACTGGCGGAGTGGAGTCGGCAGGTCTCCGCCCGCCTGGAGTCAGTCCACGCCGTGGTCTCGGGAATGATCGGGAACGCGCCGCCCCGCCGCATCACCGTGATCGTGGACGACCCGTCCAACGTCTCGAACGGCTCGATGACGCCGGGCCCGCTCCTCTACCTCTTCCCAAACCCGCCGGATCCCCGCTCCATGATCGGCGAGAACCGGGGCTGGATGGAGCTCGTGGCCGTGCACGAGTACGCCCATGCAGCGCATCTGGACCGCCCGAGCCGGAACCCGCGGTCGCAGCTGCTCTGGAGCCTGTTGCCGATCCCCCTCGGCCCCGTACACCGCAACGCGCCCCGGTGGGTGACCGAGGGCTACGCGACCTTCATCGAGGGCCGGGTCACGCGGAGCGGCCGCCCCCATGGCGTCTGGCGACCCGCGGTGCTGCGCCAGCGGGCGCTCGAGGGCCGGCTCCCCACATACGCCGCCCTCAACGGGTCCCGCGACTTCCTCGGCGGCTCCATGGCGTACCTCGTCGGCTCCGCGTACCTCGAATGGCTCGTGCAGCGGGAAGGTGAGGAGAGCCTGCCGAACCTGTGGCGCCGCATGAGCGCGTGGCAGCAGCGGACCTTCAACCAGGCGTTCACCGGCGTCTTCGGCGCCCCGCCCGATGAGCTGTACGGCGAGTTCGTGGTGGAGCTCACGCTCCGGGCGGACGAAGCCCGCCGCCGGCTCGAAGAGGCCGGGCTCGAAGACGGAGAACTCTTCCAGCACCTCGCCTGGAACACCGGCGACCCGACCGTCTCGCCCGACGGCCGCCACCTCGCGCTACGGCTCTCGTCCGCGAGCGGCGAAGGCCGGATCGTGGTCATCCGTACCGAGCCGGACACCCTCACCGAGGCGCAGCGCCGCGCCCAGGAGCGCGCCCTCGAGCGGGATCCCGAGGACGTACCGGCGGTCGAACGCCGTCCCCGGCCCCAGCGGCCGGTCGCTACCCTGCACCCCAGCAACGGCCGGGAGTACTACGCGCCGGTCTTCATGCCGGACGGCAAGGGCATCCTCGTGGTCCGGTCCGACGGAGCCGGCCACGGACGCGTGCGTCCGGACCTCTTCCTGTGGAACTGGGAGACCGGCGCGGTGCGGCGGATCACCCGCGGCGCCTCGGTCCGGTGGGCGCATCCGGCGCCAGACGGGCGCTGGGCCGTCGGGCTGCGCTGCGAACGCGGCTCGTGCGACGTCGTCCGGATCGACCTCGAATCCGGACGCGTCACCACCCTCGCCGCCGGCCTCACGGACCGGCCGTTCTACCGGCCCCGCGTCTCCCCGGACGGCACGCGGATCGTGGCCAGCGTGCAGCATGCCGGCCGCTGGCGCGTGGCGCTCATGGACACGGCGGGCGGGTCGCTCCGCTACGTCGACCCCGAGGACGGCGCGTCCCGCTTCGATGCGGCGTTCCTCGACGAGCACACGCTGGTCCTGACCTCGACCCTCGGCGGGATCCCGAACCTCGAGCGCCTGGACCTCCGGACCGGCGAGACCCGGCCGCTCACCCGCGTGACGGGCGCGGCCGTGGGGCCCGCGCCGAACCGTGCGGACGGCTCCGTCTTCTTCCTCTCGATGCACAGCCGGGGCTACGATCTCCGGCGGATCCATCCGGACAGCGTTTCGTTGGGCGACGTCGTGCACCTCGATCCCGGGCTCTGGCCGGCCGCGCCGCCGGCGCCGGCTCCCGGCGTGACCATCGCCGCGATGCCGGTGGGGAGCGACCGGGCATACGGGCTCGGCCCGCGGACCTACACCTGGGCGCCGGTCGCCACCGCTGCGCCCGAGGGGAAGGCCCTCGGCCTCGTGTTCGGAAGCACGGACCCCATCGGCCGATTCGCATGGTCCGTCCGCGGGCTCGCCGGGAGCAGCGGCGCGTGGACCGGCGGCGCCGCGGACGTCACCTGGCGAGGCATCCGGCCGCACCTGACCGTCGGGGCGTTCGCCGCGGCGCAGGAACCGTTCGCGTACGCCGGCCTCCCCGCCCTCGACAACGACTATCGCGGCGGATTCGCCAGCCTCGAGCTCCGTCGGGACCGGCTCACGGACGCACAGCGGCTGCGCCTCGGCGCCAGCACCGGCCGCGTCGAGTCCGGGTTCTCCCCGGACGGCGACCGCGACCTCGCGTTCGGCGAGCTGGCCGCCGGATTCTTTCAGGGCACGGGCCGGCGGGGGTTGAGCGAGTCGCTCCGCGTCCTCGGGGCGTCGGGCCGGACCGCGGGCGCGGACTGGTCGCGGGCCGTGGCCGAAGCGACGCTCGCGGTACGCATGGGCGGGCCCGGGATCCGCGCCACCGCCCTGTTCGGCGCCGTGAACTCGGACGCGCCGGCGTTCGAAGCGTTCGCGGTGGGCGGCATGCCCAACCCGCTCGTGGACTATGCGCTGCTCTCCCAGCGGATCCCCATGCCCGTGCTGCCCGTCGGCATGCTGCGCGGATCCCAGGTGGCCGTGGTCCGGGTCGAGCTGGCCGGCGCGTTCCGCCCCTACTTCTGGGCGGCCACCACCGATGCCGACCTCGGCGGCTGGCACCGGGTGCTCGGCGCGGAGTACCGCATCGATGAGCCCCGCCGCCCGTACGCCCGGGTGCCGGCCTTCTCCGCGTTCGCCGGGTTCGGCTACTCGCTCGACTCGCCGTTCCGGGACCGCACCCGGCTCTACGGTGGCATGTCGGTCTCCCCGTGACCCGAGCGGGACCGTTGATCGGACGGCCGTCCGCCATTAGCTTCCACCCCGGCGGCGGCCGGTCCCCACCGGTCCCCCGGGGTCCCACCCTCCCCACCCCACCGCCGCCCGGTCAGGCGCGCCTCGGCCCGACACGACCACGGGCCCGGCGCCATCCCCCGTACGATCGTCTCCGGAGTCGTATCATGGCAGTTCGTCATCTCGTCGCCCGTACTGCGGCCGTCATCGCGGTGGCCTGTGGCGCGTCCGTTGCCCCGCTCGCCGCTCAGAATCCCGATCCCCAGTGCTTCGCTCGCATCCAGGGCGGCGATGCGTGCCAGCGGGCCGTTGACCTCTTCAGCTACATGACGCCCCAGCTCGGCACGCTGATCGCCGGCGGGAACGCCACCCTCGGCCAGACCAGCGTGCTCGGCGGGCTCGGCCACTTCGCCATCGGCGTGCGCGCGAACGTCACCCGCGATTTCTACGTCCCGACCCTCGACGGCCAGGACCTGGACACCGGACCCGTTCGCCACGGCTCCTTCCAGACCGACCGGTTCCCGGCCGGCTTCCCCGTGCTGGACGGCGCGCTCGGGATCTTCGGCGGCGTCCCGCTCGGCGTCACCCGCGTCGGCGGCGTGGACGCCCTCGTCAACCTGTTCTACATCCCGGAGCAGGTCCTCCCCGACGGCAGCGACGACGGCGACCTCGCGGTCCGTCTGCCGTCCGGCGGGTACGAGATCGGCTGGGGCGTCCGGGTGGGATTGCTCGGCGAGACGCCCATCGTTCCCGGCGTCTCCCTCACCTACATTCGCCGCGGCCTCCCCACCCTCGACCTCGAGCTGAACTCCCTCGCGGAGACCACGTCGCCCGGCTCCGGGATCAGGGACTCACTGGCCATTCGCGGCCTCTCGCTCCGGACCTCCTCCTGGCGCATCGTTGCCGGGAAGAAGCTCGCGATCCTCTCGATCGCCGCGGGCTACGGCAAGGATCGCTACTCGGGCGAGAGCACGGTCAGCTACTTCGTAGCCGATGACGACGGGACATCGGTGAGCGGCTCCCTGGATTTCGAGTCCACGACCACGGCGAGCAACATGTTCGTGGACGTGACGCTGAACCTGGGCGGTCTGCACCTGGTGGGGGAGATCGGGCGGGTCAAGCGGAGCGGCGTCTCGACCTACAACGCCTTCGACGCTCCGGGGGACGGGAGCGTCGGCTACGCCGCCGTCGGGATCCGGATCGGACACTGATCCGGCGCCCGGATGCGACGCCGGCCGCGCCCGCGGGGGCGCGGCCGGTGCCTTCTCACTCGTCCGCGGCGCCAGCCGCCGGCACCAGCCGGAAATCGTACTCCAGCCGAATGTCGTCCTCGACGCTCAGTACCGATGCCACCCTGGGCTTCGTCAGCTCGAAGTCGTCGAAGGTGAAGCGCGTCGTGGCCTGGCCCGACACCACGCCGCCATCCACCTTCGCCGTCACCTCCCAGGTGACCGGCCGGGTCACACCCCGGATCGTGAGGTCGCCGACCAGGCGGAAGGAAACGTCTCCCGCGGCGGGGAGCGGGAAGGTCAGACCCTGGAACGCCCGCGGCACGAACACCGCCGAGGGATGCGCCTCCGTCTCCAGCGTCCGCCGGCGCACGTAGTTGTCCCGCCGGTCGCTGTCGCTCTTCAGGCTGGCCAGGTCCACCGTGAACCGGGACGCTTCCTGAACGATGGTGCCGTCCGCCCTCACCCGGATCTCCCCTTCGATCCCGGACGTCACGCCCACCGCATCGTTCGGGAAAGAGAGCCGCGCGAGCTGCTCCCGCACCCGGTAGCGCGCCTCGTTCCCCTCCGGCGCCACCACGTAGCGGAGCACGCTCGTGTCCTGCACGGCGACGGACGCGCCGTCCCACTCACCGGCGCTCCGCCCCGCACCCGGCCGGGCATCCGCCGCGGCCGCACCACCCGACAACGCGCGCAGCGCCACCACGGCCATCACCCCGCCCAGCACGCCGACCCGCAACGCGTTCAACCTCGACTTCCATCCACTCATCTGGCCCTCATTCCGATTACGCTCATCATCGTCACGCACGGCCGCGCGTCCGGTCGAGAGACCCCGACCGCCGACGCACCGCCGCGTCCCCGCCGGTCACTCCACGGCCCGCGCGAACCGCAGGTCCCACACGCGCGGATTGTTCACCGAAAATCCGGTCACGTTCCCCGTATCGTCCCGGAGGAATCGGATCCGGCCCACGGGAGCCAGGAACACATCCCGCTCCTCCGGCACGAGCGGGATCGGACGCAAACCCGGCCACCGCGCGGTCAGGCGCCCAGCCTCCACGGCCATGTGGATCGTGACCTCCGCCTCGTCGCTATGGAATGCGCCGGCGTACGCCGCGAGTTCCCCGGCCGTGGGCGAGTACCCCGGGTTCCGGCCGGCCTGCGGCTGCTCCCCACCCTCCGCCGCCGCCACCCGACCCTCCGGCCGACCGAGGAACACGTCCGCCACCTGCCGGCCGACCAGGCCCGGGTTCACGTTCCCCGCGTTGCAAAGCAGCGCCACCGCCAGCCCGTGGTCCGGATAACGCGCCAGGAACGCCCGGTACCCGGCCGTCGAACCCGTATGGCCGATCTCCCGCACCCCTTCGTACTCGCCCACGAAGAGCCCGAGCGCGTACTCGATCTCCTCACCGTTCGCCAGCCGCCCGCGCGTGTGCAGCGCCTCCACCAGCCCCCGACCGCCGGCGACCTCCGCCGTCTCGAGACCGTGCGCCCACCTAAGCAGATCGCCCACCGTGGTGAGCAGCCCGCCGTTCCCGTACACGTTCTCGAACGGCATGAGGATCGAGTACCCCTCCGGCCCCGCTGCGTACGCCACCGCCCGGTCCTTCACGATCCGGGTGTGGTCGTCCCGCCACTGCGTGTACGCCATGCCGAGCGGGTCGAAGAAGTGCCGCTTCATGAACGCGTTCAGCGACTCGCCGCTCACCCGCTCCACGATGATCGCGGCCAGGTTGTACCCCGTATTGCTGTACGAATACGCCGTGTTCACCGGGTAGTTCAGCGAGCGCTGACGCGACACGATCTCCAGCACGTGCTCGTGCGTGTGCACCCGCGTCGTGCGCGGCCAGCCGGCGATCCCCGCGACCACCCCCCAGTCCCGCAGCCCGGCCGTATGGTTCAGCATGTGCCGGATCGTGATCGTCTCGCCGTAGTCCGGAAGCTCCGGCACGTACTTCCGCACGTCGTCATCGAGGGAGAGCTTCCCCTGCTCCGCCAGCAGCGCCACCGCCGCCGCGGTGAACTGCTTCGAGACCGACCCCGCCTCGAACACCGTGCCCGGCGTGTTCGCCACGCCCCGCTCCAGGTCGGCCATTCCGTACGCCCGCTCCAGAACGACCTGGCCTCCACGGCTCACCCCCACCGCACAACCCGGTGTCTCCCGGGAATCCCACTCCCGGAACACCGCGTCCACCCGGGCGATCTGGTCCGGCGTCGCCCGCTGTGCCCCGGCCGGCGAGTGGACCGCGGCCGCCAGGATCAGGAGCACGACGCTGCGCTTCCTTGCCACGACTTGCATGGCGCTACCCCTTCGAATGCGTTGTCTTACGGAGAATCGCCGCCAAGATAGGCGGGGCCGTCGGCGACTGTCCAGGCAATGACGACATGTCGCCACCGTCTCGCCCGCCCAGGCTGCATCCGCCCCCGGGCCCGCCCCCGGGCCCGCCCCCGGCCGGGCATCCCGTGCTCGCCGGCCGTCGGTCTCGACCTCCCGTTCCGCCCTGTCGGCTCGACGTTCCGGGTGCCCGTGGCGCCGCGCCGGTCGCGGCGCCACCGTCCGCGAAGCCCACCATCCCGCGCCCCCACCGACACCGGCCGCCGGGATCCGACCGGCACGGCCCGGCGGCCGTACGGCACCCCTCGCGGGCGGCACGGCCGAGCTCCCGCCCATTCCATGACACCCTGGACCCGGATTGTGTTGGAGAGATTGCAGAGGTGGGGATGCCTCCGCGGCCACCCGGCCACTCCACCGCCGACACCCGGGCCGCGGGCCGCCGGACCTTCTCCCTGCGCGGCTGGGCGGCCGTACACGAGGACGCCGCCGGCAGCACGCCAGGGTGGGACTCCTGCAACCCCATCGAGCTCGGCCGACGACCCGCATTCGGTGCATACCGCACCGATGCGCGAGCCGGGGAGCACGGCAAAGGCTGCGCGACCCGGCCGTCGGCGATCGCCCGAGGCGCGCCCGGGCGCGACCCGTCGCCTTCTCCGTGAGACCTGCGGTCGGCCGGGGCCGGCCGGGGCGCCGCCGGCAGCCGGGAGGGTCGGCGCCCGATCCGGGTTCCTATCCTGGAGCGAAGAATGCCGGCGCAGGGGCCGGCCCGATCAGGCGCTCGCCGCCGTGCCCACGGCCACCTGCCCCGCGCCCGGCTCGCCCCGCGGCGCGACCCGGTCCCGGAACCCTTCGAGCAGGGCGATCAGCCGGTCGATGTCCGTTTCGTTGCTGGAGAAGCCCACGGAAACCCGCACCGCGCCGACGGGCTTGTCGTGGAGACAGACGGAGAACTGCTGGAGGGTGAAGTCATCGCCGGCCAGTTCCTCGAAACATCGCCGGGCCTCGTCCTCCGGGAGCTCGAAGGACGCCTCCGCCGCGCCCGGATTGCAGAAGTAGCCGGTACGGATCGAGATCCCCGCCTCGATCGCCGCGGCCTCCACGAGCCGGCAGTCGACCACCTTGCCATCCACCGTGAGGAGGTTGAACGCCACCGTCCCGCCCCGGCCGGACGTGGTCTGCGGGCCGTAGATCCGGACCATCGGCGCCCCGTTCGAGTGCCGGAGCGACGTCAGCCGCTCGAGCAGCACCCCCGTCAGTGCCACGACGTGCGCGTGGATGCGGTCCATCCCGATGCTGTCGAGGTAGTCCAGGCCCGCCGGGACCGCGGAGATGTCCAGGAAGTTCAGGGTGCCATCCTCGAACGCGGCCGCGTCCCGGTACATGATGTGGACCCGGTTCTGCGCGGACGCGAACCGGACCGTGCCGCCGCCGAACCACGGCCGGCGCAGGAGGGCCAGCGCGCCCCGCCGGGCGATCAGCGCGCCCACGCCCGTCGGGTAGCCGAACATCTTGTAGAACGAGACCACCGTGAAATCCGGCTTGACCCGTGCCAGGTCGAGCCGGCTGGTCGGCACGTACGCCGCGGCGTCCAGGAGCACCCGGTAGCCGAGCCCGCGCGCCAGGTCGATCCACTCCAGCGGGTGCTGCACGCCGGAGAAGTTCGACTGGGCCGGGTACGCGAACAGGTTGTTGCGCTCCGGGTCCGCGCCCGCCAGTTCGGATTCCAGGTCCGCCACCCGCAGGTCCGACCCGATGGGGACGTACGCCACGTCCGCTCCACCGCGCACGGCGAACTCCCGGATCCCGTTCACCGAATTGTGGTTGTCCGCGGTCATGCGCAGCCGCCCGCCCGGCTCGAACGGGAAGCCCTCGCCCACCAGCTTCAGCCCGCCGGTCGCGTTGGCCGTGAAGATCACCTCGTACTCGGCCGGATCGCCGTTGAAGAACTCGAGGACCCTGGCGCGCGCGGCCTTGCACGCCTCCGTGGACGCCCGGGACGACGGGCTCCGCGAGTGCGGGTTCCCCAGCACCGCGGAGCAGAGCCGCTCCGCGTGCGACCGGACCAGCGCCTCCGGGTACAGCGCGCTGCCGGTGTGATCCAGGTACACCTGCCCGGAGGCGTCCAGGCGGGCGAAGTCGCGTTCACGAATCGAGCGGAGGAGCGGATCCATCGAGTACCTCCCGAGCGGATGGCGCCGGCGGGACTGTGCCCGGCTTCGCGTTGACAATAATAGGGGATCCACGGCCGGGCTTCCACCCATTTCTGAGGCGACGTCGCGGGGGCCACGCACGCGGCGCCCCCGCCGTCGTCGGCCAACGCCGGCCGCACCCGGGCCTCGCCCCACGCGCGCCGGCTCCGGGCGATCACGGTCCGACCCGTCTGCCCGATCGGGGGTCCGCTCCGGTGCACGGCGCCGCCGGGCCAGCCACCTGCGGTCGCGCCGCCCGGGATTCGCCAGGCGGCCGGAGAAACCCGGGCCAGGGTGCCAAGCTCCGGTACTCCCGCATGCGCTGCCCGGATTGGAAGGGCAATCGACGTACGACGTGCCGGATCGCCGGCGATGGCCGGCGGCCCGCGGCAGGTCCGGGAGACCAGTCCACCGGTCCCCGCACCGGCCTCGATCTCACGAGCCGCTTCCCCCGGGCCGTCGCCCGCCCCGACCCGTCGTCCGCCAGGCCCGGCATCCTGCGTCTCCGTTCCCGGAGCGCCCGATCGCCGCCGGGGAGCGCTCGTCCCGGCGCGCGCTGGCCCCCACGCCCACCAGCGGGGTATCATCCCGATGCCCGGCCTGATGGACCCACACGAGCGTGAGGAGGCGACGATGGGGTCAGGGCAGCACCACGAAACGGTCGGCGCGCGTGACGCGCCGGGCCCGGCGCTCGGCGTGGCGCCGGGAGCGCCCCCGCCCGACGTCGTCTTCCGCGTACGCGGCGTGTCCAAGGTCTACCGCATGGGCGAGGTCGAGGTGCACGCCCTGCGGTCCGTAGACCTCGACCTCTACGCCGGCGAGCTCATGGTGCTCCTGGGCGCGTCCGGCAGCGGCAAGTCCACCCTGCTCAACATCCTCGGCGGCCTGGACACCGCCACCTCCGGCCGCGTCTGGTTCCGCGACCGCGAACTGACCCGCGCCGGTGACGCCGAGCTCACCCGCTTCCGACGGGACCACGTCGGGTTCGTCTTCCAGTTCTACAACCTGATCCCGAGCCTGACCGCGCGGGAGAACGTGGCGCTCGTCACCGAGATCGCCCGCAACCCCATACGCCCCGAGGACGCCCTCGAGCTGGTCGGGCTGGGCGCGCGCATGGACCATTTCCCCGCCCAGCTCTCCGGCGGGGAGCAGCAACGGGTGGCCATCGCCCGCGCCATCGCGAAGCGGCCGGAGGTCCTCCTCTGCGACGAACCGACCGGCGCGCTGGATTCCGTCACCGGCCGGCTCGTGCTCGGCGTGATCGAGCGGGTGAACCGGGAGCTCGGCACGACGACGGTGCTGATCACCCACAACGCGCCCATCGCGCGCATGGCGGACCGTGTGGTCCGGCTCCACGACGGCCAGATCGCCCAGGAGTACCGCAACACGGAGAAGGTGCCCGCGGAAACGCTGGATTGGTGAATTGAGGATCCGAGCCCTCGACCGGAAGCTGCTGCGCGAAGCCTGGCGTCTGCGAGGCCAGCTCTTCTCCATCGCGCTCGTGGTGGCGTGCGGCGTCATGACCGTGGTCGCCATGCGCAGCACGTACGAGTCGCTGGAGCTGTCCCGGGCCGCGTACTACGAGCGCTCGCGCTTCGCGGACGTGTTCGTGACCCTGAACCGCGCGCCGGAGACGCTCGCGGCCCGGATCGCGGCCATCCCGGGCGTCGCGGCGGTCGAGACCCGGATCGTGCTGGACGTATCGCTGGACGTGCCCGGGTTGGACGAACCCGCCACCGGCCGGCTCGTCTCGCTGCCGGACGGCCGGGAGAGCGCGCTCAACGTGCTGCACCTGCGCGAGGGCCGGACGCCCCTCCCCGGCCGCAGCGACGAGGCCGTGGCGAGCGAGGCGTTCGCCGAGGCGAACGGGCTGCGCCTGGGCGACGCGGTCAGCGCCGTGATCCACGGACGCTACCAGCGGCTCCGCATCGTGGGGATCGGCCTCTCGCCGGAGTACGTCTACGAGGTCGGCGCGGGCCAGATCGTGCCGGACAACCGCCGGTTCGGCGTGCTCTGGATGAACCGCAGCGCCCTCGCGCCCGCCTACGACATGGAGGGCGCGTTCAACGACGTCGCACTCCGCCTCGCGCCCGGCGCGTCCGAGGCCGCCGTGATCGCCGAGCTGGACCGGCTCCTGGAGCCGTACGGCGGCCGCGGCGCGTACGGCCGCGCGGACCAGGCCTCGGCCCGGATCGTCGACGAGGAGCTGAAGCAGAACCGGACCAGCGGCACCGCGGTCCCCCTGATCTTCCTCGGCGTCGCCGCGTTCCTGCTGCACATCGTGCTCTCCCGGCTCGTCCAGACCCAACGGGACCAGATCGCGATCCTGAAGGCGTTCGGCTACTCCAACCTGGACGTGGGCCTCCATTACCTCCGGTTCGCGCTCCTCGCCGTCGGGATCGGCTCCGCGATCGGCGCGGCGTTCGGCGCGTGGATCGGTCGTCTCCTGCTCGACGTCTACGCCGCGTATTTCCGGTTCCCGGAGCTGACCTACCGGGTGAGCTGGACGCTCTTCGCCATCGCCGTGGCGGTCAGCGCCGCCGCGGCCGCGCTCGGCGCACACTCGGCCGTCCGCCGCGCCGTTGCGCTCCCGCCCGCCGAGGCCATGCGCCCGGAAAGCCCGGCCCGGTACCGGCCCGGATTCCTCGAACGGATCGGGGCGGCCCGGCTCCTCTCCCCGGCGGCGCGCATGATCCTGCGCAACGTGGAGCGCTACCCCGTGCGCGCGGGGCTCTCCGCGCTCGGCGTCGGCTTCGCGGTCTCCATCCTCGTGACCGGGACGTTCCTGTTCGACGCAGTCGACTACATGCTGGACGTCCAGTTCCGCCAGGTCCAGCGCGAGGACGTGGCCGTGCTGTTCACCGGCCCGCGCAACGCCTCCGCCCGGTACGACATGGCGCGCCTCGACGGCGTGCTGCGCGTCGAGCCCTACCGGGTGGCGCCCGCACGCATCCACGAGGGGCACCGCAAGCGCAACATCCCGCTCACCGGCCTCTCGCCGGACGGCGAGCTGCGCCGCATCCTCGACCAGGACTTCGTGCCCCACGCCCCGCCCGCGGACGGCCTGCTCCTGGGCGAAAAGCTCGCGGAAGTCCTGGGCGTACGCCCCGGCGACACGGTGCGCATCGAGATCCTCGAAGGCGCGCGGCCGGTCCGCGAACTCCCCGTGGTCGGCACCGTGAACGAGATCATCGGCATGAACGCATACATGGAGCTGGGCGCGCTGAACCGCCTGCTCCACGAAGGGCCGACCATCTCGGGCGTCTACCTGGCCGTGGACCCGCACCGCCGGACCGAGGTCTACGACCGGCTCAAGAACATGCCCGCCGTGGCCAGCGCCAGCTCGCGGCTCGTGACCCTGGAGAACTTCCAGAGCCAGATCGCCGAGACGCTGCTCGTCTCCATGACGATCCTGATCGGCTTCGCAGCCGTCATTGCCGTGGGCGTGATCTACAACGGCGCCCGCATCGCCCTGGCCGAGCGGGGCCGGGAGCTCGCCAGCCTGCGCGTGCTCGGATTCACGCGCCGGGAGGTGGCCGTGCTCCTCTTCGGCGAGCGGGCCGTGATCACCGCCGCCGGGATCCCGGCCGGATTCGCCATCGGCTACTTCTTCGCCGCCGCGCTGATCGGCGCGTTCGAAACGGAAGGATACAGGATCCCGCTCGTGGTTAGCGGCTCGACGTACGCCTTCGCGGGTATCGTCGCGGTGGCCGCCGCCGTGTTCGCCGGCCTGCTCGTGCGCCGCCGGCTGAACCGGCTCGACCTGATCGCGGTCCTGAAGACCAGGGAATGACCATGGAACGGACCAGGAAACGGCTGATCCAGGCGGCCGCCGCCGCGATCGTGATCCTGTTGGCCGCGCTCGCGTTCCGGCCCACGCCCGTATCGGTCGAGACCGCGGTGGTGGAGCGCGGCGAGCTCGTGACCACCATCGAGGCCGAAGCCGTCACCCGGGTGCGGGACCGGTACCGGGTCGTGGCCCCGGTGTCCGGGAGGTTGGAACGCCTCACGCTGCAGGAGGGAGACGAGGTCCGGGGGGGCGACGTCGTCGCCCGGATCATGCCGCTCCCCCTCGACTCCCGCGCCGTGATCCAGGCCAATGCCCGCCTCGCCATGGCGGAGGCCTCGCTGGCCGGCGCGAAGGCCCGGGCCGACCAGGCGGCCCGGCTGCTGGACCAGGCGCGCCGCAACGCGGAGCGGATCCGGAGCGTGGCGGAAGCCGGCGGCGTGAGCCGCCAGCAGCGGGAGCAGGCGGAGCTCGAGCTCGCGAACGCCGAGCGTGAGCATGACGCCGCGCGCGCGAACGTCCGCGCCGCCGAAGGCGAGGTGCTGGCGGCCCGCGCCGCGCTGCTGGACGTGGATCCGGATGCGTTCCGGGGGCGGGCCGCCACCGAGGTCCGAGCGCCCGCGGCCGGCACCGTGCTCCGCATCCCCGACCGGAGCGAACGGATCGTGGCCGCCGGCGAGCCGATCCTCAAGCTCGGGGACCTCTCCTCCCTGGAGGTCGTGATCGACGTCCTCTCGACCGACGCCGTGCGCATCCAGCCCGGCGCGCGGATCCTGCTCGAGCAGTGGGGCGGCGGGACGCCCCTCGAAGCGCGGGTCGTCCGCGTGGAGCCCGCCGCCTTCACCCGCGTCTCCGCGCTCGGCGTCGAGGAGCAGCGCGTCAACGTGATCGGGGAGTTCGTGGGCTTCGCGGCCGGGACCCCGCGACCCGGCCAGGGAGGCGCGTCGGACGCTGTGTCCGTGCCCCGGGAGCCTGGCCGTACGCCGTTCCCTGTTTCCGAGAACCAGCGGCCCATCCTCGGGGACGGCTACCGCGCCGACGCGCGGATCGTGGTCGAAGCCGCGGCCGACGTCCTCAAGGCCCCGGCCAGCGCACTCTTCCGGACCGGCCAGGACTGGAGCGTGTTCGTGGTCGAGAACGATCGCGCACGTCTCCGCATCGTCGAGGTCGGCCGCCGCGGCACCGCGGAGGTCGAGATCCTCTCCGGCCTCGACGCAGGCGATCGCGTCCTGCTCTACCCTTCGGACCAGGTGCGCGACGGCACGAAGGTGAGGAGCCGGGCACGGTGACGAACGGGAACTCGCGCCCCGCGATCGCCGTATTCGATTAGGTCCGCCCCGGCGAGGCAGCCTCGCCGCAAAGGCTGCCGCGAGCACGTGCTCGTACTCGTACTCGTGCTCGACCCGGCAAGGTAGCCCTGCCGCGAAGGCTGCCCCGTGCTCGTGCTCGTGCTCGACCAGGAAAGGTTGCCTCGCCGTGAAGGCTGCCCCGTGCTCGTGCTCGTACTCGTGCTCGACCCGGAAAGGTAGCCCCGCCGCGTAGGTTGCCCCGTACACGTGCTCGTGCTCGTGCTCGACCCGGCAAGGTAGCCCTGCCGCGAAGGCCGCCCCACGGACACCGCGGGCCCGCCAACACCGCCCACCATGAGCAGCGCAGCGAGCCCGCAAGCCCAACCCTCGTACTCGTGCTCGTGCTCGTGCACGTGCTCGTGCTCGTGCACGACCCGGCAAGGTAGCCCTACCGCGAAGGTTGCCCTACGTCCTCGGCCTCGCCTGCCGAATCTTCTCCATGTACTTCTCGAAGAACTCCTTGTGCTGGTCCATCATGTCCAGCTTGCGGCCCTGGATGTACGCCTGCTCGATGATCGTGGAGTACTCGAGCGGATCCCCGGTCGTGATCAGGAGCGTGGCGTCCTTGCCCGGTTCCAGGGAGCCGACCCGGTCGTCCAGCCCCAGGATCTGGGCCGGGTACAGCGTGACCGCCTTGAGGGCCTCCGCCGCGGGGAGTCCGTACGCCGCCGCGGCGCCCGCCTCGTACGGGAGCCGGTTTTCGTACGCCGCGCTCGAGGCCCCGGCGATCGCGAAGCGCACGCCCGCCTCGTGCAGCCGCCGGGCCAGGCCGTACCTGCCGTCATAGGGCTCCCACTGGCGGTCCGGCGAATCGAGCACGTTCGTGATCAGCACCGGGATCTGCTTCTCCCGCAGGTGGTCCGCCACGTACCACGCGTCGCGGCCGCCCCGGATCACCAGGCGCACGCCCTCCTCCTCGGCCCACGTGATGGCGTCCTGGATCTGGCGCAGCTCGTTCGCCTGCACGATCACCGGGACCTTCCCCTCGATGACCGGGATCATCGCCTCCCAGCGCGAGTCCGTGTCGTGCCGGCGCCCTCCCCGCTCCGCCGCCTGCTGCGCCTTGCGGTACGCCTTCGCCGCCGCGAACGCCTCCCTCAACGTCCTGAGGTCGGACTCGTACCGCCGCTCGTTGGACGGGTTCGGCCAGAGCACAATCAGGCCCGCCGCCCGCTTCAGCGCCATCTCCTCCCACGTCCAGCCGTCCAGCATCATCGCCGCGGCCAGCCCGGAGATCAGCCCGCCCTCGGGCGAGGAGAGCGTGACCAGCACGCCGTTGGAGCGCGCCACGCCGATGTGCCGGCTCTCCGGGTTGAACGCCACCTCCGCCCGCACGTTCGGGTTGATCGGCCCCAGCTCGTTCAGGTCGATCGTCTGCGTGAACCCGCCGATCTCGAACAGACCCAGGGCGCTGTAGCCGTCGATCAGCCCGGGGTACACGTGCTTCCCCGTTATGTCCACCCGCTCCGCGCCGGGCGGGATCTCCACGTTCCTGCCGATCGCCGTGATCCGCCCGTTCTCGAACACGATCGTGCCGTTCTCGATCGTGCCCTGCGTCACGGTGTGGATCGTGCCGCCCGTCAACGCGATCGGCCGGGCCTGCCTCGGCGCCGGGATCTGCGCCTCGGCCGCGGACGCGCCGAACGCCAGCAGCCCGGCCACCACGGCCGTCATTCCACGGCGCGCCCACCGCGACTTCGCTCGCATCAGCCCGCCACTCCCGGCCCCGCTCACCTTCCGATCAACGCCCGTTGCCTGTCTCATCGCTCACCTCCGCGGCCGCCGCGCCGTTCGAGCGCGAGCTGGATCAGCTTTGCCCGCTCCCGATCGATCTCCTCGCGGAGCCGGCGGTCCTCTTCGAGATCGAAGTACTTCCGCCCGTCAACCCACGTCTGCTCGGCCTTCGCGTACGTCGAGAGCGGGCTCCCGCTCCAGATCACGAAGTCCGCGTCCTTGCCCGGCTCCAGCGAGCCGACCCGGTCGGCGATCCCCAGAATCTTCGCCGGGTTGATCGTCACCAGCGCCAGCGCCTGCTCCTCGCTCAGCCCGGTGCGCAGCATCTTCGCGGCCTCCCAGTTCATCCGGCTCGCGATCTGGCTGTCATCCGAGTGCAGCGAGGTGAGCACGCCGGCCTCGTGCAGCACCCGCGCGTTGAACGTGGTGTTGTCGTACGCCTCGATCTTGAAGCCGCCCCAGTCGCTCCACACCACGGCCGCGGCGCCGTGCCGCGCGATCTCCGACGCGACCTTGTAGCCCTCGACCGTGTGGTGGAACGCCCGGACCTTCGCTCCGAACTCCTCCGCGAGCCGGATCAGCATCAGGATCTCGTCCTGCCGGTAGCTGTGCGACATGATCTGGATCCGGCCCTCGAGGATGTCGACCAGCGCGTCCATGCGCAGGTCCCGGCGGGGCGGGATCCCGCGCTTGTCGCCGCGCTCCCACTCCTGCCACGCCTGCCGGTAGTCCAGCGCGGCCTTGAAGTGGTCGCGGATGATCTGCTCCGTCCCCATCCGGGTGTCCGGATACCGGCCCGTGCGGCGCTTCACGTTCTCGCCGAGCGCGAACTTCACGGTCCGCGGCGCGCCCTCGAACCTCATCTCCTCGGGGAGCGCGCCCCAGCGCATCTTCACGACCTGGTTCTGCCCGCCGATCGGGTTCGCCGAGCCGTGCATGATGTGCGCGGTGGTGAGTCCGCCCGCGAGCTGGCGGTACATCCAGATGTTGTCCATGGTGAGCACGTCCCCGATCCGGACCTCGGGCACGATCGCGCTCCCCATCTCGTTCACCGCGCCGCTCACGCCCGAGTGCAGGTGCGGATCGATCAGCCCGGGCGTGACGTGCTTGCCGGCCGCGTCGATCACGACCGCGCCGCGCGGGGCCTCCAGGTTCCGCCCGATCCGCTCGATCTTCCCCCGCCGGACCAGGAGGTCGCCGCCCTGGATGATCCCGTCCGGACCCATGGTCCAGATCGTGGCGTTACGGACCAGCACGTACTCCGGCTGCTCCGGCGCGCTCGGACGGCCGTACTCCATGGCCGGCCGGATCTCCGGGAGCGTGAGGTTCGCCGTGGTGGTCGTCGAGGCGACGTCGCCCGTACCGTTCCTGCGCTCGGCCCCGCCCGCGGGCTCCGACGCCGCCGTGCGCGTGCGGGTGCCCTTCCAGGTCAGGCGCGTGCCGTCCGGCATCTCGCCCCAGCCGTAGAGCGCGTCCCCGGATACCGTGAACGAGAGCCGCACCACGCCCTCGCCGCCGACCGCGCTCGCCGGGAAGCTCACCTGGAGCCGCCGCGTCTCGTTCCACAGCCGCGCGGAGCCGAGCCGCACCTCCCCGCCGGTCGAGGAGAAGCTGCCGCTCAGGCGCTCGGGCGTGCCCTCCAGCGTGAGCCGCCCTTCGATCCGCCGGTCTCCCGAGGCGACGACGTTCCACTGCCCCCGCGGGTCGACCGCCGGCGCCGGCGTGACCTCGTACCGCCGGCCGTCGATCCACACGTCCCGGATCGCCACGCTGTCCGTGAACGGGTTCCCGTCCGCCACCACGATGTTCGCGACCTTCCCCGCCTCCAGCGTGCCGTGCGTGCGCTCGAGCCCGAGATAGCGGGCCGGGATGGTGGTCAGCGCCGCCAGCGCCGCGTCCGGCGAGAGCCCGCGCCGCACCGCGAGGCGAACGTTCGGCAGGAACTTGCTCCGGTCGTCGAGCCCGTCCGCGGTGAGCGCGAACGTGAGCCCCGCGGCCGCGAGCCGGCCCGGGTTCTCCGGCGCCCGGTACCAGTGCCGCAGATCCGCCAGGCTCACGTTCAGCGCCGCTTCCGGCCGCTCCACGTTCGGCACGTCCGGATACGCGACCGGCACGATCAGCGGAGCCCGCAGCCCGGAGAGCGCGTCCACGAGCCGGTACTCGTACCCGCTCGCCCGGATCCACGGCGTGATCGAGAACTCCCGGGCAATGGCCAGGATCCTCAGGACTTCCTCATCCGTCCTGGCCTCGAACACGATCGGCTGCTCCCCGCGCAGCGCCGGCGCGAGTGCGGCCAGCGCGGCGTTCATCTCCGGACGCCGCAGCCCGGCCGGGTTGCGGTTGTAAGCGGCCCACGCGCGCATGTGCCAGTCCGCGTCGTGCAGCGTCTGGCGGATGAACGCGACGGCGCCCATCGCCGAGGTCGGGTATCCGAACCCGAACGAGTTGTCCCGCTGGAGCGTGACCGCGTGCGCGACGCCGGACCGCACCACCCGGTCGCGAACCGGGCCGTCGCCCAGCCCGACCACCGCCGTCCGGCCGCGGAACATCCCGACCCGCGGCACCGCCATGGCCACGGTGAACCCCTGCGCCCTGAGCGCCTGGACGCGCGCATCGTCCGCCGACAGCTCCGCGGCCGCGTCCACGTGCGCGCGGATCTGGGGGTTCCACGCGATGGGGCCGCGCGCCGAGTCCTCGCGCTCCGCCGACGGCTTCGGCATCCCCACGTCCGAGTACACGTCGATGAACCCGGCGAACAGCGTCCGCCCGCTCAGGTCCCAGATCCGGGCATCCGCCGGGGGCGTGACCCGCGCGCCCACGGCCTCGATCACGCCGTCCCGGATCACGAGCGTGCCGTTCTCGATGACGTTCCCCGGAGCGACCACGATGCGCGCCCCGGTGAGCGCATGCACCTGTGGGGTGTTGTCGCGGAGTCCCTCGACCGGCGCCGTCTGCGCCCAGGCCGGGCCGGGCAGCAACGCGAGCAGGGACAGCGCGAGAGACGATCGGAATCTCACGGTACCTCCTTGGGAGAGGGCCGCCTGGTTGGCTTCGCCTCTGTGTTGGATCGTGTGCCGGGATGGTACGTCGGATGGAACGTATCGGCAAGGCATTGGCGCGGGCCGGGCCCGCGCGGCGGACCGCGCGCAGGCGGCCGGCCCCGGCCGACGTCGCCCCGGAACCGGGTCAGTCGGGCCCCGGCCCGGAGCGGATCACTCCCGGATCGTGAGCGGGACCGGATGGGGCAGGTTGACCACCCGCTTTTCGGTGGGATTCGCGAGGACCTCGTCCACCCACCCCTCGGGCCGGGGCGCGCCGCCCGCCTCCATCACGCGGCGGCCCAGACGGATGGCCACCTCGTTCGACACCCGGATGGACCCGTGAGACTCCGCCTTGCCGAGCGAGGCGAGGTCCTCGGTCCCGTGGATCGAATACGGGAGCTCGAATACGAGCTGCGCCCGGCCCAGCGGGTTCCCCTCCTCCCCCGGCGCCTTCCGCTCCTCGTCCTCCGCCCACGGACTGTCCGGCGGGATCCATTCCGGGTTCCAGACGACCTGGCTGATCGCGTACTCGCCGGTCGGCGTCGGGTACTCCGGCCGCCCGATCGCGACCGGATGGGACTCCACCTGCCGGTCGTCTTCGTAGACGTACAGCCGCCGGTCCGAGAGGCTGACCTCGAGGCGGAGCGCCGGGCGGGGTGCCGGCGCCCGCGGCGTTGCGGTGTCCACCGCCGACGGTTGCACCGACGACGTCGCCCCCGGACGCTCTGCCGTCTCCGGAACCGCGCCCGACTGGTCCCCATCCGGTGCCCGGCACCCGGCCAGCGCCGCGCCGACCGGCACCGCGATCAGCAACACACGAACGATCGCCGCCATAAAGAATACGCCTCCGGCCGGCGTCGACCGTGCCGCGCACCTGCCGCGGCCGCGTCGACCCGTTCGCCGGAGGCGTCCGTCCGGGCAATTCCCGTGCGAACCCGGGCGCCCGGCTCAGCCCTCGGATTCCGCCGCCTTCGTGGGAAGGAACCGGACGCGTTCGAAAAACGCTGGCCCGCCCGTCATCGACTGCAGGTCCGAAACGGGCATCCGGCGCTCCCGCATGCGGAACGCACCGTAGCTCAGCACGGCCAGTACGATCGTGGCGAGGATCGTGCCGACCATGATCATGACGATCAGTTGGAGCAGGTCCATCAGATTCTTCCCAACCTTTCGACTTTGCCCCAGCTCATCTTGACGTCGAAGACCTGCTCGAGCGTCGCGAAGAGCTTGGCCACGTCAATGATGAGGATGAACACGAAACGGTACGCGATCGCGAGCGGCACGAGCGACAGGTCCTCCTCCTCGATCACGACCGTGTAGAACGCAGCCGCGAGGTCCAGCACCGTCAGGAGCAGCCACCAGCTCACCAGGTACGGCCCGGCGCCGAACGCCAGGGCGACCATGGCGAAGAAGAGGTGGCCGAAGACGTTCATGAACGGCCAGACCACACCTTCGAAGAGCAGCTGTGTCACCGAAGCCCAGATCGTCGGGCTGCGGCGGGGGTGCCAGAGGATGTCGGCGCGTTTCGCCACCGCCTGGAGGATCCCTCGCGTCCAGCGGTAGCGCTGCTTGAGCAGGTTGCGGAGCGTCTCCGGCGCCTCGGTCCACGCAATGGCCAGGTCCTCGTACTCGATCCGCCACCCCTCGCGCAGGAGCTTCAACGTGAGGTCCGCATCCTCGGCGAAGGTGTCCGTGTCGTAGCCGCCGAGCTTGATGAGCACGTCCCGGCGGAAGAGCCCGCACGGGCCGGGGATGATGTTCACCGCACGGATGAAGCCCTGGGCGCGACGCGGCATGTTCAGCCCTTCGATGTATTCGAGGGCCTGGAAGCGGGTCCAGAGGTTCCGGCGGTTCGCGACCTTGACGTTGCCGGCCACCGCCGCGACCCGCGGGTCCCGGAAGTGCCGGATGGCCCGGCGCAGCGTCTGCGGCTCCAGCTTGGAGTCCGCATCCATGCAGAGCACGAACGGGTGACGGGCCAGCGAGAGCCCGGTGTTCAGTGCGGTCGCCTTGCCGCCGTTCGACTTGCTGACCACCCGGACGGTCGCCCCGCCGACCGTGCCCTCCAGCTCCGCCGCACGCTGGAACGTGGCGTCCGTGCTCCCGTCGTCCACGATCAGGATCTCGTAGCGCGGGTAGTCGAGCCGCAGGAGCGACCGGATCACGGACTGGATCATCGGCTCTTCGTTGTACGCCGGCACGATGATGCTGATCGGCGGGAGGAAGTCGTCGTCGAGCTGGTCGCCCTTCCCCTCGTCGGCCACGTCCTCGATGAACTGCAGATACCCGAGCCACAGCAGCGTGATGTACCGGAACACGAGGACGCCCAGGAACGCGATCAGCACGTAGACCGTGATCCGGACGAACGCGTTCTGGAATTGGGGCGGCGACTGCAGCGCGAGGATGATCCCCATCAGCATCGACGCCAACCCGCCGATGACGACGATGCCGGAGATGACGAAACTCTTGAGATGCCTTCTCATCGGCCGCTCGGATAGATGGACAGTCGCGTGCGGAGCACGGCCGACCGGTATGCGGATTCGAGTGCGCCGCCCCAGTCACCGGATACGTTGAGCTCCCAGGACGGCCGGATCACGTTCAGGTCGATCCCGGCGTTGAGTGCCGGCGTGCGGGTCGTGTCGAACCTGCGGTTGGCTCCGTTCCGTTCGTTCATGAACGCGTACGCCGGGGCGGCCCGCAGCCCGAGGGTCACGCTCTCGCCCAGGCTCATCCGCCCGTTCAGGCCGAGCTGCGGTGCGATGTAATAGACCGGGCTCCAGTAGAGCGGGCCCCAGCCTTCGAGCACGGGGCTGTCCCCGTCGGTCGCCAGAGCGCCGAGCCCGAGGGAGACCCAGAGGTGCTCCCCGGCCGGACGGCCCACCGCAATGGCGGCCGAAGCCCGGTTCGTGCTGCCCAGCCTCGAACCGAGCCACTCCAGCTCGAGCATGGACCAGAGGGACCAGCGCTGCCCGGGCCGCTCGATCGTCACCTGGACCCGGTCCGCGAGCACCTCGGCCCGCAGCGCCGCGGCCGTGACCGCCCGGCGCACGCCGGGTTCGTGATCGTAGGCGACGACGACGCTCCCGCCTCCCGCGCGCTCGAATCCGATCCCGGCCCCCCACACCGCCTGCGTGCCCGTAGGTTCGAAGGAGAACACGCCGCCGCGCGCGCGTAGCGTCACGCCTTCCCGCAGCCGGCGCTGTCCTTCCACCGTCACCCCGTAGCCCAGCGCATCGGCTTCGCCCGGATTCGCCGCGGACACGCCGTCCAGCCATGCCTGGCGCACACGCACCTCCACGGCGCCCCGGGCGTCTCCCCACGAACGGCTCGCCTGCGTGCCGAGCCAGCGGAAGTCCTCGCTGTCCCCGAACGCCTCCCCCTCCACGCGCCACCGCGCGATCGGCGCAATCGGCTCGGCCGGCGGCGGCAACGGCGGCTCCGGCTCGACCCGCTTGCGCACCCGCTCCCGCTGCGCCTCGAGGACCGGGTCCGGCCGCTCGCTCAGGAGCTCGTCATACGTCGCGAGCGCGAGCTCGAAATGCCCCATGGCCTCCCGGTTCCGCGCCAGCGCGAGCCGGGCATCCCGGTGGTCCGGCACCCGCGCCAGGTAGGTCTCCAGCGCCCGGACCGCGACCTGCCGCGCCTCCGCCTTCTCCGCGGCTCGCGCGAACTCCAGCCACACGGTGTCCGGGAGCGTGCCCCGGGCCAGCGCCCGCTCATAGTGCTCCAGCGACTCGACGTAGCCCTCCATGCGCACGTACGCCCGGGCCAGCGCCAGCCGCTCCTCCGGACCGTCGTTCAGCTCGATCCAGTGCCACGCCCGCTCGACCGTCGGTTCGATGCTGTGCCGGACCTGCGGCCGCAGCGCCAGCGCCTCCGCATGCCACGGATCGATCGCCAGCACCGTGTCCAGCGCCAGGTCCGCCTCCTCGACCCGCCCGGCCCACCAGAGAAACCTCGCCCGCTCGAAGCGCAGCCCAGCGTTCCCGGGATTCCGCGCGAGCGCCTCGCCCAGCGCGTCCGCCGCGCCGCTATTGTCTCCCGACCAGCCGATCACCCGGGCGCGCTCCACGACGAGCATGTCCCGGCCCGGGTAGTCCTGCAGCAGACGATCGTACGCTTCGATCGCCTTCTTCCACTCCTTCGCCGTGGCCAGCACCCGCGCCTCGCCGAGCCGCCGCTGGAAGATCTCCTCCGCAGACGGTCGCCGGGCCTCGGGCTGCGCCGTCGGCGCCGCCGGGTCGGCGGATTCGGGCGACGAGTCGGCGGACGCGACGTCGCCTGGGTCCACCTCACCAGCCTGATCCGCGCCCGGCGCCGGCACACCCGACGGCTCACCGCCGGACCCGCGCGACGCCGACGGCCCGGCCCCCGGCACCCCGCCGCGCACCTCCAGCGGCGTACCGCCCGGACCCCGGGCTTCCGCCGTGATCACCCGCTCCCAGCCAATGGAGCCGATCTTGGGCGAGCCGCCGTAGATGAAGTAGAGCGCAAAGGCACAAACCAATAGAACGCCGAGCGTTATGCCCGTCAGGTAGAGCGGGTACGCCTTCCGGGATCGATGTGCGCTCATTGTCTCGCCACCGCCAGCTCCATCCCGTACGCCGGCTCCATCTCATTGAGCCAGCGCTCGACCTCCGTCCGGTCCGACGGGTAGCAGTAGACCTCGATCGGACCGATGGTGCCCATGCCGGGATGAGACTCGATGATCCGGTTCATCAGGTCATCCACGTGCCGGCGCCGCACATCGTGCAGATAGAGCCCGATCCGGCCATCCCGCAGGTGGCCGCCCAGGTCCCCCTCCTTGATCCGCAGCTTCGACGACAGGATCCGCCACGCCTCCTGACGCCCCAGATCGCCCGGGCGCAGGAACGCCAGCGCGAAGAACGGATGGGTCGAACGCTCCATCATGGAGCGCACCGCCGCCCGGAACGCCCGCTCCTCCATGAGCACGTAGGCGCCATTCGCGTCCGTCGGCTGGAGCTGCAACAGCGCGTCCTCCTCCGCTTCCACGGTCCCGCGCCGGTGCCCGCGCTCGATCGCCACGGCGATCCGCTCGAGCCACTCCTGCGGCCCCTGCTCGTCCGTGAGGAAGTCGTCCCCGCCGTACTTCAGGCCCTGCGCCCGGGTGCTCGCGCGCAACCCCTCGGTCTCCGAGTAGAAGATGATCGGCGCGCCGTTCCCCAGCCGCCGGAGCTGCCGGGCGAGGCCGAACGGTCCGCTCGTCTTCCGCGGCGAGATCGCCATGAGCAGCGCGCCGTAGCGCCCGCCCGCCAGCTCCGCGAATCCGCTCGCCAGATCCTGGATGACCACCACCTCGTACCGCTCGCGCAGCGCCGCGATCAGCTCCGGCGGGCACTCCGCATCCTGCCCGAGCACCACCACGCGGTTCAGCTCCTCCGGCGGGAGTTCGACGGCGCCCCGCACCACCTTGCTCTCCACGATCCCCATGAGCGGCCGGATCACGAACCGCAGCGGCTCCGAGGACCGCAGCTGCTGGCGGAACTTCCGGATCGTCAGCTCGCGCTGCTGCCCTTCCTTCACCGAGAAGAAGAAGATCCCGGCGGCCCCGGAGATCAGACTGTCGAAGCCCTGGTGGTACTGCTGGTCGCTCGCGTCGCCCGGCAACACCAGGTACGTGGTGGCCGGCATCTCTTCCAGGAACTTCAGGAACGCATGCTGCGCATCATCGCTGAGCCGTGCCGCGTCCACGAACGGCACCGCCGAGTCGATCACCAGCCGCGTCGGCAGCTCCGGCCCGAGGAGCGACCGCAGCTCCTCGAACGCCCGCTCCGGATTCGTCGTGCGGCCGAAGTTGCGCCGGAAATCGAGCCGGTACTGGAGCACGATCAGCCGCTCCTGTTCCGCCGGCGTCCGGAAGTCGTAACCGAGGAACTCCGCATGCGCCAACAGGTCCTGCGGATCATCCTGCGTCAGGATCGCCACCGTCTCCCCGTTCGCCAGCCCCGCCGCCAGGAACTGCAACGCCGCCGACGACTTGCCCGCTCCGGGCGAACCACACAGCAGGTAATACCGGCCCTCGGTGAGGCCCCCTGTGAGTGCATCCAGCGCTTCGATTCCCGTTGAGACCATCTCCGCCTCTTTCACGCGTTTGCATGGTTCTTCGGCGCGCACGGCTCCACCCGGGCTCTGCGCACGTCCACTCGGTGCCTCCCTGGCCCCGAGTACGCGGGAGCCGCCACGACTTCAGGGTCGTTCCGGTCGCTGCCGGTCGGTGATTGCTTTCCGTCGAGGCGCGTAGCGTGGGGGATGAAGGAGTCCGCAGTTCGTGAAGGAATGCCGGTACTCCGAGAGCGGACACGCCTCGGCGCCCCCGGCAGAGGGCAAAGGGCGTGCCATCCGCAGGCCCGGCTATAAGCTACAGTGAGATCACATCTTATGTGGAAGACACCGACGAGGACGGACTTCTGGATCGGCTAAGAACTTCCGGCCGGTGGGGCACGGATGCCCCAGATCTCCCGCCATTACGAGTTTTTTCACATCCGCGCGGATCGGGCAGCCGGCCGGGCAACCGTGGGGCCGCGCCCGACCGCCGCCCCGGGCGCCGACCCCTCTATCCACATCCCAGAGTCAACGCACCCGGATCGTCTCCCCTTCCTCCTGATCCGTGATGCGGCGGCTCTGCTGCTGGGGCGGACGGCCGAAATTGTACGTGAAGCCGAGCGTGGCCACGCGCATCGAGAAGCTCGAACGGCTGCGCTGCACGTAAGTGGCGTCCCGGCTGGAGCTGGTGTACCGGTACAGGTTGAACGGATCGGTCACGTTCAGGGCGATCGACCCCTTCCGGTCCCCGATCTGCCGGCGGACCGAGATCGAGGTGAACGTGAAGCCGGATGCGCTCCCCTGGAGGATGGACTGGGCCGGGAAATGGTTCCCGAAGACCTGCGCCGTGAGCGTCTCGCTCCATCGGGCGGACATGTTCCCGCCCATCGACCAGAGCACGGCGGCGCGGCGATACCCGGAACCGATGTTGCTCCCGTCCCGGGGATCCCGGTACACGTTGATGTTCGCGGAGCCGCTCACCCGCCCGCCGGGGGACACGGACACGCTCAGGTTCGCGCCCAGCGCCCGCGCGGACGCCGCGTTCTCCCATCGGCTGGTCGCCACGCCCGCCTCGTCCACGGTCCGGATCCGCTCCCAGATGTCCGTCGTTTCCCGCCAGTACGGCGCAATGCGCAGCGTGCCGAAGCCCCCGGTCCGGCTGTAGTCGAGGGTCAAGGACCGGGTGTAGCTCGGCCGCAGCTCCGGGTTGCCGTAGAACCGGTTGAGCGGATCGGTGGCCGGTACGAACGGGTTCAGGTACATCGGGTACTGCCGCCTGATGCGCCGGGAGTACAGCAGCCGCAGCGTCTGCCCCTGCTTCGGAGAGTACGAGACGTTGAAGCTCGGGAAGAGCGACCGGTAGCTCTGGTCGAAGGCGGTCTCCTGGGCCAGTGGCTCGAACCGCGTGGCCGTGAACTCCGCCCGCAGTCCGGCCTGCGCCCCGAACTTCCCGAACACGCTGCCGATCGTCCCGTAGAGGGAGTGGAAGGTCTCGGCGAAGTCGTAACCCGCGTGGTAGCGTTCCCGGGGGTCGGCGGCGTCCGGCGTCTCGTAGACGCGCAGATCGTTCTCGTTGTCCTGCTCGCGCCTCGAGACCCGGTACCCGAGCTCGAGCTTCGCGCCACGGACCGGCCGATGATAGTCCGCCTGGATGGAGAGCGTACGCATCCCCCATCGACGGTGTTCACGGTGAGCTCCGGCGGGAGCTCCACCGCCTCGCCCGCCAAGAAATTGAAGACGCGCTGCTGGTCCAGGTCGGTGCCGTCGTTGCCGCGCGACACGCGCCCGTCGATGGTCAGCTCCTCCTTCTGCGGCTGGAACACCTGCTTGAAACCGAGACCGATGTTGTAATTCCTGAAAGTGAGCGGCTCTCCGTGACGTGGTTGTAGCGCTCCCGCACGGCCCGGTCCACATCGAAGATCCCGTAGTCCGTGGTCCCGTCGTTGTGCCCGTAGCTCCCGAACATCCAGGCATCCGACCAGAGCGTGGCCTGTCGGCCGACCCGCAGTTCCGCGGTCCAGTCCGCGTGCCAGCCCCACGACCGGTTGGTGGACACGCCGTTCTGCTCTATGACGGTGACCGGCACGGTCACCAGGTTCTCCCGCAGGTCATGGGTCCGGGAGTCATTCCGGAACAGGTTGCCGCCCAGCCCGCTGAACAGGGTGAGCCGGCCGCGCTGGTAGTTGAGCCGCCCGTTCGCGTACCACCGGTTCCGCGTCGAGGCGTTCGCGGAGAAGCTCCCACTCAGGCCGAAATCCGTGTTCTCCTTGAGCACGATGTTCACGATCCCGCCCGTACCCTCGGGGTCGTGCCTCGCCGACGGGTTCGGCATGACCTTGATCCGCTCGATCCTGTCGCCGGGGAGCTGCTGCAGGAAGTTCGCGAGCTGCTCTCCCCTCAGCGGCATCGGTCGCCCGTTCAGGTGGATGGCGACCGGTTGGTTGCCGCGCATCTTGACGTTGTTGTCCGCGTCGACCTCGAGCTCCGGCACGGCGCGCAGCACATCCGTGGCATTACCGGCCGAGGCGACGGGCATGTTGCTCGTGTTGTAGATCGTGCGGTCCGCCTGGACCATCACCGCCGCCCGTTCGGCCACCGCCTCGATCCCTTCGACCTCGAGCGCCACGGGCTCGAGTCGGATCGTGCCGAGCTCCGCGGCCGGCGACTCCGCGGTCAGCTCGATCGTCTCGCTGCTCCTCGGCCGATACCCGAGCAGGCTGACCCGAATCCGGTAGCGGCCCGGCGCGAGCCCCGTGATCCGGAACTGCCCGTTCCCGTCCGTCAGCGCGCCGGTGACCAGCGCCGAATCCGACGCCGTGCGCACCTCGATCGCGGCCGTCTCCAGCGCCCGCCCTTCCGGATCCGTGACCTGCCCCGTGATCCGGCCGGGACCGGCCGCTCGCTCCGACCCCGGCGGCGTTTGCGCCACGGCCACGGGCGCGGCCGGCCCGGCCGCCAGCCCGGCCAGTCCGGCGATCACGACGAGTGCGAGCACCATCCTGCAGTTCATGGATCCGATCCCGGCTCACGAGTCACATCCACCGCGGTCGGCACGCTTAGATGAGTCGAACCCGGGAAGGGTTGCTGGCCGGGCGGGAGCTCGCCTCGGCGCGCCCTCTTCGGCGCCGCCGGACGCTGTCCGCGGAGTTCCGAGGTTACGTCGCGGCCCGAGCGCTCCCGGCGGCCCGCCACGCCGCCGGGAGCGCATGCTGCGGGTCGCTCGCGGGACGGCGGGTGTCAACCAGAGTGGAGCCCGGCGTGGATGACGTCGCCAAAGGCAGGCACGGACCCGACCGATCCGAACGAACGCCCGGGCCGTTCCCGACGACGAGAACCGCCGGGTCCGCAAACGAGACCGGCCTGCCGATCGAGCGACATCCCCCGGCTCAGTTCGCGATCGCGTAGCTCGACAGGCTGTCCGTCACGAACGTGACCGTCCGCGCCACCGGGTCCTGCACGCCGCCCATGGGCTTGAGCGGCACCTTCGTGCGCGGATCGATCTTCCACACCGTCAGCCCTTCCTCCGGCACCTCGTCCGGCGCGCAGCGGGCGTAGCTGATCGAGATCGTCACCGGCTCGTCGAACGCGAACTTCTCCCGCCCGTTCGCCTTGATGTTGACCTCGACCAGCCGCGACGCGGGAACGGTCATCGTGAACGACGTTCCGTTCCGCACCGCCGAGACCGGCAGCGACATCGTGTGGCCGGCCATCATCAGCCGACCGCCTGCCCGGCCGACCAGCCCGCGGGCAGACACCGGTCGCGCCGGCGCGCAGGTCAGGAGCCGCGGCGCATCGGCCACCACCGCCGGGGCGATCGGATCGCTCGGGTCCGATACGCTCTCCGAGCACGCGGCCGGAATCAACAACGCCGCGCCCAGCCCGCACAACACCCCGATCCACTGCTGTCTTGCCTGGCCCATCGTCGTCCTCCCATCATGAGGTGGGTACGACCTTCACCGCGCCGACCATTCGGTCGCGGCGTGCCTGGAAGAACTGCAACCCCGCTGGTGAGCCCGCACCATGTCCGAAGCTCCAGACTGGATCGAGGAAGGGTTGCGCTACGAACGCGCCGGCGTTCTCCATCGAGCCCTCGCCCTCTACCAGGCTGCGCTCGATGCCTCCGACGATCCGGCTGTGACCGCCAGGGCGCTCCGCCACCAGTCCGACGTGTACCGCACGCAATGTGACTGGGACCGCGCCCTACAGACCGCCCGTCGAAGCGCCGCCATCGCCGAGGCCGCCGGGCTCCCGGCACTCTGGGCCGAAGCCCGCAACGCAGAAGCCGCCGTCTACCTCAGCCGCGGCGAGTTCCAGCACGCCCGGCAAATCCTCGAACGACTCGTCGACACCGCTACCGACGATCGGATTCGCGGCATCGCGCTCCAGAATCTCGGGTCGATCGCGGCGCGAGAAAGCATGCCCGAAATCGCCGAGCAATACTTCCTGGAGTCTTTTCGGTGCTTCGATCGGTCAGGCTACCTGCGAGGCAAGGCGATCGCATACAATAATCATGCCGCATTCGCGCTCGACCGGGGCGACTACCGGACCGCGCTCGACAGCTCCGAGCGGGCCATGGCCGCCGCGCGTGAGGTGGAGGACCTCGAACTCCTCGCCGTTGCGCGGCTGAACCACGCCGAGGCTCTCGCCGCGATCGGGGACTTCGCCAACGCGGAGCACCACGCCACCGCAGCGCTCGGCTACTTCGCGGTGACCCAGAACGCGTGGCGGCGGGTCGAAGCGCTCCGCACCCTCGGCGACTGCTCGCGGCGTCAGGGCTACACCGCGATGGCCATGCGCTACTATGACGCAGGCTTGCGCCTGGCGGAGGAGATCGGCGCCGTAGCCGCCGCGGACGAGCTCCGGACCCGGTTCGACGAACTCGCATCCGGCAGCGAGCCGACGCCCGCCGAATGACGGGATACTGCTCGTAATTCAATTACCTGCAATCACTTGTCCGCCTCGACGACGCTCCCCTCGAGGCCGCGATCCCGCTTCCCACCCGCGCTGCCGACCGCCGCGCTGGCCCGAACGTGAGAATTTCGTTCCCCGTCGTGCGAAAAGAATGATCAGGGTGCGAGGGGCGCGACGTCGTCGGACTCCAGGTGCCACCGCTGGATGGTGACGAGCGCGCCCCGCGGATCCATCTCCACACCCTGCAACGATTCATTGTAGGCGTAGAGTTCGGGATAGTGATAGAGAAAGGTCCACGGCTGATCGTCCCGCAGGATCGCGAGGAGCCGGTGGTACAGGGGCGCGGCCTCGTCCCGGCTCCTGGCCGCGGCCGCTTCGTCCATGAGCCGGTCCGCGGCGGGATTCGCGTAGGACGCGAGCTGGAACGGCCCGCCGACACGGCCGCTGTGGAAGAGGTCACGCAGGTCCAGGACGAGATCGGACTCGAGGGCGATGAGTACCGCCTGGAACGTCTTCTCCGGCGACGAGATCCGATCCACCAGCGCGCCGAATTCCACCGCCCGGGGCACGACCCGGACGCCGATCTCGCCCAGGTCCTTCTGGATGAGCTGGGCAACGTCCCGATGGAGCGTGCTGTTGGCCGCGTAGAGAAGTTCGATGGTGAACGGCACGCCGGTGGAGTCATCCAGAACGGCATCGCCGTCCCGGTCCACGAGCCCCGTCTCGACGAGCAGCGCCCGTGCAGCAACCGGATCGTGGGGGAGCGGCTCGAGGGACGGGTCGTAGGCCCAGTGGCCCGGCCCGATGGGTCCCGCGGCCACGGTCCCGAATCCCGCCCGCAGGCCTTCCACGAGCGCCTGCCGGTCGATCGCCAGGGTCAACGCCCGGCGCACGCGCGCATCGTCCAGCGGCGGGCGCGTCATGTTCCAGGCGACGGCGGCGTAAAGACCGCCATCCCGGGTGATCGTCCGGATCCCGGGCCTGGCTGCGAGCCCGGCGAACTGTTCGGGAGGCGGCCCGGTGATCAGGTGCGCGTTGCTGGTGAGGAGCTCCGCGACCCGGGCCGAGGCCTCGGGCACCACCCGCCAGACCATGCGGCCGATCCGGGGAGGGCCGCCCAGAGACTCCGGGAAATCCGGGTTCGCCTCGAACACCCACTGGTCGTTCGGCTCCCAGGCGATGAGCCGGAACGGCCCGTTGCCGACCGGAGCCCGGTTGAACCCCGCATCCCGCATCCGAGCCGGCGGCACGGTGTCCAGCAGATGGCGTGGCACGATCGGCAGGGAGGCGGGGGCGGCGAGCGGCTCGGTGTGCGGAACGAATCGCAGGCGAACGGTGAAAGAGTCCACCACCTCCACCCCCGTCCACGCCGCCACGAAGTCCCCGTTCGGGAACCCGGTCGCCGGATCCATCGCCCGCATATAAGTGAACGCCACATCGTGCGCGGTGGTCGGCGCCCCGTCTTGCCAGCGCACCTCCCGCCGGATCCGGAACACGATCGCGCTGTCCCCCTCCGGCGACCACGCCTCCGCGAGACGCGGCGAGTACCCGCCGTTTCCATCCGGCTCCACGAGCGGGAGGAAGAGCATGTACCGGTTGACCTCCCGGGTCCACCGGTCCGTGGCGACCAGGGGGTTGAACCGGTCGAGCCCGCCCGCGTCCGCGACCACCACGGTGCCGGCACCGTACCCCCGTACGGCGCCCTCGGGCCGGTCGGCCAGCCGGGCGTCCGAGCACGCCGCGAGCGTGAGAACGAGGATGGCGGCAACCAGCGGTCGGCACATGGGAAGATCTTCCAGGGCGCCGCGAGCGAGTGGGTTGACGATCAACTGACCGAAAATCTCGCTTCTCGCCCGCCCTGGCAAGATTTTCTGCGTGATCGCGGATCAGGAGCCGACCGCCGGAACGACCGTCGGCTGCGATGCGGCGTCGTACGCGTGGTAGGGTCGGAGCTGGAGACGTGCGTCGACCCAGGCGACGTCGCCCGATTCCCGGATCACGCACACCCGGCCCTCCGGCACCTCCAACCTCCGGGACGCGACCCAGGAACCCGTGTTCACTATGGTGATGGTCTGCCCGTCCACGGTCAGGGCGTCCGTCCCACGCGCGTGGGTGTGGCCGAGCACCAGGACGGTGGGCGGCGCGCCGCCGGTCCGCGCGAGGTACCGGCGAATCGCCGGCTTCAGGTGGGAGATCGTGGCTCCGCGGTTCAGCGCCGGAGAGGGCGCATCCGCCGCCGGGATCGGGGCGTCCGGCCGGTCGCCGAGCAATGCATCCACGAGGGCCGGCACGACGCCCGCCCGCAGCAGGCTGTGCCCGTAGCCGTGCGGTTTCCCGTCACTCCGCCCGGCGAAGCGGTCCAGCACGGCCAGGGCGAACAGCTCACCGAGGCCGATCAGCGCGTCCCGCTGGGCACGCGGCGCGCCGGCGAGGATCGTAAGGATCCGCCGGCCCAACGCTTCCCGTTCACCGTCCCGGCGGAGCAGCCCGGTCTGCCCGAGCGCCAGCCAGTCCAGATCGATCAGCGGGGCGCTGAGCTGCTCGAGCGCCTCCAGCCCGACGCGCCCCGTCCGTCCATCCGCGCCATCGCCGAGCGTGATCCGGATCGCGTCCGCGAACAGCTCGCGGGCGGCGGCCACCCTGGCCGCGCGCGCCGCATCATCCCCCGGCTGCTCGCTCTCGGTCCGTCGTGACCAGCCGGTCCGGTGCCGCTGCCGGTCCACGTTCCGGCGCTCCGGGTCGGACATGTCCTCCAGCACGGTCTCCAGCAGCTCCGCGCCCAGTGCGTACACGTCCCGCAACAGGTGGCCGTGGTGGCAGTGCACCCGCGCGTCGCCGGCGTCGAACGCGTAATCCGGGTAAGCCACGGTGATCATGAGGTCGGCGTGGTCCGGGAGCGCGTCCCGGAACAATGTCGCGTCCTGCCGGCCCTCCGGCGGCGTGGTGCGCGGGTGGTCGAGCCTTGCCTCCCCCGGCTCGCCCTCGAGGAGCGGCCGGATCAGCCAGTCGTACTCGCACTGGAGCGTCCACCAGTGCCGGTCATGGTTCCCCGGCACGTACACGAGCTCCGAGACCTCCACCACGCCGCGGACCTGCGCGAGCAGCGAGTTCAGCTCCTCGACCCCGTGCGCGAAGGTGCCGTGGGACAGGTCGACGACGTCGCCGAGGAGGATCAGTCGCTCGACCCGCTCCCCCGCCGTGGCCGCCGCCAGCGCGTCGCACAGCGCCTCCCGCGCCGCCTCCCCGTGCACCACGCCGTCCAGCTCCGACGGTTCCCACTGCCGCAGGTTCAGCACCGAGTGCGGTGCGCCCAGGTGCAGATCCGACAGGATCACGGCCGCGATGGACATGGCTCGCCTCCCGGTCTCGAGGGTTGCCCCGGAGAGTCGTTCGGGCCGGGCGTGCACGCAGCAAGTGGACCACCCCGGCCGTCGGAGCGCATCGGACGGCCCAGCCACGGATACGCGGATCCCGATGCCGGAGCGCGGCTCGCCACGCGGATCGTGGCCAGAGGCGGGCCCGGACCCGGACCCCCGCGGTCTGCGCGCAGACCGCGGGTTGCGCACATGCCCGGGTTGCCTGCACGCCGCCTCCGACCCGCCACGATCGGCGGTGACCGACCGGCACTGACCGGAAGGTGACGGCAGTTCGTCCACACTGGAGGACGCCCGTGCCCGCCCCGAACCGGCCATGAAACCCGCAACCGATTGTAATGACCCAACATATCGTGCGCCGGCGGCTCTGGCACCACGCATGCCACTGCCCGAGGCCGGCGATGGTCGTCAACGGGGAGGTCGTCATGCGGAAATCGTGGATCGTGGCCGGCGCGCTGGCCGGCGCAACGCTCTTCGCGGCGCCGGCGCTCGCGCAGCGTGCGGCGGACGGCGCGGGTTTCGAAGTCACGCCGTACGTCGGTTACCTGTTCGGGGAAGACATCGTGTCCGGGCCGTTCGGCACGAGCCTGGGCACGGGGAACGGCGCGATCTACGGCGGCCAGTTGAGCATTCCCCTGATGCCCGGCATCTCGCTCGTGGGGAACGTCGGCTACTCCAGCGGACAGCTGCGGGCCGGGATACCGATCCTGGGCGGCTTCCGGTTCGGCGAGAGCAGCACGTGGGTCTATGACGGCTCGCTCGAGCTCGCGGTGCCGGTGGGCGCCGGCGTCTCGTCGGTCCAGCCGTTCCTCCAGATCGGCGTGGGCGGGATCCGCCGGGAGCTCTCCATCGGCGGCGTGGCCACCACTGCGACGAGCGTCGCCTACCATGCGGGCCTTGGGTTGGACTTCGGGCTCCTCCCCAACCTCGGCCTCCGGCTGCTCGCCCGGGATTACGTCGGCAAGTTCGACTTCAAGGAAGCGGCGTTCCTGGACTACGACGGCGAGCTCATGCACAACGTGGCGCTGAGCGTGGGATTGAGGCTGGCCTTGTAGGCGGGCGCGAGGGTGTAGCCGCCCCGGTGGGTGCTGCGGCCCGCCGTCCGTAACAGGTTCGCGTCCCGGGCGTGGGTGGTTGCTTTGAAGGGGAGGCGCCACCCCGCCCCAGCCTCGCCCCCCGGCGTCGGCCGTGATGCAGCGGCCGGCGCACGGGGGTAGCGGCACCAAAGAGCGCACCGGCGAGACCTGCTCGCCGGTGCGCTCTCGTTCATTCGACGGTCACCACTCGGACACAATCACGGACGTCCGATTCCACGCAACGTCCCCGCCCGCTCAGTCCCACGCGATCCCGTAATCCTCGCCGTGGTGGCTGGACCCGCCCCACATGGTGCCGTGCTTCCGGTCGAAGAAGATCGCGTTGATCGGACCGGAGGTGATCGGCGCGAACTCCAGGGTGTAGCCCATGCGCCGCAGCTCCTGCCGGACCCACGGCGGCGTGGCCTCATGGACCAGCATCCGCCCCGGCTGGGACGAATGGTCGCCGAACGAGCTGCGCATCTGGTAGCTGTTCATGTTCGCGGCCTCGGCCGCCTCCTGCACGTTCATCCCGAACTCCACCACGTTCAGGAAGAACTGGAGCAGGTTTTGGTCCTGGCTGTCGCCGCCCTGCACCGCGAAGGAGAGGAAGGGTTCGCCATCCTTCAGGGCGATCGTCGGCGTGAGCGTGACCCGCGGGCGCTTCCCCGGCGCCACCACGTTGAACGGGTTCTCCGCCTCATCCGTCACGAAGCTCTGCATGCGCTGGCTCATCCCGATCCCGGTCCGGCCGGCGATCACCGCCGGGACCCAGCCACCGCTCGGCGTGACCGAGACGACCCAGCCGTCCTTGTCCGCCGCCTGGATGGACGTGGTCCCCGCGTAGAACGCCTCCTCGAACGTCATGCTCGCCTGGGCCCCCAGGTTGCCATCTGCCGTGGTCGCCACCTCGCGCTTCGGCGGCCACTTCTCCAGGAGGTGACGGAACGGGTTCGTCCCGCCCTGGAACGGGTACGGGTCGCCCGGCTTGATGTTCGGATCGTTCCGCTCCCAGTTGATCTGCTGGAACCGCTGGCGCGCATACTCCTTCGACAGCAGCCCGCGAACCGGCTCCTCCGGCGGGAAGTAGATGTCGCCGTAATAAAAGTCCCGGTCCGCGAACGCCATGCTCATCGCCTGGTAGAGCACGTGCAGGTAACGGGCGCTGTTGTAGCCCAGGGCCTTGAGGTCCACGTTCTCCAGGATGTTCAGCGCCTGGAGCATCGCCGGCCCCTGGGTCCAGACGTTCAGCTTGTAGACCTCGATCCCCTTGTAGTTCGTGCTGACCGGCTCCTCGATCTGGACCCGCCAGTTCGCCAGGTCCTCCATGGTGATCAGGCCGCCCTGCTCCTGCATGCTGCGCACGATCTCCCGGGCGATGTCACCCTTGTAGAACCGGTCGTACGCGGCGTAGATCGCTTCCTTGCGGCTCTTCCCCTGCGCCAGCGCCTGCGCCTCCGCCTCCACGAGCTTGCGCCACGTGGCGGCCAGGTCCGGCTGGCGGAAGATCTCGCCCGGATACGGCGCTTCGCGCCCCCCGCTGCCCAGGTGAGGGAGCATGACCTCCCGGGCGTACGGCCACTCCTTCAGGCGATCCTTGTTCCGCTCGATGGTGTTCGCGAGCTGCGCCTCGATGGGGAATCCGTCCGCGAGCTGGATCGCCGGCTCCAGCACCTCCCGGAGCGAGAGCGTGCCCCATTCGGCGAGCATGACCAGCATCCCGCCCGGCGTGCCCGGCGTGACCGCGGCGAGCGGCCCGTACTCGGGCGGGTACGCCATGCCGCGGCTCTTGAAGAACTCCGGCGTCGCGCCGGTGGGCGCCACGCCGAGCGCGTTGATGCCAATGACTTTCCTGGTGTTCGGATCGTAGATCAGCGCCTGCGTCTCCCCGCCGCAACCGAGAGTGTCCCACACGGTGCACGTGGCGGCGAGCATGGCAACGGCCGCATCCACGGCGTTGCCGCCCTTCTGGAAGATCATGGCGCCGGCCGTCGCGCCGAGGGGCTTGCCCGTGATGGCGACCCAGTTCTGGCCGTGCAGCACGGGCTTCATCGTGCGCTGCGCCGCGGCTTCCTCCGCCGCGGACGCAGCAACGAAGATCGAGGACAGGACGAGGCCGAGGCGTACGAGCGTGGTACGAGCCGGAACGCCCATCGGTGTACCTCCCGCAAAGAGTTGAGCTGTGCGGTTCAGGATACCGACCGATGCGCGGTTGCGGCAAGCCCCGGCCGGCCGGGGATCAGTAGCTCGCGTAAACGCTCACCGATCCGTTCTGGTGGAGCGCCAGCACGTTGTACGGCTCCGGCTGGCCGCCCTCCATGCCCGGCGAGCCGATCGGCATGCCGGGCACCGCGATCCCCCGGATCTGCGGCTTGTCGGTGAGCATCCGCGCGATGTCCGCGGCGGGCACGTGACCTTCGATCACGTAGTCCCCCACGGTCGCCGTGTGGCAGGACCAGTGCTCGGGCGCGATCCCGTACCGCGACTTGACCGGACGTACGTCCATCACTTCCGTGACGGAGACCTGGAAGCCGGCGTTGCGCAGGTGCTCGACCCACTTGCCGCAGCAGCCGCAGGTGGGGCTCATGTACACGGTGATCACGTCGTCCGGCACGTCCGCGATGGCCAGGGCCGCACTGCCCGCACGGGTCGCGGAGGCGACGGCGCTCGGCTCCCCGCCGGCGGGTACGGCGTTCGCGGCGGGCGCCGGCTCCGAGCGGCACGCAGCGAGCACGAGGACGAGCGCGGCGGCGGAAACGCCCACGATCGGGCGGCGGAATATCGTCGATTGCATGATCCCGGATTCCTTCTCAATGGCCAGAGCTGTCGGCGCCAGGCGCACTTTTCCAAGATAACACCCCGCCCGCGCCCCCGCACGGCCCCCTGGCAACGCGGCCCCATGCGCGGGAACGCTCGCAACCGTGCGGCGTGCTGCCCTCCCGACCCCCGGCCTCGAAACCCTAGGCCGACCCCCTCATGACGAGAGGGATCCGAACGCTCGGGATCACGCCGATCCGAACGCTGTCCGCCGCGGCGCCCCCCGCCTCAGCCCCGCTCGATCCGGTATACCACCACGTACGGGAGGTCGAGTTCATCCCGCTCGACCGTCACGATCTCGTCCGGCCCGCGGAACGCCGCCGGGAACGGCGTGCCTTCCGGCAACGTGCCCAGGTACTCGCCGTCCGCGGCGAAGACATCGATGGTCGGGTTGTCCCGGCCCACCCCCCGCCGCACCCAGAACCCACCGTCCGGCGCGGCAACGATCCCGCGCACCGCCGGCACGACCGACGCGTAGCCCCGGGCCTCCACCACCTTCTCGGCCGGAACCGAGCACACCTCGGTCCCGATCCGGATGCGCATGCTGTCTCCCACCTCGAGTCTGGCGAGCTCGGCCGTGGCCGGGACCGGCGGCAGATCCCGGGTGATCACGGTATGGACCCGCCCATCCAGACCATGCGCCCGGACCACGTACTCCGCCCCCGCGTTGATCAGCACCCGATCCCCCGCCACGGCGTACACCAGGTCCGGCTGGAGGAGCGGCGACATGCCGCTGATGCTCACGCAGCCGAAATCCACCGGCTTCATGTCCCCGACCTGCAGCGCCGCGATCTCCACGCTGTCCGCACCCTCGGTGTACACGAGCCGGACCGTCTCGTAATCCGCGCCCATCGTGAACTCGCTGTACACCCCGAGCAGCCCGCTGCCCGCGAGCACGGCGCCGTACCGCGGCGGACGATTCACCCGCATCGTCTCGAGCGGCGAGCCGTCCGCCGCGAACCGGAGCACGCCCCGCTTCGTGTAGTCGTAAACCCCCACGATCCCGTCAGGGCCGAGTGAGAGCATCGACGGCAGCTCCATCTCGCCCGGCCCCCCGCCCTTCCGCCCCAGCGTCCGGACGTGCCGGCCTTCCCGATCGAACTCGTGCACCTGGTGGTTCCCCGCGTCCAGCACGATCAGGTGCCCCCGCGCGTCGACCTGAACGCTCTGCGGATACACGTTGAAGAACGCCTCCGGCCCCTCATCCGCGCCGCCCAGCCGCAGCACTTCGTGTACGGCCCACCGGAGCGGACGGTCCGGGCCAATGTTCCGGACGACGGCGATCCCCGCCGAGTCCACGCGCTCGACTCTGTTCGCACCCGCATCCCCGCCCGCGGCGCAACCGGCGAGCAGCACACCGAGCGCGCCGAGCCCGGCGACGAGCATCCGCCCGAGCGTGCGATACGTCATCGAGTCTGTTGCCGGGGGGTTCACGAAAGAGGCGCTCGTACAGCGGGATCCGATGATTCTCGCGCCGCGCGCCGGGTCGGCCACGTGCTCACGTACGGGGTCCTGGTCCATGGCGCTCTCCGGGGTCCGTCGATCACTGCGAAACCGGAAACCCGCAAATGATAACGGGTTGCCTTATTGGAGGCGACCCGCTGCCCATACGGTTGCCTGGCGGCTCACCCGGACCGCGTCATTCCTGTGCCCGGGTCCGCGCCGGCGCAAGCCGGTCCGCCCGCCAGGTCGACAGCTCGAACACCACGTCCGGCTGCCCCGCGGCCGGCCCCTCGGCCACCGTGTGCATCGAGCCGGACTCCCCGGCCTCGGCCATGCGCACGTGCGCCAGGACCCGGCCTTCCCCGTCCCGGGCGACGACCTCCCGGACCGCCTTCGCGGCGACCGTCCCGACATCGGGCGCGTCACCGTCGTCCGACTCCACGAAGCCCACGGCCTCGAGCCGGGCGAGCTCCGCCAGCATGTCCCGGATCTTGCCCGCGTCCGCCGGCTTGTCGTCCAGCGTCCACCCCTCGTCACCCCGGACGAACGTGTACGTCGCGCCGTCCCGCGTGACCTCCACCTCCCGCACCGCGCTCGTGTCCGTCCGCACGATGACCCGGTCCCGCCACTCGTGCAGACCGCGGCGGGTGGCGAACCCCAGGTCCCCGCGCACCACGTAGACCTCGGTTCCTTCGTCCAGCCGCACGTACGTGCTGGGGTGGCTGGGCCCGCTGTTGCCGATCACGAACTTCCGCGTCTTGCCGCCCGGGTGCCGGACCTCGAGGCGCCAGCCCGCGTCCGGCGTCACCCCGAGGCGCCCGTGGTTCTCCGGGTTGTCCGACGCCAGATGGCTGACCCGCGCCTCCGCGAGCGCGTCCAGCAGCCGCCGGACCGCCCCCTCATCCGCGGGCCGACCGTTCACCCGCCATCCGGTCTCGCCCGGCGTCAGCTCCATACTGTCCGCCGGGCCCACGATCCGGATCAGCTCGGCGCCCGACTCGCCCGCCGCCTCCAGCGCGGCCACGAGCGCCCGCCCGTCGCCATCGCTCGCCGGGCCCGACGAACCGCGCCCGGTCATGGCAACCACCGCGTACAGCACGACCAGCGCGACCACCGCGCCGATCACGACCCTGAGCGTCTTCTCGTTCATGCGGCTGCCTCCTCCCAACGGCGTCCGGCCAGGCGCCGGCGGCCCACCACGCGCACCGCGCCCCACACCACGAAGAGCAGCGGCACACCGACCAGGTTACCCCACTTGAACGCCGCCTGCTTCGTGCTGGACTCGAAGACCAGCGGCGGCGGCATCCGATTCTTGGACCGGATCGCGATCAACGACTCGTCCTGCGCGAGCCAGTCCACCGCGTTCGCCGCGAACGCCAGGTTCTGCACGTTGCCGCGCACGAATCGGTCGGACAGGAAGTCCGCATCCCCGATCACCACCAACCGCCCGCCCGCACGCGCCTCGCCCGACCCGTCCTGGCCGTTCTCAGCCGCCGCGGCCGATTCGACGGCCACCGCCACGACCCGCGGCCCGAGCTCGCCCGGCTCGGGCTCCGGCGGCGACTCCGGCGAGATGAAACCGCCCGGCGCCTGCGTGCCGCCCAGCTCCGTCGTGGTCCAGAGCGGCCGCACCCGCGCGCTGTCCCGGACCTCCAGCGGCGTGGCCCACGCCAGCGTCAACGCGCTCAACCCCCGGGTGACCGTGTGCTCCCCCGCCGGCAGCGCGATCGGCCAGTACGGATACGGCGCGATCACGTTGAACAGCCCCCGCTGCCCCAGCGAGACCTGCTGGTTCGACCCGAGATCGTACACCAGCCCGGACCCCAGCCGCACGCCGTACTCCTCCAGCAACGGATTCAACCCGGTCGGGAGCGCCTGCGAGATCGGCATCCGCGGATCCACCGTCACGGCCTCCGCCAGGATCAGCGCGGCGCCACCCGCGTCGAGGTAGCGGCGCAGACGGTCGAGCGCCGTGTTGTCCAGCGGCTGGGATGGCGACACGAGCACCGCCACGTCGTACCGGTCCGGCGAGAGCGAGTCCGCTTCCTCCATCCCCAGCTCCACCGTCTCGATCGTGTACCGCTCCCGCAACGCCTCGGTGAACAGCCCGAACTCGAACTGCGACCGCGCCCCGTATCCGGACAGGAACGCCAGCTTCGGCTTCCCCGTCGCCGTGAGCGACGCGATCATCGAAGTGAGCCGGTACTCCAGGTCGTCCGTCCGGTCGATCAGCGGGATGACCTCCTGCTTGTCCGCGTACAGGACCGCGAGCCCGAGCCAGCCGCGCTTGATCTGGAGCTCGTCGCCCCGCATCACGTTGAACTGGATCGGCTGGATCCCCATGGAGCCCGCTTCCTCGGCCGCGTTCTCGTCCCGGTCCGGGTTCAGCTCCACGAGCCGCAGCCGACCGTCCGCCGCGCGGCGATAGTCCGCCAGGATGTCCCGCACGTCCCGCAGCGTCAGCCCGACCTCCGGCGGCAGCTCCTTCGAGACCACGAGCTTGATCGTCACCACGTCATCCAGCCCGGAAAGCACGCGCTTCGTCCCGGGCGAGAGCGTGAACAGGTTGTCCCGCGTGAGGTCCAGCCGCCCGTGGATCCGGGCGCCGAGCAGGTTCAGCACCAGCACGCCCACGGCCGCCACCGCGATCCCCGTCCGGAGCCGCCGGTACGCGCCCCGCGCCGGACTGAGCCGCTCCCGGGCCAGCAGCAGGTACGCGAGCCCGAGGAAGAGCGCGGCCACGCTCACGAAGTAGAGCACGTCCCGCAGGTCGACCACGCCGCGCGTGATCCCCTCGAAGTGATCGAAGATCGCGAGCCGCGACACCGCGTCCGCCAGCCTCGGCGGCAGCCCCATCGTGGTGATCGGCAGCCCGGCCAGGATCAGCGCGAAGTTCATGGCCAGCGCCATCACGAACGCCGTGATCTGGTTCCGCGTGGCGCTCGACGCGAACAGCCCGATCGCCACGAGCTGCGCCGAGAGCAGCGCCGCGCCCACGTACTGCGCCAGCATCACGCCGCCGTCCGCGTCCGAGGCGATGAGCACGCCCAGCGCGACCGGCAGCGTCCCGGCCAGCGCGGTCAGCACGAAGAACCAGTTGCCCAGGAACTTCCCGAGCAGCAGGTCGAGCTCCGTGATCGGCTGCGCCGCCAGCCACTCCAGCGTGCCGGTGCGCCGCTCCTCCGCGATCGCGCGCATCGTGATCGCGGGCACGAACACCATGAGCAGCCAGGGGAGCAGCCCGAACAGCCCCCGCAGCGTGGCCACGTTCGCGCCGTAGAGCGCCCGGAACCCGAAGAACAGCGCCAGCGCCAGGAACGCGACCACCAGGATGTACGCCGTCGGATGATCGAAGTAGCCGCGGTACTCGCGGCGCGCCAGCGTCCACGCCTGCTTCATCGCGCCACCTCCTCCAGCCGGGCCTCACGCACCGAGCCCTTCCCATTGGAACGCGACGTCGCGGCCGCACCGTCCTCGCGCGCGCCGTCCGCCTCCGCGTCCGAGCCGCCGGTGAGCTCCTTGAACAACTGCTCGAGACTCGCCCGCTCCCGGTGCAGCTCCCAGAGCGTCCAGCCACGCTCCGCGGCCAGCCGGAAAATCGTCGGGCGCAGCTCCTCGCCTCCCCTGACCGTCAGCTCGACCCGCGCCCGGCCGTCCACCCGCTCCGCGCGGTGCCCGGCGACGCCGGGGAGCGCCGCGAGCGCCGCCTCCACGCCGTCGCCTTCCGCCTCCACCACGTACCGCGCCCCGGACTTCCGCTGCTCCAAGAGCTCCGCCACGCCGCCGTCCGCCACCAGTCGGCCCCGGTTGACGATCAGCAGCCGGTTGCACGTGGCTTCCACCTCGCCCAGCACGTGCGTGCTCAGGATCACCGTCCGGTCCCGGCCCAGCTCCGTGATCAGCCGGCGGATCTCCACCCGCTGGTTCGGATCCAGCCCCTCCGTCGGCTCGTCCAGGATCAGGATCTCGGGACGGTGCAGGATCGCCGCGGCCAGCCCGACACGCTGCCGGTAACCCTTCGACAACTGCGAGATCGGCCGGTAGTACACATCCCCGATCCCGGTCTGCTCGATCGCATCCGCCAACGCCTTGCGCCGGTCCTGGCCCGAAAGACCCCGGAGCTGCGCCGTGAAATCCAGGTACTCGGAAACCAGCATGTCCGTGTACAGCGCGTTCGACTCCGGCATGTAACCGACGCGCCGCTTCGCCTCCGTCAGGTCGTCCCCGATCGAGCGACCGTCGAACCGGATCACCCCGGCGTCCGGCTGCAACGTCCCGGCGAGCATCCGCATCGTCGTCGTCTTCCCCGCTCCGTTCGGCCCGAGGAAGCCCACCACCTCGCCCCGGCCGACCTCGAAGCTCAGGCCGTCCACCGCGACGAGGGGGCCGTACACCTTGGTCACCCCGTCGACAATGATCATGGTCCCTCCACGCGAGAGCTACCAAACGACGAACGCCGCACCGAGTCCACGACTCGATGCGGCGCACGACCCGATCTGTCGGTACAACGACCTGCGCCGACGCGTCGAGTGGTGTACCCGGTGGAACCGCCGGACGGACGCTCCCGCCCAGCCCGACTGTGTTCTACGCCAGATTGTTCCGGGCGATCGTGCCCTGCGGATTGTTTCCCAGATTTTCTATCCTAAGAACCACCGCGCGAAGCGTCAACCGGTTGCCGCAGAACGGCCTGCGCCCGCGCGCACATCGGTGGTCCAGGGCCCGACCGCCACATCGGGAGCGAGCCCGGAGGTGACGTTGCGGCGACAGATCGCGTCCGGCCCTTCGCCACGGGCGCCCGGCCGCCGGACGATCCGGTAACGCACCACGTACGGCACCTCCAGCTCGTCGTGCTCCACCGCCCAGGCGAAGTCCCCGTCCACGAGCAGGATCTCGGTCCCGCCCGGAGCGGCGACCCTCGCCACCAACTCGCCGTCAGCGTCGAACACGTCCCAGAACCGCGGGTCCGACGCCTCCCGCCCGATCCTGAGCGAACCGTCCACTGCGGGCGCGATCCCCGTGACCGGCCGCTCGAAGTCCGGAACGTTCAGCGCATCCCGTACCCTGGTCTCGACCTCCCATACCGGGAGCGATACGCCGTAACCGCGTATCCTGTCCACGTAATCCGTTGCGATGCTGCCCACCGCGTTCTTCGGGATCGGCCGCGGTGCATAGCGGACCCGGCACGCGTACAGGGTGTCCCCCCGCACCCCCAGCTTCGTCACCCCGTAGCTCGCCTCCGCGGCATCCGTTGCGGACTGCCGTTCTACCACGAAAACCGCCGAGCCGTCCGGCGCGGGACGCCACAGCTCGCCATCGAAGAACGGATTGGGGCCGCGCAAGAAACCGTGATTGCCGGGGAAATCGACCCTGTACGATGCCCGGAGCCCGTCCCTGAACCGCGCCACCGTGTCCGTGACCTCCTGAGACGCCGCGTCCGCCCGGCAGATCCGCATCTCGTCCGGCAAGTCGTTGCCCCAGCCCGTCGTCGCGATGAGCGAGCCGTCCCGGAACCCGCCGAACGGCCGGAGCGGGCGACCCATCCCGTCTCCGGGGAGCGGCGGGAGCCGCACGGACGAGAGGAATCGCCCCGCGGTATCGAAGAACGAGATGCGGCGCGCCAGCGGGTCGATCGCCCACAACGAGTCGCCGGCCAGGCCGATGAAGGTCAGGTGCTGGAACTCCTCCAGCCCCCCGCCGCCCCGCCCGATGGTGCGCACGAACCGGCCGTCCCGGTCATAGACCCGGACCTGACGGTCCATGGGCTGGGCCACGTAGACGCGGCCCGTCCCATCCACCGCCACCCCCTCGACCACGCTCAGCGTGTAACCCGGCGCGTCCCGCGAGCCGATCACCAGATCGCCCTCCAGTTCCCGCAGCGCCACCGTGCGGCCGGCGCCATCCGATCCGCCCACGCCCCGACCGCCAATGGCTTCACCCCCCTAGCCTCCGCACGCGCCGGGGACCAGCAGGAGACTCACCCACGTCCGTATCGGGCTCACCTCGCAGCAGCACGGCAGCACCTGTACATTGACACCGAACCGAACGCGTACTGCTGCGTAATGCAACAAGTATCATATATTCAACGATCGAATAACTCGACGAATCGACATATTATCGTTCACGCCCCGGGGCCGCAGAGCGAGCCTCGAGTCTCGAACGGACCGTTGGCCACCGACGGCGAAGGCATCCCTTCCCCCTACCCGGCCGCCGGAACGACTCCGTTGACCGCCCCGCGGCCTGCGCCCTACCTTGCCACCGGACTCACCACTCGACAAGGGAAACGCGCATGCGAATCCACCCGAAGCAGGAAACGTACGATGTCTGCATCGTCGGCTCCGGCGCCGGCGGTGGCATGGCCGCGAAGGTCCTGGCCGAGGCGGGCGCCCGCGTCGTCCTCCTCGAGGCCGGGCGCTGGTGGGACAACACGAAGGACGCGGCGATGTTTAAATGGAATTACGAGTCGCCGCGGCGAGGGGCGCCCACGCCCGAACGGCACTTCGGCGAGTTCCACGCCGGGCTCGGCGGCTGGTCGCTCGACGGCGAGCCGTACACCGTGGCTCCCGGCCAGAGATTCGACTGGTTCCGGGTCCGGCAGCTCGGCGGGCGCACGAACCACTGGGGCCGGATCTCTCTCCGCTTCGGGCCGGACGACTTCCGGCCCCGCAGCAAGGACGGGCTCGGCGACGACTGGCCGATCACGTACGACGACGTGAAGCCCTACTACGACCGTGTCGACCGCCTGATCGGCGTGTTCGGCACCGTCGAGGGTCTCCCGAACGACCCGGACGGGATCTTCCTCCCGCCGCCCCGGCCGCGGTGCTACGAGCTGCTCGTCAAGAAAGCCTGCGACCGGCTGGGCATCACCTGCATCCCGTCCCGGCTCTCGATCCTGACCCGGCCGCTCAACGGCCGGCCCGCGTGCCACTACTGCGGCCAGTGCGGCCGCGGCTGCGCCACGAATTCGAACTTCTCCTCCACGAACGTGCTCATCCTCCCGGCGCTCTCCACCGGCCGGCTCGAGATCCGGGTGAATGCCATGGCCCGGGAGGTGACCGTCGACCGGGAGGGTCGCGCGAACGGCGTCGCCTACATAGACAAGACCACGGGACGCGACGAGTTCGTCCGGGCGAACATCGTGGTGCTCGCGGCGAGCGCGTGCGAGTCCGCCCGGATCCTCCTCAACTCGAAGTCCTCGCTCTTCCCGAACGGCCTCGCGAACTCCAGCGGCATGGTCGGCAGATACCTGACCGACACCGTCGGCGTGGACGTGGCGGGCTTCATCCCGGCCATGGTCGACATGCCGCCCCACAACGAGGACGGCGTGGGCGGCATGCACGTCTACATGCCCTGGTGGCTCGACAACAGCAAGCTCGACTTCCCGCGCGGCTACCACATCGAGGTCTGGGGCGGGCGCCGCATGCCCGGCTTCGGGTTCATGGGCGGGATCCACAACTACCCGCCCGGCGGCGGCTACGGGCTCCAGCTCAAGAACGACTACCGCCGCTACTACGGCGCCACCATCGGCTTCTCCGGCCGCGGCGAGATGATCCCGAACGAGGACTCGTACTGCGAGATCGACCCGGACGTGGTGGACCAGTGGGGGATCCCCGTCCTCCGCTTCCACTTCAAGTGGTCCGACCACGAGATCCGGCAGGCGAAGCACATGCAGGAGACCTTCCGCGCCCTCATCGAGGAAATGGGCGGCCAGGTCTTCGCGCCGATGCCCGGGCCCGAAGAGGGCTACGGCATCCAGCCCGGCGGGCGGATCATCCACGAGCTCGGCGTGACGCGCATGGGCACGGACCCGAAGACGTCGGTCGTGAACGGGTTCTGCCAGGCGCACGACGTCCCGAACCTCTTCATCGTGGACGGCGGCCCCTTCGTCTCGCAGCCGAACAAGAACCCGACGTGGACGATCCTCGCCCTCGCCTGGCGGGCCGCGGACTACATCGTGGAGCAACGGCGTGCACGGAGCATCTGACCCCGACCGCGGCCGCCCATGTCACCGTCGGCCACCCGTGCGCGTTCCCGGATCTGGAGGACGGGCGCCTCACGGCCCCACCGGGCTGGGCGCCCGCAACCCGACTGACCCGCAGCATGGTGCTCCGAGACGGGCATTGCTGCGGTTGAACGTTCGGATGCTGAACACCTCTTTGTGGAGCCTGACCCCATGTCGGAGATGAACCGTCGTGACGCCCTGACCCTCCTCGCCCTCGCGCCGGCGGCCACGGCGTTCACCTGGACGGCGCCGGAGGCCGCCACCGCGTCCAGCCGGGCGGCGATCGCCCGGGCCGAAGCCGCGGCCGCGGGGAAGCAGTACGAGCCGCGCTTCTTCACCCCGCACGAATGGGAGACGGTCCACGTGCTCGTGGACATGATCATCCCCCGGGACGAGCGCTCGGGCAGCGCCACGGACGCCGGCGTCCCGGAGTTCATGGACTTCATCATGATGGATCAGCCGGAGCGGCAGACGGCCATGCGCGGCGGGCTCGCCTGGCTGGACAACGAGTGCCGGAAGCGGTTCGGGAAGGATTTCGTCTCGTGCGACGACGCCCAGCGCCGCGCGGTGCTCGACGACATCGCGTGGCCGCGCCGCGCCCGGCCCGAGATGAGCCACGGCGTCGCCTTCTTCAACAGCTTCCGGGACCTGACCGCCACCGGGTTCTGGACCACGAAGATGGGGATGGAGGACCTCCAGTTCATGGGGAACACGTACGTGCCTGAGTGGCACGGCTGTCCGGAGCCCGCGCTCCGGCACCTGGGCGTGAGCTACAATGACTGATGGACCGGGCGCCGGGAGGCGTGTCGTGAACCGGGCGGACCGGTGTCGCCCAGGCGTTCCGGGCCCGGGCGCCCCAGGCGGGTTCTCCCACCGGGCGGCCCGGGCGCGGTCCGTTTGCCGGACGGGGCGGGGCCGCCCTGACGGCGCCCCCCGGCCATTCTCCCCGCCGCACCGCCGGCGGGTGTCCCGGCCAGATGCCTTCGGGCTCCCCCGTGGCCCCTACACCCGGCCATTCGCCACCCGGCGGCGCCCTCCGGCGCCCCAGCCCCCTGAGGACCCGTGATCCCGATCCCCGACCTCCTGGCCGCCGCCGGCGGCCTCGGCGATGCGCTCACCCACCGCCCGCTCCTGGCGGTCGTCACGCTCTTCGGCGCGGGCGTGCTGACCAGTCTCACGCCCTGCATCTACCCGATGATCCCGATCACCGTCGGGCTCATAACCGCCAGCGCCGGCGGCGTGGGCGAGTCGAGCCGGCTCCGGGTCGCCGGGCTGACCTTCACGTACGTGGCCGGGCTCGCGCTCTTCTACGCCCTCATGGGGCTCCTCGCGGGGCTGACCGGCACCCTCTTCGGCACGGTGGCGTCCAGCCCCTGGGCCCGCTTCGTCACCGGCGCCCTCCTCATGGTCTTCGGCCTCGCCATGCTGGACGTGATCCCGGTCTCCGCGCCCCGCCGGCTCGTGGAATGGGCCGGTCGGCTCGGCGGCGGCTCCTACCCCGCCGTCTTCCTGCTCGGCGCCACCTCCGGGATCGTGGCCGCACCGTGCGGCGCACCCGCCTTCGCAGCGGTCCTGACCTGGGTGGCCACCACCCGCAGCGCGGCGCTCGGCTTCCTCTACCTCTTCGTGTTCTCCCTCGGGATGACCGCGCTGCTCGTGATCGTGGGCCTCTCCTCCGGCGCCCTGGCCCGGCTCCCCCGCTCCGGCCGCTGGATGGTCTGGACCAAGCGCCTCGGCGGTGTCATCATGCTGGCCATGGCCGCGTATTACTTCTGGCAAATGGGGATGGTGCTGCTATGACCGGGAACGCCACGGCCACCACGTTCAGGGGGTTTCGGGCGACGTCGCACGGCACGCCACCCGTGCTACGCTACGCCCTCGGCCTCGTCCTCGCCCTCATCGTCTTCGCCGCGGCGCCCGCCATGCTCGCCGCCCAGGACGGGATCGGACTCCCCGTCGGCGAACGGCCGCCCGCCGTCGAGATCGAGGACCTGGACGGCGCGCCCGTGGACCTGGGCCAGTACATCGGCAAGAAGCCGGTCCTGATCCAGTTCTGGGCCACCTGGTGCCCGCTCTGCGAGGAGCTGAAGCCCCAGCTCGACGCCGCCCGGGCCCGCTTCGGCGACGACATCGAGATCCTGCTCGTGGCCGTGGCGGTCAACCAGACGAAGCGCTCGATCCGGCGCTACCAGGAGCGCCACGATCCGCCCGGGCGCATCCTCTGGGACACGGACGGCCGCGCCACCCGCGCGTTCCGCGCGCCCACCACCTCCTACGTGGTGATCCTCGACGCGGAGGGGAAGGTCGCGTACACCGGCGTCGGCGCCGAGCAGGACCTGGTGGGCGCGCTGGCCGGCGTCGTCGGCGAGGCGCCGGCTCGGCGGTAGCGGGCTCCGGCGGTAGCGGGCTCCGGCGGGATCACCTCGGCGCCCGCGCGCATCGAGGCGAATGTAGTGGCGGCCCCGGCCGGGCCACCGGAACGTGGATTGCGCCGGGCGGGCGGCCCGAGCGACGTCGCCAACGCGCCCCGTGGCCTCTCCGCCCTCCGACCTGCACGGCGCTCGTGGCGATGAGCCGCCGCACCCTCCGGCGAGAACCTGAGGAACTGTCGCGTGGTGCCCGCCACCGCGTGCGCCGAACGACTCCCCGCTTTGCCCGCGCTACGCCCCCATTGCCGACCCCTCCTCATCCCAACGCAGCACCGCCAACTCGCAAGCAGGCGCAACGCCCGTCCTCTCCAACTCGACAGAGCACGCCTGCTTCCGGCGCCGCGTACCGGGTCTCGCCCCGGCACGCCATGCGCCCCGCGCACCGACCACCGCCAGCCCGGTGACCGGACAAGGCTGGATGAGCCCGCGATCGGTGACGGACCACCGGGACGCCGGATCCTCCCACACGAGAAAATGAGAGCGGGCCCGGGGGTCCAGACACCCGAGCCCGCGTCCACCTTCCATCGCGTCGAGACTCGTCGCCCTCGCCTCACATGGAAACCTGGTACCCGCACATGGTGCCGGATACCTGAGCGGTGACTTGCCCCGCAAAGTTGAACGTGTACTTCACGTCCATGGCGCAGGAGCCTTGCCCGCCCGGGCCGGTCCAGGTGTAGCCTCCGCGGAGGTCCACCGTGATGGTGTCCGGCCCCTCCCAGTGCGTCGTGGTGGCCGTCGCCTGAGCATGCAGCTCCGGGGCCCCGGTGACCCGGAAGAGCCCCCGGCTCGTCTGGATCCCGCAATCCGACGGGGCCTGCCGCAGATCGACCGTGACGGTGCCCGCGCCGTTCTCGTCCCGGGCGTCCGTGAACGTCCCATCCACCTTGACCGTGCCGCCCTGCGGGCACGCCGCGGTCTGGGAGATCGTCTGCACTTCGGCCGCCTCGACGGACCCCTTCTGGGCCGCCAGCGCGCCATCGTGCACCGACAGGCCGAACAGGCCGCCGCCGAAGCCGATCTCCCAGATCATCGCCATGAGCTCGTACGCGATCTCCATGCTCGCGGCCTGGTCGATGGTCACTTCGGCCGGGGGACTCGTCGAGTCCTTGCCGCAAGCGGCGAGCGCAAACGCCGTGAGCACGGCCGTGACGGCAGGAACACGCAACATCACCTTCATGCGTACACTCCTCCGAGTGGAAAAGCGAGCTGGGAAGAAGAATGAAGGTGGGTCGTACGGCCGGGGAGTTCCGCTGAGGACCACCTCTACCTCGATCGCGGGCCTGGGCCACCCGCGCGGGCGAATACGGTAATGGACGCCCGAACGGAGCGCAAGATCGCTCCACGCATGAGGGAACGCGGCGGGCCGATCGGCCCGCCGCGCATCGCGATCCACTGTCCGGCTGTCCCCCGGGACCTGACTCCTCCCCGGCGCCCGCCCGACGGCCCCCGGCCGCCGCACCACCCTGTGCTGTCCCACCCCGCTCCGCCCACGAGACGCCCTCGCCATCGGGCGCGCACTCCGTGACGGCGGCCGGCTCGCCCTCTCTCCGGCGGCCGATCCTCGGCGCGCCTTCGCGGACCATCCCCGGGGCACCCCGGACATCCGGGGACAGCCGATCCGTGGCCCGGCTCAGCCGCGGGCGGGACGTGTGCGTTCCCGTCCGGGAGTCGGCCCACAGCGGTCGGACTGCGCGGGCGGCCCCCGACCCTCTCCGTCCCCCCGGGACCACCGTGCCGGCCCGCACCGGAGCCTTGCGCGATCTCGTTCGCCGACAAATGCAAGGGGGAGCGCCTGCCCGGCGCTCCCCCCATGCTCCCTGATCTCGGTGCTCACCGCCCCGACGCCCGGATCCCGCCCGGCTCGTCGAACCACCACGGCTGCGGCGGGAGCGGCCGCTGCCTCGGCCAGACCTCGTCCAGGGTGTTGGCGTCGTAGAGCCGGCCGTTCTTCATGACGTACCGGATCCGTGTGCTGTTCCGAATGTCCTGGAGCGGATCCGCATCCAGCACGAGGATGTCCGCGAGCTTCCCGGCCTCGAGCGTCCCCAGGTCCTTGCCGAACCCGATCGCCTCCGCGCCGAAGATCGTGGCCGCACGCAGCACATCGTGGTTCGACAGCCCGCCGGACGTCATCGCCCAGAGCTCCCAGTGGTAGCCGAGCCCCTGGAGCTGGCCGTGGCTCCCCACCGCCGCGCGCCCGCCCGCCTCCATCAGCCGCTTGACGAACTCCGCGTGCTTCGGGAAGACCTGCTCCTCATCGTGGAACCAGCCGCCTCGGCCAGGGCTGCCCCCCGCCCCCGCTCCCCTCCGCCGCGTTCGCGCGTCCAGGCTCTCGTGCGGCGAGAAACGGCGCATCTTCGGATTGTCGTGCACCTCCTCCTTCGCGTAGAAGTAGTTCTCGCCGAACGGCCCGCCGTACGACACGAGCAGCGTCGGACTGTTCGTGGTCCCGGACGCCTTGAACAGCTCGATCACGTCCTCGTAGATCGGCGCGATCGGGAGCGAGTGCTCGATCCCCGGGTACCCGTCCATCGCGTGCGTCAGCTCGAGCTTGAAGTCCAGCCCGCCCTCCGTGGTCGGCATGAGACCCAGCTCCTTCGCCGCGCGGATGATCCACTGACGCTGCTGCCGGTTCCCCGACATGTACATCTTCAGCGTCTTCGTGTCGTAGTACTCCGCGTAGCGCTTCAGCACGCTCTTCGCGTGCTCCTGGCTCCGGATGTTCTCCGAGCCGAACACGCCGGGACCGGTCGAGTAGATCCGCGGACCCAGCATGTCCCCGATCTCCACCCGGTCCTGGTAGCTCAGGACATCCGTGGTCGCCGTCTGCGGGTCCCGCGTCGTGGTCACCCCGAACGCCAGGTTCGTCAGGTACTGCCAGACCTGGCCGGAGTGGATCTCCGGGATCAGCCACTGGGCGTGGTAGTGCGTGTCCACGAACCCCGGAATCAGCGTCGTCCCGGCGACGTCGATGATCCGCGCGTCCGGCGGGATCTCCACCTCCCCGCGGGGGCCGACCGCCACGATGCGGTTGTCCGTAACCACCACGTCCGCATTCTCGATGATCTCGTGCCCCTTCATCGTCACCGCGCGGCCGCCCCGCAGCACCACCGTGCCCCGCGGCACGTCCCGCGGCAGCGTCACCCGGATCCGGATCTCGTCGGGCTTGTAGCCCTCCGACCGGTCGGCTCTGGCGCTCGCCGGATCCTGCCCGGCGCGCACCGAGTCCGCCCGGGCCCGGATCGAGTCGGCCCGGGCACGCAACGAATCCGCCCGCGCCAGGAGCGAGTCCGCCCGGATCCTGATCGAGTCCGCCCGCAGCGCGTTCAGCCGCGCCCGCAGCGAGTCCGGAACCTCCGCGCCGGCCTTCTGCAGGCTGTCCACCCGCGCCCGGACCGCCTTCAGGCTGTCGAGCATCGTGCGGACCATGCGCGCCGAGTCCGCCCGCGCACGCTCCGCGGCGCGCACGCTGTCCTCGATGAACTGCACCCGCTCGAGGTCGTACGTGAAGAACGCGTTCCCGATCGCGTAGTGCACCCGCTTCCCGTCCGCGCTCCACGCCGGGAACTCGCCGCCCACGTCCGTGAGCTGCCGGACCGGAACCGGCGCGCCCGCCGGGTTCGCCACCGAGATCGTGGGCGCCGGCCCGCCGACCTCCGGGATGTCGACCGTGTAGATCTGCATCCCGATCTGGGCCAGCGCCCGGCCGCCGGTCGGCGAGATCATCACGAGCCCCGCCGGCGGCGCCTGCGGCGCCTGCTCCAGCGGCTCGTCCACGAGCCCCGGCGCGTCCAACCGGAACGGGAAGACCCGCCGCGGCAGCGCCATGAGCGGCTCGTCGTGCAGCAGCCCGCCGCCCATCGCCGGCGCGCCCCGCACCTGGAGGTGCTGCCGCACGTCCGTGCCGTCCCAGCGGAACGAGACCAGGCCCTCGACCGGGCTGTACGCGTAGATCCGGTCCGGCTCGTTCCGGTTGAAGTGTGGCACGTCCCGCGAGCCGGTCGGCGCGATCACCGTGACCGGCCCGCCGTCCGCGGGGATCCACACGAACTCGCCGCCGAGCGGCCCGAAGAAGACGTCCGCCGCCTCCTTCCGCTCCCGCGCCGCGGCTCGCGACGCCACGATCCGCCGCCCGTCCGGCGACCACGCCGGGTTGTAGTACAGCGCCGGCACCTGCGTCAGCCGCTGCGGCCGGCCCCGCCCGTCCGCAAGCACCCGCATGATGTGCCCGCCCTCGTGGTCATCCCACGTGACGTACGCGATCCAGCGCCCGTCCGGGGACCAGGTGGGATGGAACTCGCCCACGTTCGCGTCGCTCACCCGCCGCGGCGTGCCGTTCGGCAGCTCCTGGACCCAGACCCGCCCGAACGCCGTGAACGCGATCGACCGCCCGTCCGGGGACGGCACCGGATGCCGGATCTGCCGCGCCGTCACCTCCGGCGACGTGTCGACCTCGTACGTGAACCTGACCTCCGGCCCGATGTCGAGCTCGACGTCCGCCTCGAACGGGATCTTCGTCGGCGCGGACCCGTCGAGCGGCACGCGCCAGATCTCGCCGCCGTACGAGATCACGATCGCCCGCGAGTCCGGTGTGAACCCGAAGCCCGGAAGCACGTCGAGCGGCGCCCGGGACTCCATCTCGTCCCGCTGCACCGGGAACGCCAGCCACCGCTCGTCACCCGTCTCCAGGTCCCGCACCCGCAACCCCGTGGCCGCACCCTCCCGCGTGCCGTAGACCAGCCACTTCCCGTCCGGCGAGATCCCCGGCCGGAATGCCGAGCCGTAACGGGACGTCATGAGCGTGGACGTCCCCGTCTTCCGGTCGTACCGGTAGAGCTGGTACTGCGGGAAGATCGCGTTGTACTCCCAGTCCCCGGACCGGCCCGCGAACCAGATGTACCGCCCGTTCGGCTCCGGAGCCGCGCCGAGCGTCTTGAGCGCCGCGGGCTCCCGGATCAACGGCAGCGGGCTGCGCCCCTTCACGTGGAACAACTGCAGCTTCGCCGCGCCGCCCACGCCGCTCGACCGGCTCGCCACGATGTACTCCCCGTCCGGCATCCACACGGGCGAGATGTACAGGTTCGAATTGCCCTGCGTGATCTGCACCGTGTCCTTCAGGTCCAGCGAGAGCGTCCACAGGTTGTCCCCGCCGCTCCGGTCCGAGACGAACACGATCTTCTTCCCGTCCGGGCTGAACCGCGGCTGCGCATCGTAGGCCAGCCCGCTCGTCAGGCGGGTCGCCTTCCCGCCCTCGATCGGGAGCAGGTAGATGTCGCCCAGCAGGTCGAACACGATCGTCTTCCCGTCCGGGCTCACGTCCACGCTCATCCACGTCCCCCGCGTGGTCGTGAACTTCGCCTTCCTCGCCGCCTCCAGCGGCAGCGGCTGCTCCCGTTGCGGGCCGCCCGGCGGACCCTGCGCCGCCAGCTCGTTCGTGACCGGAAGCATCAGGAGCAGGGCGACGACGCGCCCCGCACGCCGCACGGCACTCGCCGCCTTCATCGCGCACCTCCACGGATCCCGGCGGCCACGTTCGGCCCCATGTGACGCCACTTCTCATCCGGCGCGGGCCGCGCGCTCGGCCAGATCTCGTTCAACGTGTCACCCTCGTAGAGCCGGCCGTTCTTCATGACGTACCGGATCGTGTTCGAATTCCGGATGTTCTCCAGCGGGTTCGCCTCCAGCACCACCAGGTCCGCCAGCTTCCCCGGCTCGATCGAGCCCAGGTCACGGCCCAGCCCGATCGCCTCCGCGCCCAGGATCGTGGCCGCCCGCAGCACGTCGTGCTCGCTCATCCCGCCCGACTGCATGGCCCAGAGCTCCCAGTGGTAGCCGAGCCCCTGGAGCTGGCCGTGGCTCCCCACGCCCACGCGTCCGCCCGCTTCGATCAACTCCTTGATCCACGCCGCATGCTTGCGGAACGCGTACTCATCCTCCCGGAACCAGCCGCCCGGACCCGGGCCCGGGTTGCGCCGCCGGATCTTCGAGTCCAGCTCCTCCTTCGGCGTGAAGTGGCGCAGCTTCGCGTCCCCGACCAGGTCCTCGTTCGTGTAGAAGTAGTTCTCCGCCCACGGACCGCCGTACGACACCAGGAACGTGGGCGTGTTCGTCGTCCCGGAGGCCTTGAACAGCTCGATCACGTCCTCGTACGCGGGGATGATCGGCAGCGTGTGCTCGATCCCCGGGTAGCCGTCCATGGCGTGCGTCATGTTCAGCCGGTACTCGAGCCCGCCCTCCGTCGTGGGCATGAGCCCCAGCTCCCGCGCCGCCATGATCAGCCACTGCCGCTGCCGCCGGTTCCCCGACATGTACATCTTGAACGTCTTCGTGTCGTAGTAGTCGCTGTACCGGCGCAGCACGTACCGGGCGTGGTCCAGGCTCCGGATCCCTTCGGACTGGAAGACGCCCGGTCCCGTCGAGTAGATCCGCGGACCCGGGATCGACCCCGCCTCCACCCGATCCGCGTAGGTCAGGACATCCGTGGTGGCCGTTTGCGGATCCCGCGTCGTGGTCACGCCGTAGGCCAGGTTCGCCAGGTAGATCCACGGCCGCGTCCAGTGCACCCCCCAGAGGTTCCACATGTGCGCATGGGTGTCCACGAACCCGGGGATGATCGTCTTCCCGGACACGTCGATCACCTGGGCGCCCTCGGGCACGCTCACCGTGCCCCGCCGCCCCACCGCCTCGATCCGGTTGTTCCGGATCACGATGTCCCCGTCCTCGATCACCTCCCGGCCGCGCATCGTGATCACCCGCGCACCGCGCAGCACCGCAACGCCCTGCGGGATGTCACGCCGCGCCTCCACCCGCACGCGCAGCTCTTCCGGCCGGTACGCGGTCGCCGCCGCGACCGCATCGCCGCCCACCGCGCGCACGCTGTCCTCCACCACCTCCGCACGGTCCAGCCGGTAGGTCACGAATGCGTTGCCGATCGACCAGTGCACGCTCCGGCCGTCCGCGCTCCAGGTCGGGAACTCGCCCCCGATGTCCGTCAGCTTCCGCACCGGCATCTGCGCGCTGTCCGGCTGCGTCACCAGCACCGTCGGCACCGCGCCGCCCAGCTTCGGGACCGTCACCACGTAGATGTCGTTCCCCACCACCGCCAGCGCGCGGTCGCCCTGCGGTGCCATCATCACCAGGCCGGCCGGGCGCTGCGGGACCTGCGGCTCACGCTCGAAGTTCCGCGGCATCACGATGTCCGAGGTCTCCGACGGCTCCCACCGCGAAGCCGTGATCGGCGGCCGGTACGTGACCCGCAAATGCTGCTTGAGATCCGTGCCGTCCCACCGGAACGAGACCAGCGCGACCGGCGGGAGCGGCGGCTGCCCGGGCGCCGCGGGCGCGGCCGGGGCCGAGCCGTACGCGTAGATCCGGTCCGGATCCGCCGTGAAGTGCGGGCGGGTGCGGCCGCCGGTGGGCCCGATCACCGTGACGTCGCCTCCCTGCGCAGGCACCCACACGAACTCGGCGCCCAGCCCGCTGCCAACCGGCCCCACCGCCTCCACCAGGTTCCGCGCCGCCGAACGGATCGCCACGATCCGCGTGCCGTCCGGCGACCACGCCGGCTGCTGGTAGTACGCCTTCACCCGCGTCAGCCGCTGCGGCCGGCCGCCCGTCGCGGGCACCCGCATGATGTGCCCTTCCTCGTCATCCCACGTGACGTACGCGATCCACCGCCCGTCCGGCGACCAGGTCGGCTGGTACTCCCCGATCTCCTGGTCCGTCAGCCGCCGCGGCGTGCCGTTCGGCAGATCCATCACGTACAGCCGGTCCAGCGCCGTGAACGCCAGCTTCCGTCCGTCGGGCGAAGGGACCGGGTCCCGGATCTGCTTGACCGTGAACGTCGGCGAGTCCTCGATGGGGTACTCGAACCGCACCTCCGGCCCGATCGCCACCTCCGCGTGCACCGTGAACGGGATCCTTTCCGGCGAACCGCCCTCCACCGGGACCTTCCAGATCTCGCCGCCATACGAGATCACGATCGCCCGCGAGTCCGGCGTGAACGCGTAGCCTGGCAGCACGTCCATCGACGCGACCGACTCCTGGTCGTCCCGCTGGATCGGATAGATCAGCCAGCGCTCCTCCCCGGTCGCCAGCTCCCGGATCCGCAGCCCCGTCTCCGCATCGTGCCGCGACCCGAACGCCAGCCACCGCCCATCCGGCGAGACCGCCGGCCGGAACGCCGAGCCGTAGCGGGACGTCATCGGCGTCCGCGTCCCCGTCTCCCGGTCGTGCACCCAGATCTGGTACTGCGGGAAGATCGCGTTGTACTGCCACGCGCCCGTCCGCTGCGCGTACCACACGTACCGCCCGTCCGGCCCGAACGCCGCGCCGAGCATCCGCAGGTTCGCCGGGCCGCCCACCATCTCCAGCCCCCGCCCCCCGCGCACGTGATAGATCCACAACTTCTCGAGCCCGAACGGCGTGCCCTTCGACACCACCACGTACTCGCCGTCCGGCGTCCACTCCGGCGACAGGTACGTCGCGTCCACGCCCGTGGTCAGCGGATACGGCTCGCCTCCGTCCAGCGGCAGGATCCAGACGTTGTCATCCCCGCTCCGGTCCGAGACGAACACGATCTTCGTCCCGTCCGGACTGAAACGCGGCTGCATGTCGTGCGCGATCCCGTGCGTCAGCCGCGTGGCCGTGCCGCCGGTGATCGGGATCGTGTACAGGTCGCCCAGCAGGTCGAAGACGATCGTCTGACCGTCCGGGCTCACGTCCAGCGAAATCCAGGTGCCCTTCGAGGTCGTGAACCGCGCCCAACGCGCCGGCTCGAGCGGGAGGCCCGCCTCGGCCTCGTTCCCGGCCGCGGGCACGCCCCCCTTCCCGGGCGAACCCGCCGCAGCGCCCGGCGCCTGCGCGCCGACCGGCGCCGCCACCGCCACCGCGAGCGCGGCCGCGGCAAAACATCTCGTGAACGGAGATCGCATGTGAGACTCCAATGTGAGACTCCCAGAGAACAGCACGGGCACGCGTGCACCCATCGTGACGGAATGCGCGGCAATATAAGGACGTAGGCCGCGTCCGGGCCAGAATGGATCCGCGCCCCGCCTCCCGTGCGCTCCACTACGGAAATCCGCTTCGTTTGGTTTTGCGAAATGTGCCCCGCGGCCCCGTCATCGCCCCGGTTCCCGCGGCCGCGGCGGCAGCCGTCCGCCCCTGCCCCGGGCGACACCGCAGCCCGCCCGCACCCCGCCCGGTGCCGAACCGACGAATCGCCCCTCGACCTCGCAACGTCTGGACGCTGCTGGCGGCCGGGCCGGACGGCTCCGCACTCCCGCCTTGACCGGAGACGCCATGCGCACCACACTGCACGACCCCACCACCGCTCGACGAAAGGAGCCCCGTCCATGAGGATCTGGCTCGCGCTGGCCGCAACCGTTCTCGCCGCCCTGCTGATCGTGGAGCTCGCGGACCGGCCTCCCCGGCCCCTCGGCCTGGACGCGCCGCCCACCGTCTTCTCCGAGGCGCGCGCCCGGGTCGTCACCGAGCACCTCGCGGAGACCATCGGGCTGCGCGTGATCGGCACGCCCGGCAGGGACGCCGCCGCCGATTACCTGATCGGCGAGCTGCGCCGGATCCCGGGCGTGGAAGTCGAGGTGCAGGACGTCGAGACGGTCAGGGCATCGCCGTGGGCGGCGGGGGCGTACGTCGCGTACACCGCCCGGAACGTGCTCGCCCGGCTCCCGGGCGACTCCACGAGCGCCGTGCTCGTCTCGGCCCACTACGACTCGCCGCCGGAGAGCGTCGGCGCGGGCGACAACGCCGCCGCCGTGGGCGTGGCCCTCGAAGCCCTGCGCGTGCTCGCCGGCTCGCCCCGGCTCCGGCACACGGTCATCGTGAACTTCAACGACGGCGAGGAAGCCGGGCTGCTCGGCGTGCAGGGGTTCGTCGACCACCCGTGGATCCGGGACGTGCGGGCGTTCATCAACCTCGAATCCGCGGGGCCGCGCGGGAAGGCGATCCTCTTCCAGACCGGGCCCGGGAATTCATGGCTCACGAAGGCGTACGCCCGCTCGGTCCCAAGGCCGTACGGCACGGTGATCGGGCAGGACATCTTCCAGGGCGGGCTCATCCCATCCGACACGGACTTCCGCATCTACCGGGATGACGCCGGGCTGCGCGGCCTGGACATCGCGTTCTACCAGGATGACTGGGCGTACCACACCCTCCTCGACCGGGTGGACCGGCTCGAGCCGGGCGGGATGCAGCACATGGGGGACAACCTCGTGGCGCTGGTCCGGGAGCTCGCGGACGGCGACCTCCCGGGCGATGTGGGCGGCGAGTCCGCCGTCTACTACGACGTGCTCGGGCTCCACATGTTCGTCCACGAGTCCAGGACCATGCTGCCCCTCGCCGCCGCCGCCGCGTTCGCCGCGATGATCGCCGCGGCCATCGCGCTCCGCCGCAGCGCCACGCCCCGCCGGGACCTCGCGGCCGGCATGCTGTACGGGCTCTTCGGGTGCATGGTCGGGATGGGGGCCGCGGTCGCCGCGGGGGTGATCCTCGGATTCGTGCTCGACCGGCCGCACGGCTGGTTCGCGGCGCCGTGGATCGCGGCCCTCGCGTTCGCCCCCCCGGCGCTCGCCGGGTTCGCCGCGATCCACGCGATCTGGGAATACCGGGCGACGAAGCGCGGGGTGGACCCGCTCGCCCGCGCGAACACCGCCTGGGCCGGCGCCGCGATCCTCGCCGCGCTGCCGCTCGTGATCCTGGCCATCCTCGGCTTCGGCGCGGCCTACCTCTGGCTCTGGTGGACGGTCCCGCTCACCCTCGGCCTGGTCGTGGCCTCGCTCCTCCCCGAGCGGTGGTGGTGGCCGGCCTTCGCGGCCGCGTTCGTCCCGGGCCTCCTCCTGATGCTCCAGGCCGGGACGCTCTTCCTGAAGCTCTTCATTCCGGTGAGCGGCCGGTTCCCGCTCCCGTTCCCCTTCGACCCGATCATCGCCGGGATCGTGGCGGTCGTGGCGCTCGCCATCGCGGTCCCGGCATTCGTGGCCGCACATCGGGCCGGCGGATTCGGCCGCGCCGCGCTCGCCTTCCTCGCGCTCGGCATCCTGGGAGGCGCCCTCGCCGCCGTCCGGCACCCCTACTCGCCGGAGCGGCCGAAGCGGCTCCTGGTCGAGCACGTTGCCGCAGGCGATGCCGGGCACCTCCGGGTCACCGCGCTCGACTACCCCGACGCCGGCCCCGCCCTCCGCGGCCTGGACCTCGAGCCGACCCCCGCCGCCGGCCGCGAGCGCCGCGGTTTCCAGCGCTACCAGGCGCCGACGCCACCGCCCGAGCTGCCCCCGAGCGTGGTCACCGTCGGCGACGCCGTGCCGGCGCTCCCCGGACCGCTCGCCGCCGCATCCCCCGCGGAAGACGCCGCGGGCGCAACGGACGCCGCGCCGTCCCGTTCGGCTTTCGCCGCGCTCGGACCCGCGCCGGAGGATGCGCTGCGGGAGGTCACGCTCTCCGTCGGGCCGGGCGCGCCGTACATGTTGGAATTCCACGTCCCGGCATCGGCCCTCGCCGGCTGGTCCCTCGGCGATCCGCCCACCTCCGCAGACGGCAACGGAATCGTGCGCCTGCGCGTGATGGCGCCACCGCCCGACGGGTTCCACGCCCGCATCACCCTCAGGGGCGAACCCGTGGACATCCGCGTCGTCGAGACGTACGCACCCTTCCGCACCGCGGCCATCGATTCCGTGCTCGCGGCGCTGCCGGTCTGGACCACCCCACACTTCAGGGCGATCCGGACCCGCACGTTCACGCGATGATGCAGGAACGCCGGCGCATCCGCGCCGGCGAACGGTGGGTCCGCGGACGCGGAGGGCGGAACGCCCTAGGACGCTCCGCCCTCCGCCGGATCCTCGTCCGCGGCTGGAAGCAGCGCGCGGATCGCCTCGCCCAGCTCCGAGTACGACGTGGGATCGATCTCCCGGAACGGCACGGCCCGGTACGCGATCCGGCCGTCCGGCCCGATCACGAACAGGTTCCGCGCGGTGCTCCGCCCCTCCGGGATCCCGCCATACGCCCGGGCCACGGCGTTGTCCGCATCGCTCGCCATGAGGAACGGGAACTGGTCGTCCCGCGCCCACGAGGCCAGCACATCCAGCGGATCCGCACTGATGGCGATCAGGACCACGTCCCGGCCGCCGTTGAAGATCTGCGCGTACTGATCACGGTACGCGTGCATCTGGATCGTTCAGCCGCGTGTCCTCGCGCGGTAGAAGAAGGCGAGGACCACGACCTGGCCGCGGAAGTCGCTGAGCTTCACCGGCTCCTTCAACTCGCCGAACCGGGTCGCGGCCGGGAGCTCGAAGTCGGGCGCGAGCGCTCCGATCTCGAGCGGCGGCGTCGCCTCCTGCGCGGCGGCGGGCGCCGCCACGCCGAGCGCGAGGCCGAGGAGGAGGACAGCTAGACTGCGTCGCATGCGTCGGCCTCCCTGGGAAGGTTCGATCCGGCGCGACTCGGAGCCGCGCCGCACGGAGCTCAAGTATACGGCGGGCCCGGCGGCGTGTCGAGAACCGCGTCCGCCGTTGACCCGCCCCTGCCCCCGTCCCTACCTTGTCCCCCTCGCGACCACCCCTGGAACCCACTGCAACGTGCCGTGAACGGGAGCGGCGATCCATGGCGGAAGTCAACGTAGCGATGATCGGCTACGCGTTCATGGGCCGTGCGCACAGCAACGCATGGCGCCAGGTCGGGCGGTTCTTCTCGCCCCGGCTCACGCCCCGCATGAAGGTGCTCTGCGGCCGAACGGCCGAGAACGTCCAGGCCGCGGCCGCCCAGCTCGGTTGGGATGAATGGTCCACCGACTGGAAGCGCGTGGTCCGCCGGGACGACATCCACATCGTCGACATCTGCACGCCCGGGGACAGCCACGCGGAGATCGCGATCGCCGCGGCGCGCGCCGGCAAGGTCGTGCTCTGCGAAAAGCCGCTGGCGAACTCCGTGCGCGAGGCCGAGCGCATGCTCTCCGCGGTCCGCCGCGCAGGCGTGATCCACATGCTCTGCCACAACTACCGCAAGGTCCCCGCGGTCATGCTCGCCAGGCGCCTCATCGAGGAGGGCCGGCTCGGCACCATCCGCCACTTCCGCGGGACCTACCTCCAGGACTGGATCGTGGACCCGGAGTTCCCGCTGGTCTGGCGCCTCGACCGGGACCAGGCCGGCTCCGGCGCCCTCGGGGACATCGGCTCCCACGTCATCGACCTTGCCCGCTACCTGGTCGGCGAGATCGACGAGGTCGCCGCCGCGCTCGAGACCTTCATCACCGAGCGCCCGCTCCCCGACCGCTCCGGCCGGACCGGCACCGTCACCGTGGACGACGCCGCCATCGCCCTGCTCCGCTTCGAGAACGGCGCCATCGGCACCCTCGAGGCCACCCGCATGGCGCCCGGCCGCAAGAACCACAACCGCTTCGAGATCAACGGGAGCAAGGGGAGCCTGGCCTTCGACCTCGAGCGCATGAACGAGCTCGAGCTCTATCTCGAATCCGATCCCGCGTCGATCCGCGGGTTCCGCACCATCCTCGTGACCGACCCGGAGCACCCGTACATGCAGGCGTGGTGGCCGCCCGGCCACGTCATCGGTTGGGAGCACACCTTCACCCACGTGGTCTACGAGCTGCTCAAGGCCATGGCGGACGACCGGCTCCCCACGCCGAACTTCGAGGACGGGGTGCGCAACCAGCGCGTGCTCGCGGCCATCGAGCGCGCGGCCGAGAAGCGCCGCTGGGTCGAAGTCTAGGCCGAGCCAACCGAGGAGACGAAGGATGAAGCTTGGAGTCCTGACGGTCCTGTTCGGGGACAAGCCCTTCGAAGAGACGCTGGACTACGTGGCCGGGCTCGGGCTCGAGGCGGTCGAGCTCGGGACGGGCGCGTACACGCGCGCGAACCACGTGGACGTGGACGGCCTGCTCGAGAGCGAGGCGCGCCGCAAGGAATTCCTGAAGGCGCTGGAGAGCCGCGGGCTCGTGATCAGCGCGCTCTCCTGCCATGGGAACCCGCTGCATCCCAAGACGTCCATCGCCCGCGAGCACCACGAGGTCTTCGAGAAAACCGTGGCCCTGGCGGAGCGGCTCGGCGTGGACCGGGTCATCACCTTCGGCGGCTGCCCCGGCGCCGGACCGAACGCCACCGAGCCGAGCTGGATCGTCTCGCCCTGGCCGCCCGAGTTCGCCGAGATGCTCGAATGGCAGTGGAACGAGCGCGTGATCCCCTACTGGACCGAGGCCGCGAAGGTGGCCCGGCGCGCGGGCGTGAAGATCGCCATCGAGCTGCACCCGAACTTCGTCGCCTACAACACCGAGAGCATGCTGCGGCTGCGGGACGTGGCGCCGGACGTCATCGGCTGCAACTTCGACCCGAGCCACATGTTCTGGCAGGGGATCGACCCGGTGGCCATGATCCGCGCCCTCGGGGACTGCATCTACCACGTCCACGCGAAGGACTGCCGGATCGACCGCCACAACACCGCGGTCAACGGCGTGCTCGACCCGAAGAAGTTCACGCGGGAGCTGGAGCGTTCCTGGATCTTCCGCACCGTCGGGTGGGGCAACGACGCGTCGGTCTGGAAGGACATCATCACGAACCTGCGCCTCGTGGGCTACGATCACGTGATCAGCATCGAGCACGAGGACAGCGTGATGTCGGGCGACGAAGGGCTGCGCAAGGCCGTCTCGTTCCTCTCCGACCTCCTGATCCGGGAGCCCGCCGGCGTCGCGTACTGGGCGTAGCCGGCCGGCTGGGAGATGCCGCGGGGGATCCATCGGGCGACGCCGCGCCGGTCCGGGCGGCCGGTCCGCCTCCCCCCGCGCTACCACGGCCTCCGACCGTGCGCGTGACCGGGCGGGCACGCCTGCCGGCGGAACCCGCCCGGTCGGTCGCTCCGGCCGGCCGACCTAGCGCCGGCTCAGGACGGCGTCGGCGTGCCTCCGGCCGGCCAGCATGATCCGCCGCACCTTCTCCAGCAATTCCGCCGGCGTGAAGGGCTTCTCCAGGAACGCCACGGGGCCGCTCCCCCCCACCCGGTCCGCCAGGTCCGGCCTGCCGTAGCCCGAGGTGACCAGCACGCGCAGGTGGGGCATGCGCTCCCGCAGCCGCCTCACCAGCTTCGGCCCGGACATCCCGGGCAGCGCCACGTCCGTGATCACCAGATCGAACGGCCGGATCGCGCCCTCCGCGTGCTCGAGGGCGGTGTAACCGCTCTCCGCTTCCACCACGTGGTAGCCATGCCGGCCGAGCACCCGCACCATCAGCGCCCGGACCACGGGATCGTCCTCCACCACCAGCACGCAGCCGGCATCGTTCGCCAACCGCGGGTCCCTCCCGCGCGCCGCGCCGGCCTGCGACGTCGGCTCGGTTGCCTCCACCGGCGCCTCGACCGCGGGCAGCCAGATCGTGAACGTCGTGCCCAGCCCGGGCGCGCTCTCCACCTGCACCGAACCGCCGGCATGGTTCACGATCCCGTACACCGTCGAGAGCCCGAGCCCCGTGCCCTTGTCCCGCGCCTTCGTCGTGAAGAACGGCTCGAAGATCCGGTCCCGTATGTTCTCCGGGATCCCAACGCCCGTGTCCCGGACCACCAGGACCGTGTACCGGCCCGGCATCACGTCCCCGGATCCACGGCCGTCCGGCCGCTCGCGCCACCCGGTCGTCGTCTCGATCGTGATCCGGCCGCCGTCCGGCATCGCGTCCCGCGCGTTCACCACCAGATTCGTGACCACCTGTTCGAGCTGGCCCGGATCCGCGCGAACCGGCAGCACGTCCGACGACAGATCGGTCACGATCTCCACGTCCGGGCCGACCACCCGCCGCAGCATCCCGGCCAGATCCCGGATCAGCGAGTTCAGGTCGAGCACCTTCGGCTCGGCCTTCGAACCACGGCTGAACACCAGCAGCTGCCGCGTGAGCGCCGCCGCCCGGCTCACGTTCTGCCGGACATCCAGGAGATCCAGCCGCACCGTGTCCGGAAGGTCGTGCTCCTCCAGCGCGAGCTGCACCGTGCCATCGATCGCCGTCAGCACGTTGCTGAAATCGTGAGCGATCCCGCCCGCGAACCGCCCCACCGCCTCCAGACGCTGCGCGTGCAGGAACTGCTCCATGAGCCGCCGGTGTTCCGTCACGTCCAGCAGGATCGCCATGATCGCCCGGACCCGGCCCCCGGCATCGTGCAGCGGCGCCGCGGAGAGCAGCAGATTCACCCGGGTCCCGTCCTTCCGGACCCGTTCCAGATCCATCCCCTGGATCCGTTCGTCCCGCTTCACCCGCTCCACCACTTGCCGGAACTCATCCAGCCCATCCGTCGGCACGGTGGGGAGCTCCTTCCCGAGAACCTCAGCCTCGGTCCAACCGAACGTTTGCGCCGCCGCCGGATTCCACAGTATGACGCGACCCTCGAGATCCAGCGACAGGATCGCCACCGGCGCGGCCTGGATGATCGCCTCCAGTTCCTCCGCCGTGCTGTGCAGCGTCTCCCGGACCCGGGAGGTGCGCCGGAGCTCCGCCGAAACCAGCAAGTATATCAGGAACGCGCTCGCCGCCACGAACAGCCAGCCCTTCACGAGCTGGATCATGTCCACCGTCTGCGGATCCTGGAACAGCGTCAGGACCAGGTGGTCCGAGGCCGCGATCCACAGGGCGCCGAACACGAAATAAATGGTGGCTATGCGGAATGCCGACCGTACGTTCATCTTATGCTCGCCATCGAGATCGGGGACGCGCCCTGCCAGGAAAAATTGCCGGGTCATGGGAAGGAAGATCGGGCCTGGCCAGGTTGGGGGGCTCGTTCCCCGCGTGTACGTGTCGCGGATGAAATATTGCGCCTACGACCGCGATTCGTCGAGTCTCACGTTTTTCATGCTATTATCGACCAGATCGCTGGCGCGCCCCGGGACACGCTAGCCGTGTGCCGGGCACGGCACCGGACGGAACATCGCTGTACACCGTCCGGCGGCGGGGTTACCTTTCGATCATGCCACGGATCGTTTCGTTCCTGCCGGCCGGCACCGAGATCGTCTGCGCGCTCGGTGCGGCCGGGGAGCTCGTGGGGCGGTCGCACGAGTGCGACTACCCGCCCGAGGTACAGTCGCTGCCGGTGGTCAGCCGCCCCGCGCTCCGGCTCGAGGGATTGGGCCAGGCCGAGGTGGACCGGCTGGTGGCGGAGCGGCTCGGCCAGGGCGGAAGCCTGTACGAAGTGGACGAGCGGCTCCTGCGGGAGCTGCGCCCGGACGTGATCCTGACCCAGGACCTGTGCCAGGTCTGCGCGCCGTCCGGGAGCGAGCTGACGCGGGCCGTGCGCGCGCTCCCGACCCGGCCGGACCTGATCTGGCTGAGCCCCCAGACCGTTTCCGGGATCGAGGAGAACATTCGCACGGTGGGCGAGGCGATCGGCCGCGCCGCGGAGGCGGATGCGCTGATCCGCTCGATCCGGGACAGGATCGTGGCGGTGCGGTCCGCGGTTGCCGCCGCGCCGCGCCGGCGCGTCGTTTTCCTGGAATGGACCGATCCGCCGTTCTGCGCCGGCCACTGGGTACCCGAGATGATCTACGCCGCCGGCGGCCTGGATCCGCTCGGCCGGGCAGGCAAGGACTCGCTCCGGATCACGTGGGAGGACGTGGAGGCCGCCATGCCCGAGGTGATCCTCGTGGCGCCCTGCGGGTACGGACTGGAGGCCTCGGTCGAACTGGCGGGTGCGGTACGCCGGGTGCGCGGCGCGCGCGTCGTCGCCCTGGACGCGAACGCGTACTTTGCCCGACCCGGCCCGCGCGTGGCGGAAGGCGTGGAGCTGCTCGCGCACGTGCTGCACCCGGAGCGCTTCCCGTGGCCGCACCCGCACCGGCCGTGGGCCGAGGTGCCCCCACCGCCGGAGCAAGGGGGCCGCGCGTCTTCCTGATGGTCGTGTCGGCGCGCGGGCGTACGGATCCGGGGTCGGTCCATCACCCTTCTCAGGCCTCGGGCCCGGCGGCGTGGCGGTACGGTTCGAGGTGCGATTCGCGGCGGCCGGGGTCCGGATCGATCGCGGCCGACGCGTCCACGGCGATTCCGCCGCGCGGAGCCGGGAGCGGGTGATCCCATGAGCGAGCGCACGCAGTGGGTCCTGGTCATCGGGTTCGTGGCGGTCCTGGCTCTCGCCGCGGTCCTGGGCGCGTGGCGCGCGGAACGCGCCCTCCCGCCCGGCGCGGTCGGGTCCCGGGCGCCGGACTTCGCCGCCCGCACCCTCGACGGCTCCGGCGAGATCCGCACCCTGAAGGACTACGAGGGCTCCGTCGTGCTCCTCAACGTATGGGCCACCTGGTGCCCGCCCTGCGTCGAGGAGATGCCCAGCCTGCAGAAGCTCCACGAGGCGCTGGGCGACGACGGGCTCCGCATCGTCGCCGTCAGCATCGACCCCGCCGGCGCCGAGCAGGAGATCCGGGACTTCGCCCGGCGCCTCGGCCTGACCTTCGAGATCCTGCACGATCCTGGCAGCGCGATCACCGAAGCGTACGGGATGTACGGCGTACCTGAGACGTTCCTGATCGACGCCCGCGGCCGGATCCGCTACAAGCGCCACGCCACCGACTGGTTCTCCGAGGAGAACCGCCTGATCGTCCAGTCCGTGCTGGACGACCGCTGAACCGACGCCGTCCCTGGTGCCGCCTCGGGCCGGGATTCGGACGGCGCGTGCCCCCGGGTCGGGGGCGGGGCATCGCGCGGGCGTCCGGAGGCCCCGGCCATGCGTTGTCCGGCCCGGGGCCGGAACCGGTCCGCCGACAATGCGGAGCCGGCTCTCTGGAAGTGCGCCGCCCACGCGTGCGCCCCATGCCCGGAGCGCCGGCGGAGCGTTGCTTCACCAGGGCTCCCGGTGATCGGCCGGGGCCGCGAGGCGGCGCCGGTTCGGATCGTCCGGCGGGCCGGGGAGCCGGGCGGGCCTGACGGCGCCGGAAACCGTGAACGTGTCTAGCCCTGGCGAACGGCCCGAGCCGTGAGTCGTGGCAGGGCTCCGGGCTGCCCGAGGCCCGGTTTCGGACCGCGCCGGCGGAGCGGGGATGCGAGCTCAGGGCCCGGCCGCGCCGGTGGCAACGCGTCTGCGCCGGAGGCGTGGTCCCCGCCCGGGGCCGGTCCCCGTCTTGCCCGGCGAGCCGGCGCCGGGTCATCCTGTGGCTTCCCGCGCCGCGGGAGTGCACTCACCCCATCACCGGGGGCATCATGGAACTCGGGATCTATACCTTCGTGGAAGCGACGCCCGACCCGCGCACCGGCGTGGCCCCGAGCCCGGCCGAGCGCGTGCGTCGGCTCTTGGAAGAGATCGAGCTCGCGGACCGCGTCGGGCTCGACGTGTTCGGGATCGGCGAGCACCACCGCCCGGAGTACGTGTCGTCCGCGCCGCACGTGCTCCTGGCCGCCGCGGCCGCACGCACCCGGCGGATCCGCCTGACCAGCGCGGTCACCGTGCTCGGGTCCGATGACCCGGTCCGCGTCTTCCAGGCGTTCGCCACGCTGGACCTGATCTCCGGCGGCCGCGCCGAGATCATGGCCGGCCGCGGTTCGTTCATCGAGTCGTTCCCGCTCTTCGGTTACGACCTGAACGACTACGATGAGCTGTTCGCGGAGAAGCTGGACCTGCTCCTGAAGCTGCGGGAGTCCGAGCGCATTACCTGGACCGGGAAGCACCGGCCGCCCCTGTACGACGCCGGGGTCTATCCCCGCCCCATCCAGAACCCGCTCCCCGTCTGGATCGCCGTGGGCGGCACGCCCGCTTCCGCCGTGCGCACCGGAGCCCTGGGCCTCCCCATGGCGCTCGCCATCATCGGCGGGCTCCCCGAACGCTTCGCTCCCTTCGCCGAACTCCATCGGGAGGCCGCCCGCCGCGCCGGACACCCTCGGCCCGCGCTCAGCATCAACTCCCACGGCCTCATTGCGGACACCTGGCAGGAAGCCGCGGACATTGCGTTCCCGGCGTACGCCGCGGTCATGGACCGGATCGGCCGGGAGCGGGGCTGGCCGCCCATGACCCGACGGCAGTTCGATGCGTCGACCGACCTCCGCGGCGCGAACTTCGTGGGCACGCCGGAGCAGATCATCGAGAAGATCCTGTTCCAGCACGAGATCTTCGGCCACGACCGGTTCCTCCTGCAGATCACGGTCGGGACCCTGCCGCACGAGGTCGTGCTCCGCTGCATCGAGCTGTTCGGAACCGTGGTCGCGCCCGCGGTCAGGCAGGAGGTGGCGAGGCGGCAAGCGGCGCGCGGGGCGTGACCGGCGGGCCCGATGCCGCTGCATCGACCGGTGCGGGCCCCCGCGACCGACGATGAGAGACGGCGGGGCCGGTCACCGCGTGGCCGGCCCCGCCCGACTTCCACCCGATCCGCCTCCCGGAAGCGATGCACTAATACCGGTACGTGGCCGCGAGCCCCGTATCCGTCGGCATCCGCTCCTTCGGCACGATCACGACGTCGCCGCCCCGGGCGAGCACCATCTCGCCGATATCGTCCAGCAGGTCGTCCGCGCCCGGCGTGCCCGGCTCCAGGTACTCGATCCGCCCGGTCTCCCGGTCCATCCGGCCGGGCACCACCCGCTCGGCCTCGAGCAACAGCGTGCCCACCCGGCCGTTCACCGCCGCCCTCGCCGCGTCCGCCACATCCCCGGTCCCGTAGCCATGGGCCGCCGCCGTCCCGAACGACTCGACCAGCCACGCGAGCCGGGAGAGGTACCGCGGTTGGAAGACCTCCCACGCCCGCGCCCGGAGCTCCTCCCGCGAAAGCGCGTCGGGATGCACGTCGATCGCGCCCTCGACCAGGTACGGATTGTGGCTCGACTGCCGGAAGCGCGAATGATGCTCCGGCAGCGCCGCCAGGATCAACGGCAGCCCCGAGGGCCGGGAATGATGCACCAGGATCGCCCGGTCGACGGCCCGGAAGAACCGCTCCTGGTCGATGTCCATCTCGTCCTTCTTCGAGCCGTAGCCATGGTGCGCCGCGGGCGTGGCCGGCCCCCGCGTCGTGACCATCCGGTGGGCCTCCGTCACGTTCTCGCCCAGCGCCTCGGTCATGTTCCGCGGGACCCCCTCGGCCAGCTCGATCTCATCCAGCGCGTCCCGGTTCCCCTCGAAGAGCCGGATCGCCCCGAGACTCAGTCCGAGCACCTGGTAGCGGTCCGCGGACTGCACGATCCTGAGCAGCGGCTTCGTATGGAAGCTGTCCGCCACGACCGTCCGCTCCGGGACCGGCCGCTGCAGCCGGTACACCCGGAAGTACCCGGGCGCGCCGAGCACGGCCAGGCCGTCGAACGTGTGCTCCCAGAAATACGGACGATCCGCCAGCTCCCGGAACGGCGCCAGGAGCGCGTCCACCTCCCGGGACGACAGCGTCGCCCGGAGCATCTCCTCCGCCTGCTTGACCTGATTCCGAAACCGGATCGGATCCTGCTGGTTCTCCGGATGATGCCGGTGTGTAGGCAGATAGATCGAAATGCACGGCCCGTCCCGCGGCGCGAGCAGTACGGCCGGGTAATCCTTGTCCAGCGAGTCCATGGTTCCTCCCGCGTGAGTCAGGGTCCGCGGAGCGGCCCCGCCGCACACCCCTGTGCGGGCCCGTTCCGAAACAGAGAGGGGGGATCGCGCGTACGTGCGCTTGCGGCCGCGAATCCGGCACGCCGCTTCCGCAGGGCCCTGCGGTCGAGGCGACGTCATCTTCGCGACCATCGGAGGGTACGCCCGCGGCCCGCCGCATGGCAAGTCCCCGGCGCTCCGGCCCGAGGAATGTTGCCGTCGGATCGTCCGCTTGACCCTGTCCGGGCCCGCGCCTAGCTTCGCACCTTCGCCGGCGGATGGCCGGATGGGCGGGCGCCTGCATCGCCCCGCCCCATGCAGCAACGGAGGACCTGATGAGCGAGCCGGTCGAGATCCCGAAAGCGGTGCTGATCCGGGACCTGATCATCTTCCAGATCAAGGTCTGGCTGGACGGCTTCAAGGATGTGGTGCTCGTGCCCGTGTCGCTCGGCGCGGGCGTCCTGGACATCCTGTTCGGGCGCCGGCGCGACGGCTACCGCCTCTATTCCGTGCTCCGGCTCGGCGAGCGCTTCGACCTCTGGCTCAACCTGTACGGCGCGGTCCAGCACGCGGACCAGGAGAAGGAAGGCCTGTTCGGCGCGAGCCGCGCGGGCGACCCCACCCTGCTCGGCCAGCTCGAACGGCTCGCCGGGACGGAACGGGAGCCGCCGAGGACCCGGCCCCGGTAGACGCAGCCGCTGCCGCGCGGGGATCCCGATCGTACGCGGCGGGCGGACCCGTGCCGGCATCGGCCAGCCCCCGGGCCCGCCGGCTTCCGGAGACCGCGGCCCGGGCTTCGGCCGGTCGGTCGGCTCCCGGGACGACGACCGGGGCCGCTCGAGCGGGTCGCGGTAGCGCCGTACGCGTTCCGGTCCTCGACCCGCCCCGCGACTCCGGCGCGCCCTTCGCGCACGCGGACGACGATTCGCGTTCACGGCGCCGGTCACTGCCCCCGCGCCGTGCCCCGGGGTACGCCGCCGACTCCCGACCGCCGCCCGGCCGCCGGCAGGCCGTGCATGGCCCGAAGCCGGAGCCCGGCCGCTTCCTGCGGACCCGCCTCGAGCCCACGCTCCCCCGCCGCGCATCGGGCCGGACCGGCGGAGCCCGCGGCGGCGGCTCCCGGCGGGGTGCGTTCCGTGCGCGACGTCGCCTCACACCCGACACGGGCATCCCGCCCCACCGGCGTGATCCGGCGCCCCGCGGCCGGGTACAAGACCGTGGCCGCCGCGGCCTCCAACGCCACGGAGACGCGGCGACCGCGCGCCAGGCGACGGGAACCGGCGGGCGCCGAGGACGTCCGCCATCGGCGCGCGAGGGGGCCGAAGCGACGTCGCCCGAAGGATCACACACACGGAGCGGACCGGAAGGATGGCCATGCGGGACGGCAACGCGCACTGCGCCGGCGCCACGACGGCGGGTATCCCCCCCGGCGTTCGAGCGGCCGATGACGCCGGCCGGCAGTTCGGGATCTTCCCGCCGGTCCCGGTACGCTGCCGCTCCCAGTCCGCGGACAGCGCGCCCCGCTACGCACGCTCCCGCTTCATCTTCCGGCCCGGCGAGGTGGGCGGCGCGCTGGGCGACCTTGGGACCTTCCTACCCTACGTCATCGCGGCGATCACCGTCGTGGGCATGAACCCCACGGGCGTGCTGGTCTCCTTCGGGCTCTTCTACCTCGCGGCGGCCGCGGTGTACGGCGTGCCCATGGGCGTGCAGCCGATGAAGGCCGCGTCCGCCGTGGCCCTCGTCCAGTACATGGCGCCCGGGGAGGTCGCCGGCGCAGGCCTGGTGATCGGCGCGTTCTTCCTCGTCGCCGGCGCCACGGGAGGCGTGACCCGGCTCGCGCGGATCGTGCCGCGCGCCGTGACCGCGGGGATCCAGCTCGGCCTCGGCGCTTCCCTGGCGTTCCTCGGCCTCCGCCTCCTGGCGGAAACGATCTGGATCGGGGTGGCCGTGTGCGCCGTGATGCTCGCGCTGCTCCGGAACCCGCGGGTCCCGGCCGCGATCGCCGGACTCGCCGCGGGCATCGCGCTCGCATACGCCGCCGGGACACTGCCTCCATTCCCGGACATCCGGCCGGGCATCTACCTGCCGCACCTCGTCTGGCCGGCGTGGGAGGACGTGCTCCGCGGCGCCCGGCACCTGGCGGTCCCGCAGATCCCGCTCACGCTGACGAACGCCATCATCGTGACCGCGGCCATCACCCGGGACCTCTTCCCCAAAGAGCTGCACGGCGTGGACGAACGGTCCCTCGCGCTCTCCACCGGGATCGGGAACCTGCTCGCCGCGCCGATCGGCGGCTTCCCCATGTGCCATGGTGCGGGCGGGATCGCCGCCCACTACCGGTTCGGCGCCCGGTCCGCCACCGCGCCAGCGCTCATGGGGATCGCCTGCCTCTGTCTCGGTCTGTTTCTCGGCGACGACGCAACCGCCGTCCTCTCCCTCGTCCCGCCCGCCGTGCTCGGCGCGCTCCTCGTCTTCTCCGGCCTCGAGCTCGCCTCGCCCGCGAACACGCTCGGAGGCGGAGGCCGGGACCGGCTCGTGGCGCTCGGCGTCGCGGCGCTCTCCATCATCACGAACCCGGCCGTCGCGTTCATCGCCGGCCTCGCCGTTGCCCTGGCCGCGGACCGGCTCGCCCGGCGACGGGCCTGACCGCCACGCCGCCAAACCCTGACCGGCACGCCCCCTGGCTGAACTCGCCGCCCGCAGCGCCCCTCCCGGGCGAGCATCTTGCACCCGCCCCGCGGCCGCTTCGGTCACACGATCGGCGGTGGAACGCACCTCCGGAGGGACCTATGTCGCGGGACTGGAGAAGAATCCTGGGAGCGGGTCTGGCCGCGGCGCTCCTCACCGTGACGCTCGCCACGTGCGAGGACGATACCGTGGTCGGGCTCAACGGCCGGTTCCTGAACCCGTTCAACGGCCAGCAGATCTTCCGCTTCGAGACCTTCGCCAACGAGCCGTTCTGGACGGATACGCTCCGGCTGAACGAGCTCATCCAGTCGTCGGTGAGCCCCAGGGTAGCGCTGTCCCTCGGGCTCAAGGTCGATGCCGACACCCTGCCCTCGGGCTTCCTCTCCTCCGCGGACCTGGACGACCCGGCGACCACCGTCGAGCTGATCCGCCGGGGCGCCGTGGTCGGGATCGTGGGCGAGGTGGACGAGTCGGGGACGCTGGTCCGCGTCGGGATCACCTGCGCGCTCTGTCATTCGACCGTCGATGACGCGGTCCAGCCCGGGATCGGCCGGCGGGTGGACGGTCCGGCCAACCGGGACCTGAACGTCGGCGCGATCCTCGCCCTCGCACCCGGCACACCGGACAATCTCCGGCCGGCATTCGAAACGTGGGGGCCGGGCAAGTTCGACGCCCGCGTGTTCGGCGCGGGCACCTCGGACGGCACGAACCCGACCCTCATCCCCCCGGCCTACGGACTACGCGGCGTCAACCTCCACACCTGGACGGGCGAAGGGTCGATCCCGTACTGGAACAATTACGTGGCGGTCACCCAAATGCATGGGCGGGGCAGCTTCCGGGACCCTCGGCTCGGGCTGGACATCATCGTGCCGCCCGACCTGGATGAGGTCACGCCCAGGCTGCCGGCGCTCCAGGTCTATCAGCTCGCCCTCCCTGTGCCCCGGCCCACGCCCGGGTCCTTCGATCCGGCTGCCGCGGAGCGCGGGAAGGCCGTTTTCGAAGGCCAGGCGCGGTGCGCCACCTGCCACATCCCACCGCTCTACACCGACGCGGCCGGCTACGGGCTCCACCGCCCCGAGGAGACCGGGATGGATCCGAGGGTCGCCCAGTTCTCGACCACCGGCATGTACCGCACCGCGCCGCTCCGCGGCGTTGCCACCCATCCGCCCTACTTCCACGACGGCAGCGCCGCCACGCTGGAAGACGTGGTCGACCCTTACGACCGCGTCCTCGGCCTGAATCTCTCGCCCCAACAGAAGAGCGATCTCGTCGAGTACCTGAAGTCGCTCTAGCCGCGAGCGGGCGTCAAAGACCCGCCGTGGATCGCGCGGCCGGGCTCCGGGGGGACCCGGAGCCGGAGCGGCGACGGCTGCGTCCCTGGAGTGTCGACAATCCCGGCGCGCACGAACTCGAAAAACTGTCCACTCCGGTGCGCGCCTGGATTGTCGACCCCCGCGATGCGCGGCCGCCCCGCACGGGAATCGCTTCGTGTTCACAGGACGACGCGTGCGCCCCGCGCGAGCGCTCCGGCCCGAAGCTCACGATCAACGCCTCTGGGCCGCGGCTTCGTGGGCTCCGCGTCCCGGCCATGACCGATCGATCCGCCCGACACGGTCGCGGAGCGGTCTCGGGTGCACGCCGCGGAACCGGCGCCGGGGCCCACATCCATGCCGGCGTGCCGAAACCGCTGCCCGGCCCTTGCGGCGGGGCGCTCCTCCGCGCGTCCGGGCGTGGTCGGATGGCGAACTGGCGATGGCGACTGCACCGCGCCACGTACGGCCCCCTGCAACGTCGTCCCGGCGCCGCGCGATCCCTTCGGTCCGGGCGCTCCCGATCGCCCCGGAAAGCGTTGCCACATCGGAAGAAACGAGCTATGTTCAGGACATTCCGATCCGCAACTCTGGAGCAGTTCGCCGACTCCCGCGCGAACCGCGCGCACTGGGTCGGCGTTCGGGCATCGAAGGCCCCACAATGCCTCTTCACCACGACGACCGGGATGTCGAACTCATGCACCGGCTGCGCGGCGGCGACACCGCCGCGCTGGACGAGGCGCTGAGACGGTACTGGTCGCCCGTCGTCGCATACCTCCTCCGCATCTGCGACGAGTCCGACGTGGCCGAGGACGTGGCGCAACGCACGTTCCTCCGGCTCTGGGAGCGGCGCTCCGACTGGCGGCCGGACGGATCGCTGCGCGGGTTGCTCTTCCGCGTCGCACGCAACATCGCGATCAGCGAGTACCGGTCGGAGCTGGCGCGGGAACGGGCGGAGGCGGTGAACGCGGCCTTCGCCGTGGACCCGCCCACACCCCTCGCGCTCCGCGAATCCGAAGAGCTGCGAGACGCCCTCGACCGCGCCATCGAAGCGCTCCCCACCCGCCGCCGCGAGGTCTTCGTCCTGCGCTGCATCCACGAGTTGTCCTACCGCGAGATCGCGGAGATCATGGGCATCTCGACCCAGACCGTCGCGAACCAGTTGAGCGCGGCCCTCGCCACGCTCCGCGCGACGCTCGGACCGCTCCTCGACGACTGACGGGCGCCCGCCGTCCGCCCCGGTTTCCCGCTCCGTTCCCACCGCCTTCCGCCGCAATGGTATGGATCGCGGCCCTCGCGCGTGCTTGAGGTTGCAACGAACGACAGCGACGTTGCAGCGAACGGCGATCAAGGTGATCACGCGGCCCGTACCCTCGAGCCACTGATCCAGGACCATATGGACGAACTCATCGAACGTGCGCTACGCGGCGAGGCCACGGAGGACGAGCTCGCGGAGCTCGGCCGCTGGCGCGCCGCCGACCCGGAGAACGAGCGGCAATACCGGCGGACCGTCCGTCTGCTGGAAGCCGCCGCCGAGCTGCGGTGCGAGCTGGAAGCCGGGGCCGTGCCCCGGCCGACGGCCAGGGAGCTCCTCACCCGGCGGCCGCGACGCGCGGAGTCGATGCCGCCCGATGGCGGCGCTCGACACCGTTGGGCCCGGCGCATGCCCTGGGCCGTAGCCGCCGCGGCCGTGCTCGTGCTCGCCTTCAACCTCGCCCGCCCGGGCGGCGAGCCCCGAGACACGGCCCTCTACCCGCCACCCGTCATCGTCACCGGCGTCGGCGAGATCGTGACCGTCCAGCTCGGGGACGGGAGCGCCGTCCGGCTCGCCCCATCGAGCCGGCTCCGGCTCTCCGCCGGCGGCGACCCGCGCGCCGTCGAGCTCGAGGGACGGGCTTTCTTCTCCGTCGCACGGGATGAGGCGCGCCCGTTCCGCGTCATCACCCGCACCGCCACCGCGACCGTGCTCGGCACCCGGTTCGAGATCGCGACCGAGGAAGACGACCTCCGCCTCGTGGTCGTCGAAGGCCGCGTCGCGCTGGAAACCGAGCGGAACCGCGTCGAGGTCGGCGCCGGCGAGGTCTCGGGGGTGACGAACCGGGTGGCGGCGGAGCCGACCCGCATCGAGGACGTCAACGACATCCTGCGCTGGACGGGACGGTTCCTCGCGTTCCAGAACACGCCGCTCCGGGATGCGGCGCGCGAGATCGAGAACACCTACGACGTGCGGATCGCGATCGTGGACGAGGCGCTCGCCGCCCGCACCGTCACGGCGGTGTTCACCGGGCAGAGCCTCGAGTCCGTGCTCGACGTCATCTGCGCCATCGTGAACGCGCACTGCGCCGTGCGCGACGACGAAGTCACCATGTCACTGCGCTGAGGGGCGTCGCCCGGCGCTGGCACACCCGCCGGCAGGGGAAGTCCCTGTGGCCATGGAGGGTCCGACCATGCGTCCTCTCGCTGCCGTTCGCAAATGCCTCCTGCTCGCAGCGGCCGTCGCGTTAGCGCCGGGCGCTGTCCAGGGCCAAGCGGTCGAGATCGCGGCCCGAACCGCGGAGCCCGAGCGATCGCTGCTCGACCGGCCCGCCCGGCTGTCCGTGGAGCGCGTGCCGCTGCGCGCCGCGGTGAGCGAGCTGGCGGAGCGGTCCGGCGTACCGCTCGCGTACAGCCCGACGCTCCTTCCCGGCGGGCTCGAGGTGAGCTGTCCTTGCGAGGCCGTCACCCTGCGCGACGCCCTCACCCGCCTGCTCGCAGGCACCTCGTTCACGTTCCGGGAAGCGGATGGCCAGGTCGTGATCGCGCCGGCCGCGCCTCGCACCGTGCCCGAGCAGCCCGGCCCGCGGCTCGCCGTCGACGCCCGCCTCGCCCCGAGCGGAACCGCGCGGCCGGCGTTCGAGCCGCCGGCCGTGATCCAGCCCGCAACGATCACGGGCCGGGTCACGTCGGAGGCCGGCGCGGCCGTCGGCGGCGCCTTCGTCACGCTCCCCGGACTCGGCCTCGCCACCGTGACGAACGAGGCGGGCATGTACCGGCTCGTCGTTCCCGAGGCGCAGGTCACGAACCGGGAAGAAACGCTCCGGGTCGAGCGCATCGGCTACCGCACGGCCGACGTGACCTTCCTCCTCCAATCCGGCTCGATCCGGGTGGACGTCACCCTGACCGACCAGGCCATCGCGCTCGGCGAGATCATCGTCTCGGGCACCGCGGGCAACCTCGAGCGCCGCGCCCAGTCCGCCGTGGTCTCCACCATCGACGCGTCCCAGCTCGTGCGCCGGGCGCCGGTCCGCGACGTGACCCAGATGCTCGCGGCTCGCGTCCCGGGCATGAACCTGACCCAGAGCTCCGGCGCCACCGGCTCCGCCGCGCGCATCAACATCCGCGGCGCGGCCTCCATCTCGCTCTCGAACCAGCCGCTCGTGTTCGTCGACGGCGTCCGCGTGGATGGCGGCGCGCGCGGGCTCATCAACGTCAGCGGCTCCGCGGCCGTCGGCCAGGCGCCCAGCGCGCTCAACGACATCAACCCGGCCGACATCGAGAGCATCGAGATCGTGAAGGGCCCGGCCGCGGCCACGCTCTACGGCGCGGACGCGTCCGCCGGCGTGATCCAGATCATCACCAAGCGCGGCCGCGTCGGGGCCAGCTCGTTCGCCCAGGACGTCACCTTCGAACACGACGTCATCGACCCGAACTTCGAGGTGCCGTCCAACTACGCACGCTGCCCGGCCGCCCTCGTCGCGCCCAACAGCCCGAACCCGCTCTGCCGCGGCCTCCAGGAAGGCGCCGTCGTGTCCGACAACCCCGCGGTCCGGCTCGGCGCGTTCAGCCGCGGCTCCGCCAACACGTTCCGCTACAGCGTGCGCGGCGGCGGCCAGAACTACGGCTTCTTCGGCTCCCTCGGCATCACCGACGAGCAGGGCACGATGCCGAACAACAAGATGAAGCAGCGCTCCGGACGCGTGAACTTCACCTTCGCGCCGACGTCCACCCTCACCTTCGACGCCGGACTCACGCTCATCCGGAGCGACTACGACATGCCGCGCTCCGATCAGGACAACCACAGCTTCTATCTACAGAGCATCCTGGGCTCGCCGCTCACCGTCACCGAAGGTCCCGACGGCAGCCTCCAGGGCGGCATGCTCTTCTCCACGGCCAGCAAGGAGTCCATCACGTCGATCGTGTCGCGGGTCTCCTCCATCCGCACGACCCCGACCCTCCAGGTCACGTTCCGCCCCGCGTCCTGGTTCTCCAATCGCCTGACGCTCGGCGCCGACCTGGACCGCGGCCGCGGCTTCCAGATGTTCCCCAGGAACGACTTCGGCTGGTACCCTGACCAGCTCGCCGCGGGGAACGGGTCCGTCTCCACCGTGCAGATCGACTCGCGCCGCTACACCGTCGACTACATCGGCAACATCAGCACCGTGTTCGGCTCCGAAGGACAGTTCTCCTCGAACCTCTCCTTCGGCAGCCAGTTCATCCACGAGATCGCCGAACGGCTGACCGGCGGCGGCGCCGGCCTCGTGACCAACAGCGCGATCCTGGTCACGAACACCGCCTCCAGCACCGTCAGCCAGGGCTACGGCGAGTCGAAGGCGCTCGGCCTGTTCGTCCAGGAGCAGATCGGCTACCGCGACCGCCTCTTCGCCCAGTTCGGCCTGCGCGCGGATCGCAACTCGGCCTTCGGGTCCAACGTCGGCACGTTCTACCTGCCGAAGGTCGGCGCGTCCTGGGTGGTCTCGGAGGAAGACTTCTTCCAGCCGCTCACGCCGGTCGTCTCCACGCTCCGGCTGCGCGGCGCCTGGGGCACCACCGGCCGCTCGCCCAGCGCGACCGCGGCGCTCCGCACCTACGGCACCGCCCGCTACGTCACCGACGCGGGCCTGATCGAGCTCGGCATCGTGCCCGGCAACCCCGGCAACCCGGACCTGCGGCCGGAGCGGGGCAAGGAGCTCGAGCTCGGGTTCGACGCGGGCTTCTTCGATGACCGCATCGGCGGCGAGCTGACCTTCTTCTCGAAGAAGAGCACCGACCTGCTCGTGACCGTGCCGGTCTCGCCCTCGACCGGGTTCGGTTCGGCCCCGTACGGCAACATCGGCGAGGTGCTCAACCGCGGCGTGGAGTTCGTGCTGCGCGGCTCGCCCGTGCGCTCCCAGAACTTCGCCTGGGACCTCTCCCTCGCCGGCAGCACCCTGTACAACGAGATCGTCGATCTCGGCACCGCCGGAACCTTCATCAACAACTTCCGCGCCTTCGTGCCCGGACGGCAGATCGCCGCCTGGTGGGTCCACCGCGTGCGCGAGGTGGACACCGAGCGCGGCGTCACCATCGTGTCCGACACGGCCGAGTTCGCCGGCAACCAGATGCCCACGTTCACGGGCAGCCTCGCGAGCACGTTCACCATCAAGGGCAACCTGAGCATCTACACGCTCTTCACCACCCGGCGCGGATACCACGTCTACAACCTGAACCAGGAGTTCCGCGACCGCAGCGCGCAGTCGACGCGGAACGTGGTGCTCGGTCCGGACGAGGGCGGCTACTCGCAGGAGGAGCGGCTCCGGAAGCTCGGGCCCTACGTCTCGGAGACCACGGGCGCGCCGGTCGGCGCCGGGAACGTCAAGGACCCGTACATCCAGAAGGGCGACCACATCCGGTTCGAGGAGTTCACCGCCACGCTGACGCTGCCCGCCGCCTTCGCCCAGCGGCTCGGCGCGCAGGGCGCTTCCATCAGCATCGGCGGCCGCAACCTCGCGCTCTGGGCGCCCGATTTCGAGGGTGACGACCCGGACGTGCTCGGGACCGGTCCCGAGGCGAGCGGCCTCAATCAGCTATTCAACGCGGATGTCTTCACCACGCCTCCGGCCCGCCGGTGGATCTTCCGCATGAACCTCCAGTTCTAGGAGTCGCGCCATGCATGCACGATCCCTGATCCGCGGCGCAGGCGCCTGCTTGCTGGCCGTTATGGTCGGTTGCGACCTGGACGTGAGCCATCCCGGCGTCATCGACGCCGACACCTTCGATCCGGTCCAGGACGCCTATGTGCTGTCCATGTCCGCGCAGCAGAACTTCTATACGAGCTACGCGACGCTGGTGAACTCGACCGCCCTCTACTCGGGCGAGATCTGGACCGGCGCGGTCCGGCAGGAGTCGAACGACATTGCGCGGCGCGCGATCGTCGACACGAACATCGACCTCAACTCCACCTTCTGGGCGCCGCTCCAGCTCGCCATCGCGACGAACGACGAGGTCGTGCGAGTCCTCCGCGACGCACCCGACTTCTCCTCGAACCTCAACGTGGCACGCTCCTCGATGTGGGCCGGCTTCGCCCTCACGCTCATGGGCGAGATCTTCTGTCAGGGCGTGATCAACGTGGGGCCGCCGCTCACCCCGGCCCAGACGCTGGACGAGGCCATCGCCCGGTTCCAGCGCGCGATCGATATCGCGTCCGGCCTGAGCGGCGCCGAGGCGGCCAAGATCCTGAACGCCTCCCGCGTCGGCCTGGCCCGGGCGTATCTCCAGAAGGGCGAGCTCCAGAACGCCGTGAGCGCGGCCACCGCCGTGCCGGCGGACTTCGTGGCCAACGCCATCTACGTGGATGACCCGCAGAGCCGCGGCCGCACCGGGAACACGGTGTACTCGACCTCCGCGGGCAATACGCAGATCGTGGCCGAGGCGTACCGGGAGCTGGACGATCCCCGGGTGCCCTACGCGGATGCCGGGACCAACGCCCAGGACGGGCGCAACCGCCTGTACCGGCAGCAGAAGTATACGTCCTTCGCCTCTCCGATCCGCGTGGCGTCCGGTCTGGAGGCGCGCTACATCATCGCCGAGGCCGAGCTGAAGATGGGCTCCACCGCGTCCGCCCTCGCGCTCATCGCCGAGCGCCGCGCCGTGGGCGGCCAGCCCGAATTCACCGGCACCGGCACGGACGAGATCCTCGCCGAGCTCATGGACCAGCGCGCCCGGGACTTCTGGCTCGAGGCGAAGCACCTCGGGGACTACCTGCGGAACCCGTCGGCCACGCCGTACGTGCCGGCGCAGGGCACCCCGTACTACAAGCCCGAGCAGGGCAACTTCGGGCCGATGACCTGCCTCGAGGTCCCGTTCGTCGAGAAGGCGAACAACCCGAACTTCAACTGACCGGTACTGACCGGCGCTGAAAGAAGAGACGCGCACGTGCTTCGGCACGTGCGCGTCTCTTCTTGTCCCGTGGCCGTCCGGTCCACTGGATGCATATCCTCCGGGGCCCGGTCGGCTATACCCGTTCCGGAAGGAAACTTACCGGCCCTCCTGCCCCGTACTCTGCATCCGAATCCCCCCGTTCGCGATGGCCGGCCGGATCAGGACGTTGCCGCCGACCGGCCAGCCCTCCGATACTGGCCCCGCCCCGGTCCGACCGTGGGCGGGCCCGCAAACCCGCTTCCATCGGCCCGACGCCCGGCCCCGGACCCCTGGCGGCTCTACACCGGGCCCGATCCGCTCCCCCTCAGCGATCCGCCGTGGGCCACCACGCCGCCGACGCCCCGGCCGGCGCGTTCCGCCGGATGTGCACCGCCATCTGCCGCACCGTCTCGGCCCAGGTGTACGCGTGCCAGGAATGCCCCTTCTTCGGCCGCCCGTATGTGAACGACGGCTCGTGCGACGGGTTCGTCACCCCCTCCAGGAAGTCCTCGAAGAGGTACATCGCCACGTTCAGGTAGAAGTCGTCCATGTCCGGGACGAAGAAGTGGAGCTTCCCGGCCAGCTTCGGCCCGATCCGCGCCCACTCCCGCTCCGCGTACGCCCGCAGGTCGTAGCCGTTGTCCCGCATGTAGTGGGCGACATCCCGATCGATCTTCCCCGTGAGCGGATCCCACAGCGGCTTCGGATACCCGTCCTCCCCGACCGGGCCGTAGACCGACTCCCAACCGTTGAGCTGGTAGCCGGACCGGCCGCGGCTCCCGAGAACCGCCTCGAACCGGCTGAGCTGCCGCATCGTCCAGACGACCTGGCCCTCCACGGTCCGCCGGAACGGTCGCTCCGCCTTCGTGAACATCCCCTCCTGGACCTCGAACGCGTTCTCGTCTTCGTAGATGTTCACGAGCAGGTAGCGCCGGAAGTCGATCGGGTCCGGCTGGAGCACCCACGCGCCGCCGAAGAAGTCCGGGTTCCGGAGCTGGAGCGCCAGCGCCTGCCAGCCGCCCGTCGAGGCGCCTTCCACGATCCGCGCATACGGCTCCGGGATGAGCCGGAACCGCTCCTCCAGGTACGGGATCACCTCCTTCAGGAGCGCATCCTCGTAGGGCCCGTTGTTCGCCGAGTTCGTCGAGTACGAGTCCGGGAAGTACGGCGTCTGCTGCTGGAAGCTGATCGCGACGACGCGCGGGAAGTCATCCGCGATCCACGACTTGTAGAAGTCGTACCCCGTCTCCACGCCCGTCACGGGATCGATCCGGCCGAGCCCGCGCACCCGCGTGGAGTCGGTCGTGAACCCGAACGGCACGTTGTGCCCGAAGGTGTAGATGGCGGGATACCGCACGTTCGGGTTCTCGTCGAACCCCTTGGGGAGCAGCACCGTGGCGTGGATGTAGATCGGGCGCCCCCAGAACTCGGTGAGCAGCCGGCTCTGGATCTTCACCCGCTTGATCCACTCCGTGTCCGGCGGCAGGTCCCGCTGCGGGATGACGTGCCGGACCTCGAGCCGCACCGTGCGGTCCTCGCCCACCACGAAGCGCTGCACGTCGCTGTACAGGTTCCCCGCCTTGGCGTTGAAGGGCTCCTGGCGGCCGTCGTTCATCGGGAGCCAGAGCGTGTGCCCGTCGGCCCGCCGCACCTGCTCGTAGACGTTGATGATCGCCTGCGCCCAGTACTCGCCCGGCGGGAGCTCCGGGAGATCGAACGGGTAGCCGATCGCGCGGTCGTCCACCACGGCCACGGCGCCGGGCCGGAATCCTTCCAGGTCCACGGCGAAGATCGCCGGGCCGCGCGGGGAGATGAGGAGCCGCGGCTCGGGCGATTCCCGATTCGAGATGGCGACGATGAGGCGGCCCGTCAGCGGCCCGGCATGCGCTTCCGGCGCGACGGTGACCTCGAAGCGAGGGGCTGCCCGGGCCGGGCTCGGCTCCGCGCGCGTACCGTCCGTCGCCGGCATCGGCGCCGCGAGCGCCACGTCCTGCGTGGTCGTGGCTGACGCGAAGGAGGCGGCGAGACCCGGCGGAGCCGCGGCCGCCGGCGTCGCCTGGAGCGACGCGAGCACGGCCGCGGTCAGGATCCCGAGCGAGAGCGTCTTCAGTCTCATGGTCGTGTCCGCGTTGAGAGGGGTACGTTCGTACGCGACGTCATCACCGCACGCTGCGCGGCCTCGGGCCACGTTCGGCGCGGCCGCTACCCTTCCACGCGCCGGGAGCGCGCTCCGTACTATCCCCGCCCGGTCGGGCCGACCCCGGAAGCGCCCGCGGCGGGCGGGATGGTAGGAAACCGCGCGCTCCATCGTGTAGGCGGATGAAACCGGCCAGGCCGGCGACCGTATCTGAGACTGGACCCGGCGTTCCTCTCAATGTGAGGTGATCATGAGCGCTCCGCCGAACTACGACCGCATGGCCCGCGACCTCCGCATCCTGAAGGCGTACGCCGCATGCTCGTCCATCGCCCTCATGGTGGTGCTCTTCGCGGCGTTCTCGCCGGCCCGGCGGCACCGATTCGAAGTGCTCGAGGCCGAACGGATCAACATCCTCCACCCGGACGGGAAGCTCGCCCTGGCCATCGCGGGGAAGGGCCGGCTCCCGGGCCCCACCTTCGAGGGGAAGGAGTATCCGCAGCAGCTCTCCGGCGGCCGGACCACGGCTTCCGGCATGATCTTCTTCAACGAGCGCGGTGACGAGGTCGGCGGCCTGACCTATCAGGGCGATCTCCGGGGCGACGGCTATACCGCGGGCGGCGGGATCACCTTCGACCAGTTCCGGCAGGACCAGGTGGTGTCCGTGCAGTACATGGACAACGGCAGCCAGCGGAGCGCGGGGCTGCATGTCTGGGACCGGTCCACCGAGATCTCCATCGCCGAGATCCTCGATCTCGTGAACGCTCGCCTGACCGCGACCGGGGCGCAGCGGGACTCCATCGAGCGCGCGATCCAGGGCCTGGCGGAGCGCGGCCTCGGCACGCACCGCATCTTCGTCGGCAGCCAGAACAAGACGGCGCACCTGGTCATGCAGGACACGAAGGGCCGGCCGCGCATCCGGATGTACGTGGACGCGAACGACCAGGCCCGTCTCGAGTTCCTCGACGCGGAGGGCAAGGTCACGCACGCCTGGCCGGAGTGAGCGGCGAGGCTGACGGGGGCGCGGGCGGCCGGGGCGTGTCGTGGCGCCGACGGAGGTCGGCCACCCGCCCCCGCCGCACGGCGGGCGCCGGCCCCCGCCACGACCCGGCGACTCGCCACGCCTCGCCCCGGGCCTGACCCGGAGCACTGCCCGACGGCTCGATCACGAGCCGACCACGCTGTCCGCGCGAGAGTCCATTCCATGGTCGCGCCGCCGCCGCGTTCCGTGCTCGCGCTGCACGCCCGCCATGATCCCCGCGAACGGTCCAGAGGCCATCCTTCCGGCGAGCTGACCTCTCGCTCCGCAGGAGCCCCGGTTGCGGCCGCCGGCCGGACCGGCACACGGCATGCGCCTGCGCGCCGGCATGAACGCGAGAGCGAGCCTGGAATCCGCCATCGTCCCCTGCCGCCGCATCCTCCTGTTCCTCGCGGTGCTGATCTGGCCAATGACCGGGTGCGGCAACCAGACATCGAGCGCATCCAGCGCGTCGGATGCGGCGACCACGGCGGGGCCGGCCGGCGCGCTCCAGGCGTTCATCGACCGGGCCGAGCCCGGCTACCGCTGGAAAGTGCTCCGCGAGGGCACGGTGGCGGGCACCGAGTACACCGAGCTCGTCCTCGTGTCCCAGGAATGGCGCGGCGTGGAGTGGCGCCACCAGCTCTTCGTGTTCTGGCCGACCGCCCAGTCCCCGGACTCGCGCCACGCGCTCTTCATGATCGACGGCGGGCAGTGGAGGCCCGGGTTCGACGATCCCGAACGCGCACCGCCGCCGCCCAGGGACGCCGAACACGTGGCCGAGGTGGCCGAATCCCTCGGCACGCCGGTCGCCGTGCTGCGCCAGGTGCCTTTCCAGCCGATGTTCGGCGGCCTGACCGAAGATGACCTGATCGCCTACACCTTCGAGCGCTTCCTGGAAACGGGCGAGCCCGACTGGCCGCTCCTCTTCCCCATGGTGAACGCCGCCGTGCGCGGGATGGACGCGGTCCAGCAGGTGGGGCGCCTGCACCGCGGCGTCGCCATCGATGACTTCATCGTGTTCGGCGCTTCCAAGCGCGGATGGACCACCTGGCTGGTGGGCGCGGTCGATCCCCGCGTCGCCGCCATCGCGCCGGTCTCCATAGACATGCTGAACCTGGAGCGGCACCTGGCGCTCCAGCGCGAGACGTGGGGGCGCTATTCCGAGCAGATCCAGCCGTACGTGGCGCTCGGGCTCCCGGACCGCCTGGACGGCCTCACCGGCCGGGCGCTGCTCGACATGGTGGACCCGTTCCGGTACCGCAGCCGGCTCCTCGTGCCGAAGCTGATCGTGCTCGGAACCAACGACCGCTACTGGCCCCTCGACGCCCTCGGCCTGTACTGGGATTCGCTCCCCGACCCGAAGCGGGTGCTGTACCTGCCGAACACGGGGCACCGCCCGAACGACTATGCCCGCCTCAAGGGCGCGCTCGGCGCGCTGCACGACCACGTGGTCCACGGTGCGCCGCTCCCGCGCCCCGTCTGGCGGTTCGACGAGACCCCGGACGCGGTGCGGCTCCATGTCGAGTCGGACGCCGAGCCCCGCGCGGTCACCGCCTGGCGCGCGACGGCGCCGACCCGGGATTTCCGTGAAGCGAGCTGGGAGCCCGCGCCGTGCCGGCCCGCTGGCGCCGGCTTCCTCTGCGAGGCGGAGCGCGCTGCGGACGGCTACACCGCGCTCTTCGCCGAGCTCGAGTACGCCACCGCCCGTGGGCCCACGCTGTACCTCTCCACCCGGATCCGGGTCGCGGGCCCGCCGGAGCCCGGCCTCGCGCAGTGACCACGACGATTCCGGAGGTGGTGGGCGGGGCGTGGTGGGACGGGGATGTCCGCCTGCGCTTCCCGCTCCGGCAGGCGACCGGCGGTGGATCCGGGCCCGGAAGGCAGGCGGGCACCGCTGGCGACCGCCCCGGCTCGTGCGCCCGCGTTGCGCCCGCAGGTCACGCTCGGAGGAGTACGCATTTCGGACCCGCCGTCCGGGCGGACCGCTGGCGCGCTCGGGCCGAGCCGGTGCCCCTACCCGATGCTCACGGCCGCAGGTACCGCCGCCAGAGCATCCACCCGCACGCCGCCAGCGCGACGGCGATCCAGACGACGCCCCAGACCAGCGTCGGGACACCCGTCAGCTCCATGAGAAGGTGCGCATCGGACTCCAGGTGAGGGCGCTGGAGCACGTCCGACCGGATGTCCAGCACCGCATAGAGCGCGCTGGTCGCTCCGAGAGTGGTGAGGAGCACCGCCTGGCCCCGCGGCGAGAGCCGCCTCGCGGCAAGGAGCAGCACGGCGCCTGCCAGGAGCGTGAAGATCCAGCCGAACCAGCCCCGCACGAAGAGGATGGCCATGAGGAGCAGGAGCGCGCCGAGTCCCGCCGTGACGACCCGGATCCGCTTCGCCCGGGCGCGCGCCGCTTCGATCAACGCGAGCCCCCAGGCCAGGCTCCCCAGGTACCCGGCGGACAGGGTGAGGAACGCGTTCCCTCCGAGCGTATAGGTCACCCCGCCCTCGTCCGGCGAGAGCCCGATCCGCACGATCGAGCCGCCCGTGGCCACCGCGGCCAGCCCGTGGCTGATCTCGTGCAGGAGCACCACGAAGATGCGCAGCGGATAGACGGCGGGCGTGTCCCAGAGGAACCAGAGCGCCGCGAAGTATGCGGCGAAACCGGCAACGAATTTCAGGCGACGTCGCGTAACAGACTTCATCGGCTCGGGAGACTCCGTGGCAACGCTGGCCCCTACGCCGGGCTCCGGCCCGGGGTTTCACCCCGCTGCGCACCGCGGGCGCGCCCACCCGCGGTCCGGCCGGCGCTCAGCGCATGCGCTGCCCGGGGAAAACTTCGAAAATGATCTCCGGCCCCTCGTGGGCGAGGCGGCCCGGACGGGGCCTCGGCGGACGCAGCGCACCGTACCGCGCCAGTTGCGAGAGCCGGGCCTGCGCCCGGTAGTGCCACTTGCGCTGGTAGTGCGCCGCCAGGACATGGAACCCCGCACGGCTCCACCAGTTCGGGAAATCGCCGGGCAGCCACGCCGCCTCGATCCGGAACCGGATCCGGCCGGTCTCGTGCTCCTTGGTCAGCAGGAACCACTCGGTGCCGCGCTCGATGTGCCCCTCCCGGGTGTCGTAGCGGAACCCGAACACCGTCCGGTGCTCGTCCGACTCCGAACGGAGCTCCATCACTTCCGCGCAGCAGAGGTACCGCAGCCCGAGCACCTTGATCTCCAGGAGCAGCGTGCGGCCGACCAGGGGCTCGGCCGGGTCGAAGTGCACGGTCACGATGGATGGGTCCGAGAACCGGAACGATTCGACCCCCGCCCGCGCCCGCGCGAACGCACCGTCCGGGGCCGGCGGGCCGGGATCCTCCTGCGCCACCACCGACTCCGAGTAGTAGCGGTTCCACCCCTGCTCCGGCTTCATGGTTTCCCACGTGCCCGAGAAGTTCGGGCGCCGGCGCGCGCATTCCACGAGCCGCCGCTTCAGCTCGAACTCGCTCCACCCCCGGCCGAACCGCCACTCCGCCACGACCCTGCTGTCGGCCGCCCGCCCCCGCACACCGCCGCTCGGCACCCCGTCCAGGCCCGCCCCGGCGTGCTCCCCCACCCCGCCGCCCTCCCCGCAACCCATTTCCTCCTTCGGGTCCACCCTAGTCCCCCTTCGCCACGTACGTCGGCGGGGCCGGCACCACACGGTCGCCCGGCTCCTCCTCCACCTCCCGCTTCTCCGCGTGGATCACATCGGCCACACCGCTCCCGACCAGCGCCGCCAGCCGGCCGATGAAATCCGTCCACGTACTCGTCTGCAGCGGGTCGCCGAACACCTTGAAGCCCATGAAACGCCCCCTCGAGGCCGACCGGGCGCGGCTCCGGATGTGGAAGACCACGTCTCCATCCGGGTTCCGGTACGCACCGAACGTGATCCGGCCCGCCTCCGGATGCCCCCGCAACGTGGCCAGCGTGAAGCTGTTCGCGTCCCGGTGCGTCACCCGGACCGCGAAGTCGCCCGCTCCCTGGATCTCCCCTTCCATCTCATCCCCCACCTCCAGCGGCGCCCGCCCACCGCCCACCCGCCGGAACGTCACGATCTCCGACGGCGGGAACTCCTCGAACCGCTCCCGCACCACGTCCACCACCTCGGAAGGGCTCAGCCGGCAATTCGCGATCACGGCCCAGTAGTCGCGCTGGTACAGCGGCCCGCGACCCTCCGACGCCGGCACGATCTCACGGCCATCCGCCCGCGTCACGCTCGCTGCCTCCGTCGCCCAGCCCCGGATCCGTTCCGATCCCCGGGCGTGCAAGTCCGACGCCGTACACCGGCGAACGGGCGCGGTCCTTGCCCTCGATGCTGATGGAAGGAGGTGCGACGGCAGATGAGCAGGCCGGAGGTCAACCCCGCGAGCGAGCGCTCCCGGGTCCGCTACATGCCCGCCCCGATCGTGCGAGACGAGCACGCCGAAAGCGCGTTCACCCGCATGATGGAGAACCAGGCCGCCAAGGTCCCGTCCAACATCTTCCTCTTCCTGGCCATGGCCTGCCTGGCCGCCTCCATCGCCCTCGAAGTGGCGGGCAAACGCCGCCTCGGCCAGGTCGTGGCGCACTGGCCATCGATCCTGCTGATCATGGGCGTCTACAACAAGCTCGTGAAGACGTTCGGCGCGCGCTGACCGGCGCCGCGGAGCCCGCCGGATCGGCCGGAGAGGCCAACGCCGATCACGCCCGTCGGTGGCCGGTCGGCGGCGGGGGCACGGCCAGACACGGCATCGTCCCGACCCGGGCTGCCACCCGGCACGAACGAGCCCCCCAAGGCCCCTCGAAGCGCAGACGGCCTCGCCCTACGCGCCGGACACGCGCCGCGCGGCCCGTCCGAACGCCGGATGGCCCCGTCCCCCGCCTACGCCCCGGCCGCCGCCACGGACGCCTCGCCCCGCCGCAGGACCCGGCCCGGCCGCGCCATCGTCATGTTCCCGCCATCCACCACGACCACGCCGTGCACCAGCACGTACGGAATCCCCACCGGGTACTGGTGCGGGTCCTCGAACGTCGCCCGGTCCGCGACCGTCTCCGGATCGAAGACGACGACGTCCGCCCACACGCCCTCCGCGATCCGCCCCCGGTCCTCGAGCCCGAGCCGGCTCGCGGGGAGGGACGTCATCTTGCGGACCGCCTCCTCCAGCTCCAGCACGCCCCGCTCCCGCACGTAGTGCCCGAGCACCCGCGGGAACGTCCCGTACCACCGCGGGTGCGGATGCCCCTCGCCCGGCCGCGTGAGCCGGCCGTCCGACGCGATCGCCGTCATCGGATGCCGCATGATCCGCTCGACGTCGCCTTCGTCCAGCACGTGGTAGATCGCGCTCGCGCCGCCCCGTCGGATCGCCTCGATCACCAGCTCCGCGCCAACCCGCGGCGTGGGCTCCAGCCCTTCACGCTCGGCCCAGTCCCGGAGCGTGCGCCCCTCCAGCCACGGGTCCCACTCCACCCGCGCGAGCTGGACCCGGCTCAGGTCGCCGCCGCCACGGTCGTTCTCGATGTTCCACACGATCCCCGCGATCACGCTGTCCCTGAGCGCCGGGTCCTCGACCCGCCGCAGGAACGCCTCGTCGCCGCCCGCCAGCGCCCACGACGGGACGAGCACGCTGATCCCCGTGTACGTGGCCGTGTAGGGGTACTGGTCCAGCATCACGTCCGTGCCCGCGGCCCGCGCCGAGTCCACCATGGCCAGCGTCCGCACGCTCTGCCCCCACATCGGCTGGCCGATCGCCTTGTGGTGCGTGAGGACCACCGGGATCCCCGCCCGCCGCCCGATCTCCAGCGCCTCGGCCACGCCCCGGATCAGATCCAGCCCCTCGTCCCGGAGGTGGGACGTGTAGATCCCGCCGTACTCCGCCGCGACCCGCGCGAGCTCCACCACCTCGTCCAGCTCCGAGAACGCGCCCGGCAGGTAGCGGAGCCCCGTGGACAGGCCGAACGCCCCGTCCCGCATGGCCTCCGCGACCATCGCCTTCATGCGCTCCAGCTCTTCCGCCGTGGGGGCGCGGTCTTCCAGCCCCATGACCGCCCGGCGCACCGTGTTGTGCCCGACCAGGAACGCCACGTTCATCCCCAGCCCCGCCGCAGCGGCGGAGTCCAGGTACGCGCCCAGCGGGAAGGGCGAGTTCCCGTCCGGCCCGCCGAGCCCGAGGGTCACGCCCTGCCGTACGTGGCTCTCCGCGTCCGGAAGCCGGAGCAGCGGATCGAGATGGGCATGAAGGTCGATGAATCCCGGGGCGACGACGTGCCCGGAGGCGTCGATGACCCGGGTCGCCCTTCCGCGGGGGAGCGGATCCCGCGAGACGCGCACGATCCGGCCATCCCGGATCCCCACGTCCGCGGCGAACCGAGGCGCGCCGGTCCCGTCCACCACCGTGCCGCCCACGATCAGGACATCGTACCGCTCTCCATCCGCGGGGCCGCCCGCGCCGCACCCGGCCAGCGAGAGCGCCGCCCCCACCGCAGCCAGCGCTCCCGCTCGCCTGAACCACCCACCGAATCGCGACCCCACGCCTCCGGACCACGATCTGCCACGCATCTCCGGCCCTCCTGGTTGGGGTTTGCACTTCCGGCGCCCGCAGCCCCGCCGCGGCCCCTTATCGCCCGCGGAACCAGGTCAGCGCCAGGTTCAGCCGCCCGGCGCTCGCGTCGAGCCCGTCGATCTCCGAGCTCAGCCGGCCGACCTTCACCTCCGTGAACTGACCGCCCGTGAACAGGAGCTGGACGTCCAGCGCGAGCGACGGATTGAAGAACCAGTTGAACCCGCCGCCGAGGGTGAGCCCGCCGCCCCGCAGCTCCACGTCCGAGCTGAGCACGGGCGTCAGGAAGATCTCGGCGGACGCGGTCATCCCGCTGAACGCGCCGACCACGTACGGAATGAAGCGGTGCTCCGGCCCCCGGAACGAATACCGGACGCCCAGGTCCACGATCGCGAGCGTATACTCGCCATCGATCTGCGGATTGGAAACGTCGATACTCGCGGCATCCCCTCGGAGGAAGACCGCGAACCGGTCGGAGAAGCCCCACCCCACGATGAAACCGCCGCCACCCCCCTGCTCCCGGTCGCCGTCCTCGACCTCCAGTGAGGCCGAGCTCAGGTTCACCCCGAGGATCAGCCCCCGTGTTTGGGAGCGGGCCTGCTGCGCGTCTACCTGGGAGGCACCGGCAAGAACGACAAAAGCCCCGGCGGCGAGAAGCGCCGCGAGGCGCCCGCGTCGAATGGATTGCTTCACGTCGCAACTCCTTGCTTCAATGGGAAACGGTCGGCGTAGGATGCAGGTTTCGGGCCTGGCCGGCAAGGCGGTTCGGCACGCGACGTCGCCCGGTTCCGCGCCCGGCGGCGCCCCCGGCCTCCGGGCGCTGAGCCGCCGTCGTCGCCAGCGGGCGCGGAGCGACACCGTGCTCCGCCGGCGCACCGTGCCCGGCCGGCACGCCGCCCTTGACGCGGCCGGGACCCCGGCCCACCATCCTGCCCGGCTCGTTCCCCGTGAGACCGAACCGTGCGAACCCCCTACGCGGAGGTGACGGATGAGTCATCCGACCCATGCAGCGCGATCTGGCGCAATCCTCCTCGCCCTGGCGCTCTCGCTTGCGCCGGCGGCCGAGGCGTGGGCGCGTCAGGCCGGTGAGCCGGTGCCCGAACGGCAGACGCTCGCGTTCATCGGCGTGAACGTGGTGCCCATGGACAGCGAGCGCGTCCTGGAGAACCAGACCGTGATCGTTCGGGACGGCCGCATCGCGGCCGTGGGCCCGAGCGCCGAAGTGTCGGTGCCGGAAGGGGCCGTCCGCATCGATGCCCAAGGCAAGTACCTGATGCCCGGGCTCGCCGAGATGCACGGACACCTCCCCGGCGGGAACGTCCCCCGTGAGCTCGTGGAGAACATCCTGTTCCTGTACGTGGCGAACGGCGTCACCCTCGTCCGCGGGATGCAGGGCCACCCCTCCCAGCTCGGGTACCGGGCGGAGATCGAGCGCGGCACGCTGCTCGGCCCGCGCCTGCTCCTGGCCGGGCCCGGGTTCGGCGGCGCGAACCTGGAGGCCGACGCCGCGGCGAGCCGGGTGCGCGAGCAGAAGGAAGCCGGGTACGACCTCCTCAAGATCCACGAGGGGCTGCGCCCGGAGGTGTACTCCGTGGTTACCGCCACCGCGAAGGAGGTCGGGATCCCGTTCGGCGGGCACGTCCCGGACGCGGTGGGGCTGCTCGGCGCCCTCGAGGCCGGTCAGGTGACCGTCGACCACCTCGATAACTTCGTGGAAGCGCTGATCCCCGCGGACGCGGGGAACGTGGAGGCCCTCTTCGGGGTCGCGGACGTCGCCGACCGCGCGGACGCGTCGCGCATCCCGGAGCTCGTCCAGGCCGCGCTCCGCGCCGGCTCGGCCGTGGTCCCGACCATGGTGCTCTGGGAGGTCTTCTTCGGCGGCCGGCCGGGCGAGGAGCTGCGGAACGAGATGCCGGAGGTGCGATACATGCCGCCGCAGGCGGTCGAGAGCTGGGTGCGCGCCGTGAATCAGCGGAACGCCTCCATGCGCGACCCGGCGGGCGGCCGCCGCGTCCTCGAGCTCCGGCGCGAGATCCTGCGCGCGCTGCATCAGAGCGGCGCCAAGATCCTGCTCGGCACGGACTCGCCCCAGCTCTTCAGCGTCCCCGGCTTCTCCATCCACCGGGAGATGGAGTTCATGGTCAGCGTCGGCATGACGCCCTACGAGGTGCTCCGTTCCGGGACCTGGAACATCGCCGAGCACTTCGGCGAGCTGGAGACCGCCGGCACCGTCGCGCCCGGCAAGCGCGCGGACTTGATCCTGCTCGAGGCGAACCCCCTCCAGGACGTGCGCAACGTTGCCCGCCGGGCCGGCGTGGTCGTGGACGGCCGCTGGCTCCCCGAGGGCGAGATCCAGCGGCGGCTGGAGGCCATCGCGGGCAGCTACTCCGCGGAGTGAGCAGGCGCCTCACCGGCGCGGGCGGGGGGGCGGGCGGTCGACGGACGTGAGCGCGGCCGGCCCGGCGCCCGGCCCCGCGCCGGGGGGACCACCGGCAGAGCCCGGGCCCCGGGCGGTACACCACCGGCGCCCCCGGCCACCGCCGGCATCCAGTGGGGCCGGGGCCGGGTCCCGCCTCACCCCTCCACTCCGTAGCACTCCCCACCGCGCCGCTCGCGGACGCCCCCGGCGTCCCCCTGCGTCCCTCACCGTTTTCGCGTGCGGGATGCCCCCGGTGGTCTCGAGCACTCCGGCGTGCGGAGCCGCGCGAACGAATCGTGCGCTCCCGTCGCCGCCCCGGCGCCGTAGCCCCCCTGCCGCCCCGTGTGCCCCTGCCTTCGACCGTCGGCCGGCTCCGTTCTGAGGATTTCGAACGAAATCTCTAGTCCTCGCGCCGCACGCCGGTGCGGAGATGGCGAGCCCGTTGACCGCAGTGTCGCTGGCCCCGCCCGCGGGCTCCCGCACGCAAGGGCGATCACGAGCGGCGGGCGACGCCTCCCCCGGCCCCGTCGGGGGCCGAGGCCTGCACCGGGGGCCCGGTCGGCTTCGAATCTCCCCGCACCTCACGCCCGGGCCGGCCCGCTCCGGGAACCGCCTCCCGACCCGCCGTGTATCCGACGTCAAATCAACGAATTGGAAACAGACACGGCGCTGCGCCCGCCCTGCGGCTCCCCGGTACGCCGCGCCCCGGAGACCCGAAATGCGTCCCTTCCTACGCCCTCGACTGCTCATCCCGGTCGTCGCCCTGACCGCGGCGGCCGCCGGGATCGGTACCGCCGCCGCGAAGCCGGCGGACCCGACGTCGCCTGACGACCCCCCGGTAGACGGCTGCCGGATCGAGTTCGCCGACCCGAGCGACTCCGCGGACGAGCGCCGCGCCCGCGCCGCGTGCGAAGCCGCCCGCGCCCGGTTCACCGAACTGTTCGGCGAGCCCGCGCCCGCCGCGCGCGTGGTGCTCCGGCCCCGGATCGGCTACCGAGTGGCCACGCAGGGCCGGCTGGCCGTGGCCTTCTGGCCGACCACGAAGGTTCTCGAGGAGCAGTTCGGCGGGGGCGACGCGGCCACGGCCCGGGTCGAGGACCAGTGGCGGAACGTGCTCCCCCACGAGATCACCCACGCGCTCCTGGCCGCCCACTTCTTCGGCGACGAGCGGGAGCCGCGGCGCGCGGGCTACGGCACCCCCTTCCCCGACTGGTTCGACGAGGGCGCGGCGATCTGGGCGGAATCCGGGGACAACCGGGAGGTGCGGCTCGAGGATTTCCGGAACCTCCCCGAGGAGTGGAAGGACCTGCGCGGGATCCTGGCCATGCCCCACCCGGCGGTGGGCAACGCGGCCGCGTTCGCCGCACGGGACGGCGGGCCGATCCCCCGGGACCGGGCGCTCTGGGCGTTCTACCCGCAGTCCTTCGCGGTCGTGAGCTTCGTGTACGAAGCAGGGGGCCAGGCCGCGGTCCGGGAGCTGGCCCGGCGGCTCGTGGAGGACCCCGCCGACCTCGAAGCGCTGGCCGGGCTGCCGGGCCTCCCGGAGACCATGGACGAGGTCGTCGCCGCCTGGGATGCATGGCGGGCGGCCTCGCCGACGAGCCGCACCGCGCCCGGGTAGCGCGGGGCTCCGCGAAACCGCCCGCTCGCCTCGTCGTAGACCCGCCGGTCAGCGCTTCACCAGCAGGCTGCGGCGCGCCGACACGACGGCTCGGCGCGCCTCAACCGCGCCCCGCAGCGACCGCGGGCTCCGCCGCCGGCGTCGGCTGCGCCCGGAACAGCACCGCGAAGAGCAGCAGGATCACCAGCGCGCCCGCCGCCGGCACGAGCCAGATCGAGGTCCACTCGTGACCGACGATCATGCCGCCGGCATCCGTGACGGCGAACGCGTCCACCACCCGCCCGGACACGATCGCCCCGATGAACAACCCTACCCCTTGCGTCACGAACGCGATGAAGCCCTGCGCCGCCGCCCGGATCCCCTCGCTCGCCCGCTGGTCCACGTAGATCTGACCGGTCACGAAGAAGAAGTCGTAGCAGACCCCGTGGAGCAGGATCCCGAGGTACAGCATCCAGATCAGCGAGTCCACGTTCCCGTACGCGAAGAACGCATACCGCAGCGCCCACGCCGCCATCCCCACCAGCAGCACCCGCTTGACCCCGAGCCGCACCAGGAAGAACGGCATGAGCACCATGAATATGATCTCGGACATCTGCCCCAGCGTCATCTTCGCCGCGGGCTCCGACATGCCGATTTCATTCAGGAACGGGTTCGCGAACGCGTAATAGAACTGGAGCGGGATGCAGAGCAGGAGCGACCCGATCACGAAGATCGCGAACGACCGGTCCTTCATGAGCGAGAGCGCATCCAACCCGAGCACGTCCCGCGCCCGGATCGGGCCGGCCGTCGGCTTCGGCGGCGTGTGCGGCAGCGCCAGGCAGTAGAGCCCCATCAGCACCGACGCGCCCGCCGCGATCCGCATGGGGACCGCCGTGTGCTCCACGCCCAACCGCCCCACAAGGATCCCCGCCACGATCCACCCGATCGTGCCCAGCACCCGCACGCCCGGGAACTGCTTCGCAGGGTCCTCCATGTTGTGGAACGAAATCGAGTTCGTCAGCGCCAGCGTGGGCATGTACAGCAGCGCGTACCCGATGAGCACCGGATAGAACTGCCCGAACTCCACCAGCGTGGACGCCACGTACAGCACCACCCCGCCCAACACGTGCAGCGCGGCCAGGATCCGCTCCGTCGCGAAGAACCGGTCCGCGACCATGCCTACGAAGAACGGCGAGATCATCGCCGCGATCGCCGTGCTACCGTACGCCAACCCGATCTGCGTCCCATCGAACTGCAGCGACTGCCCGAGGTACGTGCCCATGGTCACGTACCACGCCCCCCAGATGAAGTACTGGAGGAACATCATGACCGACAGCTTGAAGCGTACGACTGGCGCCATGTCTCACTCTGCGTGTGGGCCCCAGGGGCCGTCCGGGATCGCCGGCACGCGCGCCGGCCTCAGAACGTACGGATCTTGATGTTGCGGAACGCCACCCAGTCTCCGTGGTCCTGCAGCGCGATGTGCCCGCGCGGCTCCCGCCCGTAGCGCGGCATCGTGGCGAACTTGCTGTTCCGGACCCGCTCCTCCCAGTCCTCGCTGCCCAGCTCGTACTCGACCACCTTCACCCCGTTCAGCCAGTGCTCCACGTGATTGCCACGCACCAGGATACGCACCTCGTTCCACTCGCCCGCCGGGCGCACCACGCCCTCCGGCGCCGCGTGCAGCGCGTAGTTCGATCCGGCCGCCGTCTCCCGCTGGAGACCGTCCGGATGCGCCGCGTCATCCAGGATCTGCATCTCCGGACCGCTCTCCCACACGTAGTCCGGCTCCTCGGAGACCCGGAAGAAGATCCCGCTGTTCCCGCCCGGCTCCACCTTCCACTCCAGCGTCAGCTCGAAGTCCGAGAACTGCTCCACGGTTACGATGTCCCCGGCCGGAGCCACGCGCGTCAGCGCACCGTCCACCACCTGCCACCCCTCCGGCATCGTCTCCTGCCGGTAGCCGCGCCAGCCCGACGTGGTCTCGCCATCGAACAGGAGCCGCCAGCCCGCGGCCCGCTCTTCCTCCGTCAGTGTGTTCGCCGCCGCCTTCTCAGCAGACCCGGCCGCAGAGACCGACGCCTCCGCGCCCGATCCCTCCTCCGGCTGGCTCGCAGCCGAACACCCGGCCAGCGCCGCCAGGGCCAGCATCCCCACGACCAGGCCAATCCCGCGCGTCTTCACCGTCGTGCACATCATGTCCGCTCCCGTCTGTTGACCGGTTCGCACGAACGACTCACAGCTCTGATCTGGAAGATTCGCCAACATGCCCCCCGGCGCGCGCGCAGGTCAAGAGCGCGGTGCGCCGGATTGGGCCCGATGTCGCCTCGGCGGTCCGAATCGGTGGGTCGATGAACGGTCGGTTGCGCCCGCGCCGAACCCACGGCCCCGCGGCCCTCTCGCGTCGAGGCGACGTGGCGCGATCACGTCCCGGGCGCCATGCCTCCCCCGCCGCGGCAACGCAACGCCCCGTCGCCCCGCACCGCTCCCGCAGGCTGCAGACATGCCACGGTGCGGCCGCCGCCACGCCGCTCCGCCGGACTCACGGCTCCCGGATCCAGAAGCTGCGCTCCGTCGTCCGTGTCGTGCCCGCGTTCCGGTCCACCACCGTGAGCCGCAGCCCGTAACGGCCCGTCGGCGACCTCGGGATCTGCAAGCGGAAGTACTCGGGTATCATGTCCCGCGCGAGGACACGCGCCTCCCGATGGAACCGGAGCTGGATCGCCTCCGTCCCCTCCCGCGTGAGGCCCCACAGGTCCGCCAGCTCGCCCAGCACCTTCGACAGCGCAGGCCCCTTCCGCTCGATCTCCTCGACCGTGACCACCAGCTCCAGCTCGTAGGAAGCGTACTGCTCGTCGTCCGGCAGCAGGTTGTAGATCTCGAAGTAGATGGAGACCGGCTCCTCCGGCGCGAACGTCAGCGAGGGGTTGGCGACGATGTGGAAGTCCCGCCGCTCGGCGGCGTCCACCACCAGCGGCTCGACCACCTTCGCCACGAGCAGGTCCGACACGGACAGCTCGCCCGGCGGGAACGCCAGCGTCTCGATCCAGCTCCGCGCCCGCGCCGCCGGCCTCGCCACCGAGTCCGGCCCCTCCGTCCGCGCCTCCACGCCGTACAGGTAGCGCCCCGGCGGCGCCTCCCACACGTACGCCATCACCTCCGACACCGCCTCCGGCGCCACGGTCTGCCGCTTCTCCCACAGCGGGTCCAGGTTCCGGTCGAAGATGAAGATCCCGGTCTCGATGGCCTGGCCCGGCGCGGCGCCCAGCGAGTCGATGGGCAACGCCGCATGGACTTCCACCCGCACCGTGCCCGGCTTCGACCCGCGGAACCGGACAGGCTGCTCCGCGATGGCGTGCATCTTCGTCACCATCCGCGGATGGTACACCTCCGGCCGGTCGACCTCGAGCTGCGCCGCCACATCCGTGAATCGCGCCCGCCGGTAGGTCAGCCGCCTGTTGAACACGAACACCGGGCCCTGCGCGCCGTAGAGCCAGTAGATCGTGCGGCCGCCCGTGCCGTACCCGGTCTGGAACCACCGCCACGGCATCCCGTACCGGACCCAAATCCGCCCCCGGTCGCTCTCCCAGCCCCGCAGCCCGGACCGCGGCGCGCCGAACTTCAGCTCCGCCCACGCCATCCGTGCATAGTGCTCGAGCTGCCGCTCGTTGACCCGCGTCAGGAACAACGGGTCCTTGGCCGCCAGCACGAAACGCGAGACCTCCCGCCGGCCCTCATCGTCCAGGCGCGCGTACTGCGCCCGGGCATCCGGGGGAGCAGCAAGGACACGTCCTCGAACACCCGCCGCTCGTCTTCCGGGAGCAGCGCGATCGGCCCCATGAAAAACGGCTCCGCTTCCGCGCTCCGCGCCCGCTCGTGCAACCCGAGCCCCCGGAACAGGTTCGCCCGCGGATCGTCCGGCACCACCAGGAGCAGTCGCCGGGCGACATCGTCGTACTCCTCCCACTCGCCCGCATCCGCCAGGTGTCCCAGCAGGCGCACCGCCGCATCCACATGGGCCGGATCGAACGTCAGCGCCAGGCGGAAATGCTCCATCATCCGCTCCCGCTCCTCCGACTTCAGATCCGCGAGCGGGACCAGATCGTTCAGCCCCTCCGCGATCCGCTCCGGACACGCCACTGCACGGTCCGCCACCGGCGCGGGACCCGGCAGCTCCGAACAGGTGCCCAGCCACACCAGGCTGGGCTCGTAGACCAGGTTGTGCCAGTCTTCCCACCAGGTTTCGTAGATCAGGGCCAGGTTGTAATGGAGTCTTGCCGCTTGTTCAGGGGTGAGCTCGATGCCCCGGCGCTCCGCCGCCTCCCACGCCCGGTCCAGCACCCGCCTGGCATCCACCCGCGTGCCCTGCTTACGCAGGAAGAGCCCGTACTCGAGCAGGACCTCGGGATCGTCGCCCATCAGCTTGTATAACGCATCCAGCGCCTTCTTGGCGTCCTTCCGCCCACCGAACTCCCGCTCCACCTCCGACGCGACGGCGCTGAGCAGCGCACCCAACCGCAGGTACGCCGGCCCGAATTTCGGCGCCACTACCGTGGCCCGCCGCAGACCCTCGATCGCAGCCGCCGTGTCCCCCCGGGCGAGGTGCTCCAGCGCCTCCTCGTACTCGGCGGGCGCCTCCCGGGACGGACTCGCCTGCGCCCCGACCGGCGCCGGACGCGTCAGGCTCACGGACAAGCCAATCGCGGCCATGACCGCCCCGACCCTCGCGGACGACCACGGCCGCCACGCCGCCCTCCTCACCGCCGCTCTCGACCAGATGGAACCTCGGTCCACGATCACGCAACACCTCCAGTGACGTGTCGCGCCGCCGCACCGCCGACCGGCTCCTGCCACCCCCACGCAGCCTGCCGGACGCCGGGCCCATCGGGCTGCACGATGAATTTCCCGGACCCGCCGCTCCGGGAGCAAGAACGTCGTCCCACAGGGACCCTCCACCCCCTGGCCGATGTCTTGCACGTGAAAGAGATCCTCATTATTCTTTCACGTGATGAACACCGCGATCCGTTCACAGCCGACGCCGCGCCCGGAACCGGGCGCCGTGCTCGCCAAAGCCGTGCTCGCCGCCGCGGCCCGGCTCGGGCTACGCCAGCGCGACCTCGCCGCCGTGCTCGGCACCAGCGAGGCCTCCGTATCTCGCCTCCAGCATGGACGCCGCATTCAGCCGAACACCAAGGAGGGCGAGCTCGCGCTCCTCTTCCTGCGCGTCTACCGCTCGCTGGATGCGCTCGTGGGCGGGAACGACGCACAGGCGCGCGCCTGGCTGCACGCCGAGAACGACCACCTCGGCGGCGTGCCGGCGGAACGGATCCGCAGCGTGGAAGGGCTGGTCGATGTCGTCCAGTATCTGGACGCAATGCGCGGCCGGCTCTGAGCTGCGGCCGCTCCGCCTCGAGCCATGGCGGGTGGTCGAGGCGCAGCACCGGGTCTCGACGCGAAAGCTTGTGGACTCGGCCGCGGAGCAGGCCGTGCTGGAGGAGCTGATCGAGGGTTCCAAGCCGCCCATCCCCGCAGACGGTCGGCTCCATTACCTGTTGGCGAAGCCGTTCCGCTACCCTCCCCTGCGTCACGGCTCCCGTTTCGGCACACGCCACGAGCGGGGCATCTGGTACGGCTCGGAGTCCCGGCGTACGGCCTTCGCGGAGGTGGCGTACTACCGGCTGCTGTTCCTGGAGGGCACACGGGCCGAGCTCGGCGCGGTCACGACCCAGCTCACCGCGTTCACGGCCAGGGCGAGCACCGAGCGCGGCGTAGACCTGCTGGCGCCGCCCTTCGACGCGCACCGCGAGGCGATCGCGTCGCCCACGGACTACGGGGCCACGCAGGCGCTCGGCCGGGCCATGCGCGAAGCGGGCGTGGAGCTCTTCCGCTACCCTTCCGCGCGGGACGTCCGGAGCGGCGTGAACGTGGGCGCGTTCACCCCCGCGGTGTTCCGGGACGGCAGGCCTCGCCGGTTCGAGACCTGGCACTGCACCGCGACCCCCGAGCGGGTCGAGATGCAGAAGCTGGATTTCTTCCGCCGCATCGCCATCGCGTTCCCGCGGGCGGACTTCCTGGTGGACGGCCGGCTCCCCGCGCCGGCGCTCTGAGGACCCGCCGTCGCCTGCGCCCGACACGGGGCGTCGCCGCAGCGGCCGCCTCCGGGAGCGGACTCCCGCACGTCCGGGATTCCACCGTTCGCCGCCGGTCCCGATGAAGGGTCGCGGGCCGCCTCCCCGCGCGGCACCCGTGCCCCGGTCTCCCGGGCCCTGACGATCGGTCCATGCCGCCGTCTCCCTCAGGCCTGCTTCGCCGATCGGGGCGTGCGCGGAACTGCCTCCGAACGCCCTCCGTCCTCGATCGTTGCGACCCTGCTGCTGCGCTTGGTCCGTGGGTCCGCGTATCCGGCGGGCCCTTACACCGCCCACCGTCTGACCGCAGACCCTGACCGAAGGCTCGCACAGCATACCCGGGTACCGCGACCGATCGCCGGTCCGGAGCACCGCCTCCACCTGGGCCGCACCGGCGCGCGCCTGGACTCACCGCCACCCGGTAGGTATTGGACAGCGGGCCCCATCCGGAGCTGCCGATCCGCCCTCCGCGCAGCCGCGCCCATGATTTCCTGGCGTGACCGCTGACCGACCCCACCGGACCGGACGGCTCGGAAACGAAACTCGCCCGCGGGATCGGCCCGCGGGCGAGCGTTGGCATCAGCGCTGAACCCGGCGCCAGCTCATGCGTCCGGATCCTTCGACCGATCCTGTACCGCTACCTCCCCGCCGCCCGCGGCCGCTCGCCGCGCAGCCGCCGGTCGAAGAAATCCGCCGTGGCCTCGAAGGCCCGCACCCAGTTCCTGTGCAGCAGGAACGAATGCACTTCGTCCGGGAACACCAGCTGCTCCACCTCCACGCCCCGCTCCCGCAGCGCCTCGACGAGCGTCACGGTCTCGATGAAGGACACGTTCCGGTCATCGTCCCCGTGGATCACCAGGACCGGCGAGCGCCAGGAATCGATCGTCGCCATCGGCGACGCCTGGAACGCGACCCGCGCCTCCTCCGGCACCTCCAGCGGGTTGTAGCTCGGGACGAACGTCCGGATCCCCACGTTCCAGTCGTGTACGCCGTGGATGTCGACGCCGGCCGCGAACAGGTCCGACGCCCGGGACAGCCCCATGGCGGTCAGATACCCGCCGTACGAGCCGCCCCACAGCCCGATGCGCGCCGGGTCGACGTCAGGCCGGTTCCGCAGGTAGAGCCCCGCGCCCAGCACGTCGTAGAACTCGCTCCCGCCCGCCGCGCCGTAGTTCAGCGCCTCCCGGAAGTGCATCCCGTAACCGATCCCGCTCCGGTAATTCACCGAGAGCACGATGTAGCCCCGGTTCGCGAAGAACTGGTTCAGCGCGTACGCGTTGTGGTAGTAGCTGCCGTAGTGGAAGCCCAGCAGCATCTGCCGGCGGGACCCGCCGTGGAAGAAGATGAGCGCGGGCCGCCGCTCCCCCGCCCGCAGGTCCGGCGGCAGGAAGAGCTGCGCCGGGATCTGCATCCCGTCCGCCGCAGTGATCGTCACCGCTTGCGGCTCCACCAGCGCCCGGATCGGGTAGTCCGCGGGGATGGAGCCCGGCGCGAGCTCGCGCGGCTCGGCGTCGCCCACCTTGATCACGGCGTGGGCGGGCGTCCGCGCCCCGGACCGGAAGAACGCGATGGCGCCGCCGTCCGCCGTGGGCGTGGGCGCCCACTCGATGTCCGGGCCCCGCGTGATCGGCCGCGGTGGCCCGCCCGACACCGACACGCGCCACAGGTCCCGCCGGTCGATGTCACCCTGGTTGGAGTTGTAGATCACCTCCCGCCCGTCGGCGCTGAGCGTCACGTACTCCACCTCGAATTCGCCCGGGGTGAGGTTCGTGGCCCGCCCGCCGGACGCCGGCACCGAGTACAGGTTCCGCCACCCCGTCTTCTCCCACGGGAACACGATCCGGTCCCCCGCGGCCCATAAGAGCTGGTTCGAGGCGACGACGGCCGAGAACACGCTCCCGACGCCCTCGTCCGCCCGCCAGATCTCCCGCGACTCGCCCGTGGCCACGTCCGCCACCCGGATCGACCAGGGCTTCCCTTCCCGCACCGGCTTGAAGAGCGTGAGCCGCGTGGACGCCGGGATCCGGATGAACGCGATCCGCGTCCCGTCCGGGGACCACACCGGGCTGCCGTCCCGGTCCACGCTCGGGTCCATCCACCGGATCGTCTCCGAGGCGACGTCGTACACCCCCACGAACGCGTGCTGCCCCCGCGAGCTCACGAACGCCAGCTTCGATCCATCCGGCGACCACCGGAGCGAGCCCGCGCTCCCCCGTGCCCGGACGAGCTGCCTCGGCTCGCCGCTCCCGTCCAGCGGCGCGGCCCAGATCTGCCCTCCTCGGATGTAGGCGACGACGTCGCCCCGCGGAGACACCGCTGGGCTCGAACCCGGCCCGATCCGGACCGCCTCCCCGCCATCCACGCTCACCCGCCAGAGCGCCTGCTCCGCGCCCGCCGGATCGCTCGTCGGGTTCGGGATCTCCCCCTGCCGGTTCGGGCCGCCGCCGCGTACGTAGATCAGCGTCCGCGCGTCCGGGGTCCAGGTGAGCCCGCCCAGCTCGTGGCCGTCGTCCTCCGTGTAGGACGTGATCTGCCGGCCACGGTAGTCCGGCGCGCTCGCCACCCAGATGTTCCGCCGCCCCTCGTGGTTCACCACCCACGCCACGTGCCCGCCCATCGGCGCGGCCTCGATCATCGTGGGGAACGGCGCCGAGAGGAGCTTCTCGATCGTGACCTGCTGCGCCGCGGCCCCCGGCGGGAAGAAGTGGAAGGCCACGGCGAGGGGCGTGAGCACGAGCCCCGCAGCGGACCGACGTCGTCTGCGCATCGCGATCCCTCCCTGGATCCTTAGTGGTACCTGGGACTTGGCGGGAGGGAATCTAGGCGGGCGGGCGGACGCGTGCACGGGTTCGGCGCGGACGCGTGCACGGGTTCGGCGCGGACGCGCCTGCCGACCCCGCGGAACGGGCGGGAGCGTCGAGCGCGAGGCGACGTTGCGCCCCCGGCCTGCCCGGCGCCACGTTCGGAGCGCACGCCCCGGGCCGACGCGATCGCTGGCAACGGCGAAGGCCCCGGATTCCATAGAGGCGCTCTCGTACGCCGGAAGTGCGAAGAACCTGCCGTGACGCGCCGCGACCGGGGCCCGGCGCCCCGTCGCCCACGGGGCAGCCGCCGGGCGAGCGGGCGGCTGTCGTGAACGGGAACGCTACGCGGTCGGCGGCGACGCCTGGAGACCGCCGTGCGGCCCCCGTGGGAGCGCAAGTGCTCTCCGTGACTCCGGCGCCGCCGCACGCGCCCCGTGCCGCAGCCGGTAGTCCGGCACGCCCGTCAGAAGACGAACCCGATCGAGATCGGGATGAAGGCGCGACCGGGGTCGGAGAACACGTAGTGGTACCGGGCCTCGATGAACGGGCGGATGCCGAAGATCCCGATCCGCGCGCCCAGCCCGCCGTTCACGCCGAAGTCCACGGTGTACTCCCCGTCCTCCAGGTCCCGGTCGAAACTGCTGCCGTACAGCCCCGCGCCACCGAGCAGATGCAGGGAGAACACAGCAGCGGGGACGAAGCGCAACCGGGCGCTCGCGGTCGCGAAGAGCTGGAAGAAGTCGTCGGCGCCGTCCTTCCCCGGCATGTACTGGAAGGTCAGGTCCGCGCGCGCCCCGATCGGAGCGAACGGGATCCCGACGTCCAGCGCCAGCCCGCCGTGGTAACCCGTGCTCACCGCGTCCGCCAGGTCCGCCACCGGAAAACTCGGGCCGAGGAACGGGCCGAATCCGATCTGTGCCCGGGCCGGCCCCGGCAGCGCCAGCAACGCCACGAACAGCGCGGCGGCCAGCCAGCCCCGGGCCCGCTGGCCGTCGATGCTGGCAACGCGGGAGCCACTTAGCCCGATACCGCCCCTCCCCCTCGAGCCCACCACGGGGAGCCGCCGCCCACCGCGTTGCCGCGCCCCGGCCGTCAATCCATCGGACCGCACCTCGTTGGCTCCTGCCTCGAAGCGGCCCGGGCGCCAGGGGTCTAGACGGTCGAGGACGGGTCCGCGGGCAGCCGACCCCTCGGCGCCCGCCCCGGCCCCGTGCGGCGTACCGAACGAGCCCTGGCCAGGGCGGACTCCGCCCGAACAAAAAGCCGCCGCGCACCATCCATCCGGGCATCCGGCGCCCGGCCCGGATCCGCCCGGTCCCGGTTCCCCGGAGTACGACCCGGCAGGGCGCCGCCCGGCAAAGACCGGCCCGGCCGCTCCATCGCCCTGTCGCCGTACGACGGCCGTCATCGTCGACCTGCCCATTCGCTCACTCCCGTGCTACGAGGGCGCACACCCCCTGATCATCGGCAATCGGGCGCCGTGCCCGGCGAGATCCGGGGCTGCCGGAAAAGTCCGTGCCACCACCCTTGACCCTGACGTAACGTGAGGTGTTAGCGTCTGTACGGGACGGCGACTCACGCCCGGACGGAGCGGATCCCATGGAGCACTGGAAGGTCGGCGAGCTGGCCCGACGGACGGGCATCACGGTGCGCACGCTGCACCACTACGACGAGATCGGGCTGCTCTCTCCCTCGACGCGCAGCCAGGCCGGGTACCGGCTGTACACCCGGGAGGACGTAGCCAGGCTCCAGCAGATCCTCTCCCTTCGCCAGCTCGGCTTCTCCCTCCAGGAGATCCGGGCTTGTCTGGATGACGGTCGGCTGGAGGCCCTCGCCGCCCGGCTCCGCGCGGCCGGTACGGCCCCCGCGGAAGAGCTCATCCGAACCATGGAGGCCATGACCATGTTCGAGAAGTACTACACGCCCGAGCAGCTGGAGCAGCTCGAGGCCAGGCGCCGGGAGCTCGGCGAAGAGCGGATCCGGGAGGTCGAGGCGGAATGGCCGCGGCTGATGGCGGAGGTCCGCGCCGAGATGGAAAAGGGCACGGACCCGGCGGACGAGCGCGTCCAGCGACTCGCGGCCCGGTGGCGGGCCCTGGTCCGGGAGTTCACCGGCGGCGACCCGGGGATCGAGCGGTCGCTGAATCGCATGTATGAGCAGGAGACGAACGTGGCCGGGGTGGACGTTGGCGCCATGCGCGAGCTGATGGAATACATCGCCAAAGCCATGGCCGTCGGCCGCTCGGCCGGGAACGAGGCCGAGTAGGAAACACGCTCCAGTCTACAGGGCGCGGCGCCGGCCGGGGCGTGGCCGCGAGGCGCACGGCCACAGCCTCCCACGGGGACACGGCGCCGCGCTCGGATCAGGCCGCTGAACGGTCCGCACGACCGCCTTCTGAGCCCGCCAGCGGCCCGCGCCGCAGCCATTACCGCGCCGCCGGCGGCCATAGCCGGGTCCACGCTCCGCCGGCTCGACACCATTGCTCCGGCGGTTTCGAGATTACGCTGTCAGTCGACTCCTCACCGCCGTCATGGATCAGGAGGGAGGCGAGTGATGCCGCACGCAGGGACCTGCCGGATCGTTGTCATCGCTCTTACGCTGGGCGCGTGCGCCGCTGATGCCCCGAACCGCACTGGCGAAGGGGCTTCCCTCGACGGCGCAGCGGGCTGGCCCGCCTGCGGGCACCAGTGCGGAGCGCCGCCATGCACGACCTGCTGACCGATCCACGCCATCCCCCGAAACCCCGCCCCCCGCTCCCCCGTACGGTCCCCCGTCGGCCTACCGAATCCACCTGCCCGGAGGCGATGCATGGATACATTCGGGCAATCCCTTCGTCAGGCCGTGCGGCGGCTGGTGCGTGCGCCGGCCTTCGCGGTCACGGCGGCGCTCACGCTCGGTATCGGAATCGGCGCGAACACGGCGATCTTCAGCGTGGTGAACGGCGTGCTGCTGAAACCGCTCCCCTTCGCCGACCCGGACGCGCTCGTGGCCCTGTGGCATACGGCGCCGGGACTGGGGATCGATCTCGTGGAGCAGTCGCCGGCCACGTACCTCACGTACCGTGCGGAGACGCGCACCCTGGAAGATGTGGCGCTGTGGATCAACACCACCGTCTCGGTGACCGGTCTGGACCGCCCCGAGGAGGTGCCGACCCTCATGGTCAGCGATGGCTTCCTGCCCATCCTGCGGGTCGAGCCGATCCTGGGCCGTCGGTTCACCCCGGAGGATGACAGCCCGGGCGCTCCGCTGACGGTCATTCTGTCCTATGGCTACTGGCAGCGCGCCTTCGGCGGCGATCCCGGCGTGATCGGCCGTACGCTCACGGTGGGTGGGATGCCCGCGGAGATCATCGGCGTGCTGCCGCAGGATTTCCGCTTCCTGCGCTACGATGCCGCGATCTACTTCCCTACCCGCTTCGACCCTGCCCAGGTTTCCATGGGCAACTTCTCCTTCCGGGCCATCGGCCGGCTGCGCCCGGGCGTCACGCTGGAGCAGGTCACGACGGAGCTGGACCGTCTGATCCCGGTCGCGGTGGAGCGGTTCCCCGGCCCGCTGACCCAGTCCATGCTGGATCATGCGCGCTTCGCGGCGGTGACCCGGCCGCTCAAGGAGGACGTCGTCGGGGACGTCCGGCCGCTCCTCTGGGTGCTCCTCGGGAGCGTCGGCATGATCCTGCTCCTCGCCTGCGCGAACGTGGCGAACCTGTTCCTGGTCCGGGCGGAGGGGCGGGTGCGGGAGGTGGCGGTGCGGACTGCCCTCGGCGCGAGACAGGGCCACGTGGCGCTCCAGTTCCTGACGGAGAGCGTTCTCCTCGGCCTGGCCGGCGGGGTGCTCGGCCTCGGCATCGCCTGGGGCGGGTTGAAGCTCCTCCTCGCCATGGCGCCGGCGCTCCCACGCCTCGAGGAGATCGCCATAACTCCGGAGGTGCTGGCCTTCACCGCGGCCGTCAGCGTCTTCGCCGGCCTCCTCTTCGGCGCGTTCCCGGTCTTCCGGCACGCTCGCCCGTCACTGGTCACCGCGCTGAAAGAGGGCGGCCGCGGTTCGAGCATGGGGCGGGAACGGCACCGCGCGCGGAACGGGCTCGTCGTCGCACAGATCGCCATTGCCCTCGTCCTGCTGATCGGATCCGGCCTCATGATCCGGAGCTTCCAGGCGCTGCGCCGGGTCGACCCGGGCGTCACCCGCCCGCACGAGGTGCTCACCTTCCGGATCGCGATCCCGAGCACGGTGATCGAGGATCCGGAGCAGCTCCTGGTCGTGTACGAGCAGATCTATCGGAACCTGGAGTCCATCCCGGGGGTGGTCTCGGTCGGCGCCTCGTCCGGCATCACCATGGGCGGCCACAACTGGAACGATCCCATCTACATCCAGGACGCGCCGGTCGACCCGGGTGAGCTGCCTCCGATCCGGCGGCTCAAGTGGGTGTTCCCCGGCTACTTCGAGACCATGGGCCAGCGCCTGATCGTCGGCCGGTCGATCGAATGGGCCGACGTTCACGGCCGGGCGCCGGTCGCCGTGGTGACTGAGGACCTCGCGCGGGAGGTCTGGGGCGACCCGGCGCAAGCCATCGGTAAGCGCATCTCCTCCGGGCCTATCGAGGCGCCGCGCTGGCACGAGGTCGTCGGGGTGGTGGCGTCCGTGCCCGACAATGGGGTGGACCAACCCACGGTGCCCACGGTGCACTGGCCGGCCGCGAAACCGGGCTATTGGGAGAACGAGCTCTTCGTCCCGCGTATGATCTTCTTCACGATCCGGTCCGCGCGCCAGTCCATGGCGTCGCTCCTCCCGGAGATCCAGCAGGCGGTCTGGTCCGTGCGTCCGGACATCCCGCTGGCGGACGTCCGGACCCTGGACGAGGTTCTCGAGCGGTCGCTGGCCCGCACGTCGTTCACCCTGGTCATGCTCGCCATTGCCGCGGCCGTCGCGCTGCTCCTCAGCGCCATCGGGGTCTACGGCGTGATCTCGTACGCCGTGACCCAGCGACGGCGCGAGATCGGCGTACGCATGGCGCTCGGCGCGCAGAGCTCGGATGTCGGACGCATGGTGATCGGCCAGGCCATGCTCCTGGCCGCGGGGGGTGTCGGGCTCGGCCTCGCCGCGTCGCTCGGGCTGACCCGGCTCATGTCCTCGCTGCTCTTCGGCGTCCGGCCGGTCGATCCGGTCACCTACGCCGTGGTCGCGACGCTGCTCGCCGCCATTGCAGCTGCAGCGAGCTGGATGCCCGCGCGGCGGGCGGCAGCCGTGGACCCGGCGTGGACGCTGCGCGACGAGTAGCGCCTGGCAGGCCACGCGCCCGGCCGCCCCGCCGGGGCGCTGGCCTCCCAACGGGCGCCAGCGCGTCGGCCCGGACATCGACCCATGGGGCACAGCCCGGAGCGGCTGTCACTCCCTGGAGCGACATCCGGGCCGATCGCCCGCCGCTCCCCTACACCGCACTGGGGGATGAGAAGGGCTCCACGGGCGAGGTCCGCGGGCTGCGTGCCGCCAGGTGAGGAAGAGGACTGCAGAGGGAGGCTTTGCCGGCGGCCCGCCACGGCCGACCAGCCGGGTCGGCCCGTATGGAACTCGGGGCTTACCGGCAACCGCCGGTGGGCGAGCCCGCGGGCCGATCCTGCGCTCGGGGACGCGCCCGCTGGGCGCTATCGCCTCGTGGCTGCGAGGTCAGGGCCGGAACGCCTCGTTCGTCGTCGAGTGGGAGGCGCCGGCCACCAATCCGCCGGCGATGACGTAGATCCAGTCCCCGACCGCAGCGGCCGCGATCCCGTGCCGCCCTGTGGGCATGTCCGCCATTTGCAGCCACGTGCTCGTGCTCGGATCGAACTCCTCCGTGGCCTTGAACGTGGACCCGCCGAGCAGCTCTCCGCCGAACACATACAGCTTCCCACGGAGAGCCGCGGCGGCGATCCCGCCCCGGGGCGTCGGCATGGCCGGCAGCGTGGCCCAGGAGTCGGTTTCGGGTGAGTAGACCTCGAGTGTTGCGAAGTTGAAGTTGACCCGGCGGCCGCCGACCACGTAGATCCGCCCGTCGATCACGGCGGACGCGAGGTGCTCCCGCGCCGTCGGCATCGGGGCCCGCACCTCCCATCGGTCCGTCGCCGGATCGTACACCTCCACCGTCGCATCCACGTCGGTCACATCGATCGTGACCCCGCCGATCACGTAGAGCTTCCCGTCCACCACCGCGCTCGTGTGCGCCGCGCGCGGCCGCCGCATCGGCGTGGCCTCCTCCCATTCGCCCGTCTCCGGGTCGTACCGGAACACCCGGTCCGAGGGCGTCCAGGGCCAACCTCCGGCCGGATACCCGCCGGTCAGGTAGAGCTTCCCGTCCAGCGCCGCGAGCCCGGCGTGGTGCCGCGGCTCGGGCAGGTCGGGCAGCTTCGTCCACGTGTCCGTTGCCGGATCGTAGACCTCGAACGCGGCGAGGGCGTCGGTCAGCGTCGTGAGCCCGCCGGCCACGTAGATCTTGCCGCCCAGCTCGGCGCCGGCCACCTCCGCCCGTGAGGTCGGCGTCGGCGCCCGGTGCTCCCACGTCCCGGGGGGCGGCGGCGGGGGCGGCGGCCCGTTCACCTCGTCTCCGTCGTCCGCAGGGTCTACCAGCGTGTCCGACCCTCCGCACGCGAGCGCGAGCGCGAACCCGATTAGCACGGTGGACGCGAAAAGCCGCCAGGCCGTTCGCCCGAGCGCCGGTTGCCGCAGCGCTAGGCTCCGTTTCCGCATCGACTCCTCCGCGACACGATCCGCATCGAACCTGCCGTACGACACTCGAACGCTCCGGGGCCCCTATTCTGGCCGACTTTGGGCCGTGGAGGGCGGAGGGCGCGGGAAGGTGGCGGGTAGGTGGATGACCGGCCCGGGCCGCCGGGGCAGGCCCGCCACGGATCACGATCCGCGCGGGCCGCGTATCCCCGTGGACTCGCCGGGCCGGGGCGGTCAGTCGCGCTGCGCCGCGATGCGGTACTTCACGATGTACGGCACGTCCAGGGAGTCCAGCTCCATCCCCCAGATCGCGCTGCGGTCGGCTGCCATGCCGTTGAAGCCGGCCGGGGTCGCGGCCAAGCCGAGCGGTTCTCCATCCGCCGCGAGGATGAGCCAGTCGACGTCGCTTTCCCCACGTTCCTCGCGCCGCAGCCAGATCGTGCCGTCCCGGCCCACCACCAGCCCGGTGACCGGCGGGAGGAAGCGAGGCGTGTAGATCCGTTCCCGGAGGATGCGCTCCGCCTCGGCCACGGTCGGCGCGGGGGGGCTGGGTACGCGGCCGACCCGCTCGGTGTATTCCCGCACGATGCTGTCCGGGCGCGCCGGGTCCAGCGGGATGGGCGAGTATCGGTATTCCCGGGAGAAGATCGTATCGCCCCGGAAATGGAGGCGAGTCACCCGGAACGCGCCGACTCGCGCGTCCTCGGCCGCACGCCGGTCAACGCGCACGATCGAGGAGTCGAACGGCGAGATCTTCACGAGCTCCGTATCCGAATACGGCTGCGGGAAATACGCGCCGAACCCGCGGGGATCCCTGGGGTCGGTCACGGCGAGGGTCGTGTTGTGCAGCGGAATCGTCGTGACCAGCTCCAGCACCGCGCCCGTGCTGTCCATCCGCAGGATCGAGTCCTGGGAGATCGTTCCGTCCGCGACCAGGTTGTCCCATGCGGGCGGGCTGGCCATGATCGAGCCGTCACTGAACAGCCCGGACGCCCGGGGTGGCCGCTCTTCGAGCGTCGCGCCCATCCTCGTCGGCACGTTGAGGCTCCGGACCAGCGTGCCGTCCAGGTCGAAGAAGCTGAAGCGGTAGGTCCCGTAGTCCAGCGCCCAGAGCAGTGTGTCACCGAGGATCCCGATCGGCCCGAGCGAGCGGAACTCGCCGGGGCCCTCGCCCGCCCGCCCGATCCGCCCGACCGGCCTGCCCTCGGCATCGTGCACGCGGATGGCGTTCTCCTGGGGGTGGGCCGTGTAGATCCGCCCGTCCGGGCCGACCACGAGTCCCCGGAACCAGGTGAACGCGAGCTCGGGGTCATCCACGCTCCCGATGCGGAGCTCTGCCTCGAGGGCGAGCCGCGGCGCATCGAACCCTGGCGCGGACGAATCCCCGGCCGCGCAGCCGAGGAGCGAGGCGATCAGCGAGCCCGCCAGCCCGGCCCTGGCCCGCCGGGGACCCCGGAACCATGCCCGGCCTGCACGCCGCCTCCACGCCCGGCATCGCGCGGAGCGGGGACGGTCGTCGAACACTCCGCCAACGTGACACCCGCGCGTGGACCCACCCCGTCCCGAACCCCGCCCAGGATGCTGCCCGACCCCTGCGGTCATGGCGCAACCTCCGGTCGTAGTCCGAGCAAGTGACCTTCGCGGCGGGGCTACCTTTCCGGGTCGAGCACGAGCACGTGCACGTGCACGTGCACGGGTGAGAGGCTATGAGGGCCACCGTCGTGGCGGGACGACCTCGCCGGACCGAGAGTACGTGCTGAAC